>Ga0181564_10004042_pt1 | contig 12530 bp, 11 predicted proteins | sample 011ome_24_FD_134512 | JGI IMG/M metagenome (GOLD analysis project Ga0181564, IMG submission 134512) | Coastal salt marsh microbial communities from the Groves Creek Marsh, Skidaway Island, Georgia - 011513CT metaG (megahit assembly) | ecosystem: Environmental > Aquatic > Marine > Intertidal...
CCCGTTCATCAAAAACGGAATGGCGCCGTGATCAACTTCCACCCATTTGAGGGCGTCCATGTACTCGAGGAATCCTCGTAGGGTCAAGAAGACGCAACGGTCGTCCTCTTCGTCGAGGAGTTCGATCACCAATGGCGTCCGGTCAACGAACACCATGGTCCAAGGGCCATATTCGGCCATTTCCAGAAACGCACCGTCCACGTTGAGATCGATAGCGAGGTCACTCTCCAAGCGCTTGAGCAGCGGAGCGATGTGTTTTCTTCGAACAGGTCGCCGTTTGCGCACGCTCCATTCGGTGGCCATGCTTTTGGGGAGGGCGAGGAGGCTATCATCCTTGGGCATCGCGGCATTGATGAAGGGCAGGAACATGCAAGGTCCATGACCATGTGGTGCACCATCCGAACCTTCGCCAAGCATGCGGTTGAACTCGGCAACGAGCCAGTGATTGAACCGATCTTCTTTGTGAAGCCAAGCGGCTGTCTTCACGGGGACGGGCCGTTGCCCGTCAGCGCTCACCGCGGCGAAGTCCATCACGAGGTGGAATGCGTGGTTCAACTCAACGAAGCCATGGAGCCGGTCGCGGTGGCGGTCGGCCTTGATTTGACCGACCGCGCCACGCAAAGCACCTTGCGGGCCGACCAACTTCCTTGGACCAAAGGGAAGTGCTTCCGCTCCAGCGCCGTTATCGGTCCATGGTCACCGTGGTCGGGAACATGGGACGACCTGGTGTCATCCGTTCACGGGCTGCATCTGTTGCTCTCCATCAACGGCGAGGTCCGTCAGTCAAGCCCCCTCTCGGAGATGTCGGTTACGCCTCGCCAGCAGATCGACGCATTGCTAACATGGGCTCCCGTAGCCGATGGCGATGTGCTGTTTACCGGAACGCCTCAAGGTGTCGGGCAACTCCATCCCGGCGACCATGTCGTGGCTCGGCTCATGGGCTCGGATGGCGTGGAATGGTCGTCCATTGACGTGCGCTGTGTCTGAGGGTTGCTTTCATATAGCCCGTGCCGGTGGGTGGCGACGCAGGAGGCATCCCTATGGCTCAATGGCACGGAATTTCACGACGCAAACCATCCGGTGGACGAAAGGTTCAGGCCCGCGGCAAGCGAGCAACAGAAATCTCCACGGAGAAGCAATTCGCCCTCGTTGGTGAGCCCAAGCGCAAGATCTACCGCAAGACCGGTGGCAACACCATGGTCCGCGTGATGGCTGCCAACCAAGTCAGCATCAACAACCCCAAGACCGGCAAGACGACCTTGGGCTCCATCCACAGCGTGGTCGAAAACGCCTCGGACCCCAACTACGTTCGTCGAAACATCCTCGTCAAGGGTGCTGTGATCGAGACCGACCAAGGTCGTGTCAGAATTACATCCCGCCCCGGCAAAGACGGTGTCATCAACGGCGTTCTGCTTGAGTGAACCCGAGCGACGGCTTGAAGAAAGCACGTCGTCACCAGCCTATGAGGCGAGACCATGGACCACAACCCCGACCGACTGTGCGTTTGGCCGGGCTACTTCGACATCAAGCGCTCCCGGCGTGCAGGCCGGCGGGTTCCAAAGGACGCCTCGGTGCTCAAGCCCGACCTCGAGGGGTTGTTCAACGCTGCACGAGCGGTGGGCTTGAGAAAGATCAAGCGCGAGGAACACACCTCCCATCCCCGTCGCCCTCACGGGCGTGAAGGTCGCTTGTGGGTGTCTTCAGTCGGCGCAAAAGAATCGATAGGGGCGAGCAGCAAAGAAGAGTTACTCCAGCTCATTGGCGGTCAATGGCGTGAAATGCAACGCAACCAACGCCAAGCCGTCGCTCAGGAAACGGCGAAAGGTCCGAAAACCGGTGATCGCCGTGCCCGCTCTCAGCGAAAAAACACGCAACAGCAAAGCAGTTTCAAGAAGCGAAAGAGTTTCAAGAACCGCTGATTGTCAAAACAGAAATTGATAACCTTTGAGGGTCATTTCTGAACATGCGCCCCCTCATTGTGTTGTCCGTTATGTTGCTGTGCACCAGCGGACTTCAGGGCGACCTCACTGCGCAGGAAGATGAACCCGAGACGGTCGTCATCACGGTTGACAGCACCAACCTTCGCTTTTCGCCTTCTTCGGTGACCATCACCGAAGGCGACACGGTCCGTTTCTTTTGGAGCGGCCAAGCCCTACCTCACAATGCGGTGGAGAACAACGAGGTGTTTGATTCGGGCGAACCGGCACGAGCGGTTGACTACAGCTTTACCTTCGAGCGCGGCATGAACGGCACCTACGATTTCGTCTGTGAACCGCACGCTTCGGTGGGGATGGTTGGCAAAATCGTGGTTGAGCCTGCTCCACCGCTAAACGAAACCAATGCCACCGCGGAAGAGCCACCAATGTCAGAGGACACGCCCGCCTTGTCAGCGTTCGCTACGGCCGGTATGCTCGGCCTGTCCTGGGTGGCTGTCCATCGACGTCAGGGCAACGGGTGAAGCCAGCCGAAGATGTCCTCTTCGGTTTCGTTTTGAATGCCCGTCAAGGTATCGTAGAGTTTCAAGGTGGTAGCACCGGGTGTCCCGTCACCGAAGACCTTCTTCTCGCCGTCGTGGGTGATGGAGCCGATGGGGGAAATCACTGCGGCGGTACCGCAACAAAATGCCTCGTCGGCGGCCATGGCGAAGTCGGCGGCCACTTTGCCTTCAATGACCTCATACCCAAGGTGGCGGGCGAGTTGAATGATGGAATCTCGGGTGATACCGGGAAGGATGGTGCCGGTGAGTTCAGGGGTGTAGAGCACGTTATCCTTGACGCAGAAAAAGTTGGCCGCCCCGACTTCTTCGATGACGGTGTGGGTTTCCGCATCGAGGTAGATGACCTCGGCGTAACCCTTGGCTTTGGCTTCTTTGCTTGGCTTCATACCAGGCGCATAGTTGCCGATCGCCTTGACGCCACCCGAACCACCGGGTGCTGCTCGGTGATGATGCTCGGAAATCAGCAAATCGATGGCGCTCATGCCGCCTTTGAAGTACGGTCCAACGGGCGTGACGTAAATCAAGAAGGTGTAGGATGGCGCAGGTGCAACACCCAGCACAGGCCCGCTTCCCATCAAGAGGGGTCGGACGTACATCGCACCTTTTCCGGAGGGGGGCACCCAGTGCTTGTTGGCTTCCACCACCTGTTCCACGGCGTCCACAAAGATGGATTCGGGCACGGGTGGCATCTTCAGTCGGTCAGCACCCCGCTGCATGCGGCGAGCGTTTTCCTCTGGCCGAAAGAAGACGATACGTCCCTTGGACGTTCGGTAGGCCTTCATGCCCTCAAAGAGCCCTTGACCATAATTGAGAACGCCTGCGGCTGGCGACATGGGAATGTCGCCGTAAGGACGTAATTCACCCGGCATCCATGGGTCATTGGCCGTGGTGGTGGTGAGGTACATGGTGTCGGTAGGCGTCAATGAAAAGGTCAGGCTGTCCCAATCAAACGATTCATCCATGCAGTCCAACCCCTCTCAAAATGACCCATTGGAATGAGGCTTTCAAGGGTTCCTCTCTCATTTCTTGCGTTGCCACCCCGATTTTCCATGTTCGCGGGTAGATGGGTTCTAATGGGGTGAAACGGTCAAGACTCACGGGGTCGCTCAATGGATGGACGCATGGGGATAGTGAGCGGTCGCTATCGCTCCTCTTCCATCGCTGCAGAAGGTGAGTCACAAGCCAGCACCATCGTGGAACTCTTCGGCAGATGCGAGGACGGACGTTCCGTTTGTTTGCTCGTTCATGGCTTGCGCCCTTCCTTTGAAATTGCACCCCTCGGTACATTCGACGCCAACCAACCGGTGCCGACGTTCGTCGAAGATCGTCTGGCTCATGTTCGCGCCATGGAACATGTTGAGAACGTGACCGGGCCGGTGGTCAAGTGGACCCAGTTGGGTGACCGTCCGGTGTGGACCGTTGAAGTGGAACAACCGTTCCACGTTCCTGCCCTTCGAAAGGTGCTCAAAACTCGGTCATGGCAAATTTTCTCCGGCGATATCCCGTTCGTCAACCGATTGTTCTTGGACAGCGATGTTGGTATGCACGTCGCCTTCACTGGCGAGGTGGTTGACGAGCGTTCGGCAGAGGGCCCCGTTCTCAAGCCCGGCGTCATCGAGGCAGGTGGCGGTGGGCGCTACGCCGTGGACGTCACGGTCCGCTGTGATGTTGGCGATGTTCATTCAACCGAACCGTTCCAAGTTCCCTACACCGTGTTCTCCTTTGACTTGGAGACCAGCATTGAGCACGAGACGGTGCTGTGCGCTGCGGCCTGCGTTGAAAACCTTGGAACAGGGGTGCGCCAGGTCTTCGAGTACCAAGGTTCGGAAGTGGACATTCTCGAGGGGCTGACCGCCACTGTCCAAGCCACCGACCCCGACATCATCACGGGGTACAACATCGACAATTTTGACCTCCCACGTTTGGCGGACCGAACGGGGGTTCTTCAGCGCGGGCGAGGTTGGGAAGGGACAGCGGCGCTGTTCGGTTGGGGGCGAGCGCCTCGTTTGGAAACCGAACTGAAGCGAAATCGAGACGCCTTGGTCCCCAAGCGTCAGAGCAATCGAGCGTGGAATCTTTCGGGGCGCGTGGTGATGGACGCTTGGTGGCAAGCACGCCAAGCGCTACGCCCTCGGCGCGAGACATTGTCCTTTGTGGCCTCGCTGCTGTTCCCCGACGACGAAGACAAGCACAAGATGGACGTGGACGCTTCGAACATGGACCAAGAATGGGCCGATCGTCCCGACGAGGTCATGGCCTACTGCGTAAGAGACGCTGAACTTCCGCTGGACATCCTCAGCGCCATTCAAGCCGTGCGACGAAAGGAAGCGGTGGCGGCGGTCGCGAAAGTGCCGTTCGAAACCGCCGCCAACGGCAGCACCAGCCAACTCATCGATTCCCTTGTGATTCGACTGGCAGATGTTCAACAGGTGGCCGTTCCGCTTACCGGTTCGGCTGAAGCCAAGGAAGGCCAGATCACGGGTGGCTACGTTCACGACGTTGAGGCCGGCCTCCATCCCTGGATTGCCGTGCTTGATTTCAAGAGCATGTACCCTTCGATCATGATTGGCCACAACATCTGCTACACCACCCGCATCGACCCGGCTCAACCCGCTCCCGAGGAAGGCAGGTACCACACCTCGCCCATCGAGAGCAAATTCCGCTTGGCCGAAGACAGGAAAGGCATGGTGCCGGCCCTGCTCGAAGACTTGATGGCGCAACGAGATGAGCATAAAGCCGCCATTAAACAGGCAAAGTCAGACGGCGACGAAACCGCCGAAGCCTTTCATGATGCCATGCAGTACGCTGTGAAGATCCTGATGAATTCGTTTTACGGGGTCTTCGCCAGTGGTTTTTATCGCTTCACGCATCGAGACTTGGGCTCTTCTATCACTGCTTGGGCTCGTCAAAACATCAAGGGCATCATCGCTGCGGTTGAGGAGGAAGGCCACGGCGTGGTCTATTCCGATACGGATTCCATCTTCGTACGTTCACCCGTGGACCCGGATGCTCCTCGCCAACTCAAGGATGAGGTCCAAGCGCTTGCCCGTCAGGGCGACAAAACAGCCTTGGAAACCGTTGCGGCCTACGAAGCAGCCTGCAACAGCATGGTCGAATTTGGAACGGCGTTGGCCGACAAGTACAGTCGAGATTCGGCGGTCCTTGAATTTGAAAAGGGCCTCTCCGTTTTCTTCAGTCATGGTGCGAAGAAACGGTACATCGGCCAAGTGGTCTGGCCGTCCCACGAGATGTTGGTTCGTGGATACGAAACACAACGAACGGATTCCTTCAGTTATCTCACCACGACCATGAAGGAAATTTTCCGCTACACGCTGGCCGACCAGGGCGATGAACTGGTGGCTTACGCCAAGCAGCGAGTCGAGGCGCTTCGGACCTGCCAAGTTCCCGCCAGTGAGGTCGTGCTGGCCAAATCATGCAAGGGACGCGTGGTGCGAACGCCAGTGAAGACGGCGGCTGACGTGGATTTCACCAAAGACTACAGCAAACCCGACAGCATGGTCCAAGTGCGTGTGGCCAGACAACGCATTGAACGCGGCCTCGGGTTTACCACGGGCATGAAGGTTTCCTACGTGGTCACCGACGCCAGCAAACCTCCAATGGCGGCAGTCCACTGGCCGGACACCGAAGAAGAGCAAGCCAAAGTCATCTACGACGGGCGTTTCTATGCTGAGCGTTTGGCCGCGGCTGTGGGGCGCATCACGGAGGCTTTCGGTTGGGAGGCAAAAGACCTCATGGCTGGCAACAAGCAGGCGAGTTTGTTCTCGTTTTAGGCGGGCCAAGCGAGGAAGCCCTTTTCATGAACGAGCCACCACATCCCAACATGGGAAGCCATGCACGAACCCTCATGGTGGTGGGACTGATGTTGTGTTCCTCGCTTGCAGGGTGCATCTTTGAAGAAGGTTCGGGTGGCGAAAACGCCGAGGTGTTGGCGGTGTTCAACTTCAGCCCGAGCAAGAACATCAAGGTCGGCACCACCGTCAGTTTTGATGGCTCAAGTTCTACACCAAACGACGGCTCGTTGACCTATCGCTGGAACTTCGACACCGAAGCGACCATCGACATTGACGCCACCGGTTTGACAGCCACCTGGTCCTTTGACGAGGCCAAGACCTACAAGGTGACCCTCGAGGTGTCTGATGGCACATCGACCTCAGAGCAAACCCGTGAAATTACCGTGGCCGCCGAGAGCGCTGAACCTCCAACGGCGGCGATCACCCAATACGCGGATGCTGAAGACTGTGAGGACGAGGAGATCACCGAATCACGCCACATTCTCGTTTGGATTTGCGTCCGAGACAAGAGCATCACGGACCGTAGCATCACCGAAACAACGACCATTCAACTCGATGCCTCGGATTCCACGGCGGGAGATACCACGTCCCAGTACATCCCAGAAGAAGGGTATGCGTGGGACTTGGACCTCAACGAGGACAAGGACAACGACGGTGACCCGGAGAACGATGACGACCTCGTCGGTTCGACCATCGATTGGAGCAACGTTCCACCAGGTGAATATGAAATCGGTTTGACGGTCACCAACAACGTCGACATGACCGACAGCGCCACCATCCGGGTGTACGTGAGTTACGCTGGCTACTGGAACGATTTCGAAATTGGAGGCAACAGCAGCGGCAACGCTGCCGAACTGGACTTTGACGCCATCATTCACTACGACAAGGAGGCTGGAAACACCATCGTCAAGGCCCAAGTCGAGTTGGAATATCCGAAAGAAGACGACGATTGCACCTCGATTCCTGGGGCCAACAACTGCCGAGCAGAACTCAACATCCATGCTTACAACGAGGAGGATGAAGAGGCTTCCAACACCACCTCCACCGATGTTGAATCCCGTGAGGACGGTGATTGCGACGACGACCAATACTGCATCCACCTGAAGTTGTCGGGTTACATGTTCTCCGACACGGAATCAACCTATGGCGATGGCGAGTGGACCATGACGATTCAGAACGACCGCGTCAACGACTTCAACGTCGATCAGTTCGTGATTCGCCTCTACTACAAATGAGTTGATTCACGATGCGACGCACGCGAATCGTAGCGACCATCGGGCCAGCCTGCGATGACCGTTCGACCCTCAAAGCGCTCATGGAAGCCGGGGCAGACGTGTGCCGATTCAACTACTCTCACGGTGAACCCGAGGATAAAACCGACCTCTATCGCCGCGTCCGAGACATCGAGGATGAATTGGGCCGCCCAACCTGTATTCTCGCCGACCTCCCGGGTCCAAAACTTCGCCTTGGCACCTTTCCTGAAGTTGAAATGCTCGAAGAAGGCAGTGAAATCACCTTGCTGTGCGGTCAGGCCAGCGTCGAAACCACCAACGGCAACCGGTTCCCCGTTGAATACGCGGGGCTTTCGGCTGAACTCAAAACCGGTGATCCCATCCTTCTGTCAGACGGTTTGATTCGGCTGACGGTGTTGTCCACCGAAGGAAAGGCAGGAGCTACGGTTCGTTGTCGAGTCGAAGACGGTGGACCCATCAGCAGTCGGAAAGGCGTCAACGTCCCTGGCACGCTGGTCGACCTCCCTGCCATCGGCCCAAAAGACGAGGCTGCCCTGCAGCATGCCTTGGAAAACGGTGCCGATTACATCGCCGTCAGTTATGTTCGGACCGCCGAGGATTTGTTGCCCGCCAAGGAAGCGGTCCAAGCAGCCTCCATGCACGTCCCCATCGTAGCGAAAATCGAACACCCAGTAGCGCTTGAAAATCTCAACAGCATCCTTGACGTCGCCGATGCCGTGATGGTAGCAAGGGGTGACCTCGGCGTTGAAATTCCACTTGAGAACGTCCCTGTGGTCCAGCAACGCATCATTGATGAGGCCCTTGAACGCGGGATGCCGGTGGTGGTGGCCACGCAGATGCTCGACTCGATGACCTTTCAACCACGCCCCACTCGGGCGGAGGTCAGTGACGTTTCCACCGCCATCCGACACGGTGCCACCGGTGTCATGTTGTCGGGCGAAACCGCTACGGGCAAGTACCCACTTGAGACGGTGCAGACCATGGCGCGGATCGCCACCGCCACGGAAGAAGGCTTAGACGCTCACGAACTTCGCCCGACCGCCTTGGCTCGCTTCCGTTCGACACGAGCGGTGGCGCATGCCGGTGTGGAACTGGCTCGGGAGGCCGAGGCTGCGCGCATCGTGGTCGCCACCGAACACGGAACCTCTCCTCGGCTGGTCTCAGGGTACCGCCCTTCTATCCCGGTCACGGCCGTGTCGGACCGCTTGCGTGCCCTTCGCCGAACCTGCCTCCTTCCCGGTGTGGACGCTGTGCTGTGCAAAGAGCATGACCGTGGGTCAAAGACGATGCGAGAAGCGGTGGACCAACTCGTCCTTCAGGGCCTTATTCAGCCCGGTGACCGCGTGGTGGCTATTTCGGGAAGCCCGCTGGCGATGCGGGGCGCGACCAGCACCCTTCGTCTGTACAAGATTGGTTCGTCCGGTGAAATTCTTGACACGCAATAAGCCCAAAACGGCGAATGCGTGGTGAATTGACGGCTCAAAGCGCGTCGCGCTCTTGATATAGGGGATAATTGTCGGAGCGCTTGCTAAGGAGCGATTACCATGCCATCACAATGGGAAGACAGAAGCAAGCCACACCGCAACATCGTGTTTATCGGTCACGTCGACCACGGAAAGTCCACCACCGTTGGACGTCTCCTCCTCGACTCGGGCCACATTGAAGAGCACGTGATTGAGAAGAACGAGAAACTCGCCGCTGAATCCGGTAAGGCCGGTTTCGGACTTGCGTACGTCATGGACGGACTCAAGGAAGAGCGCGAGCGCGGTATCACCATCGACGTCGCTCACAAGGAGTTCTTCACCCCCGACTACTACTGGACCATCATCGATGCACCAGGCCACCGCGACTTCGTCAAGAACATGATCACCGGTGCTTCCCAAGCTGACACCGCCGTTCTGCTCTGTGCCGCCAACGACGGTGTCAACGCCCAGACCAAGGAACACGCTTTCTTGGCCAAGGTGTTGGGTGTCAAGGGCCTCATCGTCCACGTCAACAAGATGGACATCTCCGGTGTCGACTGGACCGAAGAGAAGTACAAGGCTGCCTGCGCTGAAGTTTCTGGCCTCTTGAAGATGGCTGGATTCAAGCCAGACGACGTCCCCATGATTCCCGCCTCGTCCCTCAACGGCGACAACGTGTACAACAAGTCGGACAAGTGCCCCTGGTACAATGGCCCAACCCTCTTTGAGGCCATCAACGCCACGCCCATGCCCGACAAGCCTTCCGACAAGCCTCTCCGCTTGCCCATTCAGGATGTCTACAAGATCTCCGGTATCGGTACCGTGCCCGTCGGCAAGATCGAAACCGGTACGCTCAACGTCGGCAAGAACGTGGTCTTCAACCCCTCTGCAAAGGGCGGTGAAGTGAAGTCCATCGAGATGCACCACACCATGGTTGACAAGGCCGAGCCAGGCGACAACGTTGGTTTCAACGTCCGTGGTCTTGCTGCCACCGACATCCGCCGTGGTGACGTTGCTGGATACTCCGACAGCGAACCAACCTTCGTTCGACACGACGAAACCTTCGTCGGTCAGATTCAGCTCATGGACATCCCCAAGGCTGTTTCCGTTGGCTACACCCCTGTGTTCCACGCCCACACCGCTCAAGTCGCTGTGAAGTTCATGGAACTCTTGGAGAAGACCAACAAGTCTGGCAAGGAAGCCAACCCTTCCTTCCTCAAGACCGGTGATGCTTGTCTCATCCGCTTCCAGCCAACCAAGCCAATGGCCATCGAGCAAATGGATACCTTCCCTGAGCTCTCCCGCTTCGCTATCCGCGACATGGGTAAGACCGTGGCTGCTGGTGTTTGCTTGAAGATCGAGAAGAAGTGAGTTCGCTCACGAAACGATTGATGCGAGGAGTGGATTGAATGGTTGCTGTTACAGTCATCAAGTTGACCGGTGAGAACCACAAGGACATTGATGACGTTGCCAGCCAGATCAAGACCATCTGCGACAGCGGCGGTATCAACCTCCGTGGCCCGATTCCCTTGCCCACTCGTCGACTCGTGGTGCCTGTTCGTAAGGCTCCCGATGGTGAAGGCAGCGAAACGTACGACCACTGGGAGATGCGAATCCACAAGCGCCTGCTTGAGATGGACATCTCGACGGCCAAGGACCAAACTGCCCTCCGCTCGGTGACCAAAATCCCCATTCCTGACACCGTGAGCATCGAGATCTCGATGAGAAACATCAACTGAATCCGGTTGAGCCGTGCTGCCCATTGGGCGCTTTCAACACGACCAGCGTAGCGTGTCTTGCTTCCAACAACCGGGAAGAAGCCCCCGAATCCAGGACCGATGTTGGTCTCTCTGTTCGATGGATGCAAAAGATGGCAGATAGAGCGCGGTGTTCACCGAAGCTCAAAGCTCAGCCCGCTCGGCGACACCGGCATCTGTGAGCCACGCTGCGGTTCCTTCATCGAGGAAGTGAACATCACCGGCTTCAAGCGTCAACGGTTGACCGCTGGCGTCCATCACGGGCTCAGGCAAAGTTTCGAGGATTCGAACACGAATGTTTCCTTCCTCTGTTGTTTCTCCCTCCGGCGTTTGCTCAGGTACAATCGCCCCCTCTTGTTGAGGTGGCTTGTCTTCGATCATGGTCATGGGCTCTTTGGACGGTGCCAACTCCATGGCTGCACCGTGCTTGTTGTTCGTAGCGGAGGCCGTCGCAGTTGCGGCTACCGAAGGGGCCGGCACAGTGCTCGATGGCGTGGGTGCGGTGGCCGCTGGTGCCGGGTCCTGCATGTCGGCCATGAGGTAGGCTTCCTCATCCGCCCAGGGGGCATCGTCCATCCAGCGTTCTTCTGCGTCCTCCTCTGTTTGGGGCAGGGGCTCCATGGTATCCTCAAAAGCCAAATCCGGCGGTGGGCCGGAGGTCAAGGTGCCTTCGCCAACAAAGGCGTCGAGTTGCATGGTACCCGGTGCGTGCGTCCGTGGTTGCATCATGATTTCTCCCAGCAAACCTTGTTGCATGCCCTGCCAGTCGATCTCTTTCTTGAAACGGTCAACGTTGAGTTGAAGGGCATGATAGAACGCTTTCTCTGCAGGGTCGTGCCGCTGCCAATCCAGCGAGGGAAGTTCCTGATTCATACCGGGGTTGACACCGCTTCGCAATGCTTGGCTGGCCGCGTGTTGCATCATGGCGACCATTCGCTTTCGAGCGAGTTCGGAGGCAATACGTCGAATGTTGGTTTGGCGTTTCTGTAGGTTTTGCAACCGCATATCGATGGACCCTTTTCGGACCATCTCTTGTATTTCCAAATCCAAGCTGGAGAGCAAGGCTCGTACCATTTCCCAGAAGTCTTGCCGTGGGAGGGGAACCGGTACGTGTCGCGGCAACTGTTGCCGATGTGTGGTGAACAACTGCTCTTCGATCTCTTGGGCTTGTCCGCCGTCAAGATCCCGAACAGGGGTCATGAAGTGGACGTGAAGGTGACGGGATTTGAATCCTCTTCCGCTCCCCGATTGGCACCTTCCTTGCGACGCAGGAAGAACATCCCTTCATATTCCACAACCCCACCTCGCAGAGCGAGGTGTTTTGGCATGGCCGTCTCCGATGACAACATTTGCGCTCGCTCGTCGTGCGCGACTGCCATCGCCATGACGGCGCTGATGCTCCTTGTGCTGTTACAACCGGTGGTGAGTCCGCTCGGATCTTCTTCTCCCGCACCTGCTCACTCAACGTTTTACACGCCGCAGGCAGGGGAAGAAGGCGTCAACACCACCAGCACCGGCGTGCTCAGCATTCCATACAATCGGACGTTTTCAGGCGGACAAATCGATGTCACGCCCATGTGGTCAGAGGCTCCCGACACCACTGCTCGGTTCGGCATTGACGGCAACGCTGGGTGGAACGGAACACATCAGGACACCCAAGGGCTTGGCCATGGTGGCCAGTTGAGTCTCGCCACACAGTCAATGCTCGCCACCCTGACCGATTTTGAAACGCTCATTGAGACGCTCCC
>Ga0181564_10004044_pt1 | contig 12523 bp, 13 predicted proteins | sample 011ome_24_FD_134512 | JGI IMG/M metagenome (GOLD analysis project Ga0181564, IMG submission 134512) | Coastal salt marsh microbial communities from the Groves Creek Marsh, Skidaway Island, Georgia - 011513CT metaG (megahit assembly) | ecosystem: Environmental > Aquatic > Marine > Intertidal...
CCATGCATAAACTGCCGCACCATTGGATTTGATCCCTGTTGCAAAGCTTCGGGCGTTCCCGCGCCAATGACTTTGCCGTCCGCAATGATGTAGACCTGATCGGCGATACTGACCGTTTCGCTGGTGTCATGAGAAACCAACAAACTGGTTGTACCGAGGGCTGCGTTGAGCTCTTTAATCAGGCCCACTAAAACACCCATCGCAATCGGATCCTGTCCGGTGAAGGGTTCGTCATACATAATCAATCCGGGGTCTAGCGCAATTGCACGAGCCAGTGCAACCCGCCGCGCCATACCGCCCGAGAGTTCTGCCGGCGACAAGTCACGCGCGCCACGCAGTCCCACCGCGTTGAGCTTCATCAACACCAAATCAAAGATCAGCTCCTCGGACAAATCCGTGTGGACCCGCATAGGAAAGGCTACATTCTCAAACACCGACAAATCGGTAAACAATGCCGAGCTTTGGAACATCATGCCTAACCCGCGGCGAAAGCCGAACAATTCTTCACGACTCATCGCGCAAATGTCTTGGCCATCGACATAGACCGCCCCGGCGTCGGGTTTAAGCTGCCCACCAATAATACGCAACAACGTGGTTTTGCCGGTGCCACTCGGCCCCATGATGGCCGTGATTTTGCCACGCGGGATGGTCAAATCTATATTGTCAAAAATAACTCGATCCCCTCGCCGGAAAGTGAGCTGATCAATTTCTATTAGGGAATCGGAGCCGGGCACAATAAATTTTCCATTGCAGGGACACGCAGTCAGCCCAAAGTATATCATCACAACCGCCCAGTCTGACCGTGCACAAAAAACTCTGCCACAAATTTTTGGTCAGACCAATACGGCCTCAAACCACACCAATAAACGCTTTTCAGCGGTTGGCTCTGGGGCCGGTTAAGACTAAAGTGGACCCGTGTTACGTTAACTGTTCAGGTCAGACAAACTTATTCCTATGTGGGTTCCCCTTCTTTTACTCGTGGTAGGTTTTATAACCCTGGTGTGGAGCGCCGATCGATTCCTCTCCGCGGCAGCGGCATCCGCCCAAAACCTCGGCGTATCCAAAATGCTCATCGGTCTGACGGTGGTGTCATTGGGCACTTCGGCACCCGAGATTTTAGTCGCGATGTTTGCTGCCATCGAAGGCAATCCATTGCTTGCTGTTGGCAACGCTGTTGGATCCAACATTGCTAACATTGGCCTGGTTCTCGGCATTACCGCTTTAGTGGCACCACTCCCCTTCTCCAAACAAGTCCGACGATCAGAATTGCCGTGGTTACTTGCTGCGACGGCCCTGGCCATCGCACTTATGTTCGACCGTCACCTAGATTGGTTCGATGGTATCCTGCTGCTCGCCGGACTGGCCGTGATTGTGTGGTTGTTAGTTCGCAATGAGGCCAATGAGGACCAAATGCCGTCGACTTCGGTGCTCGAGGAACTCGATGAGCTACCCGACATGGGTACTTGGCAAGCCGCAGGCTGGTTGATCATCGGACTCATTGTATTGCTGGTCTCAGCACAGGTCCTCGTTTACTCTGCCACCTCGATCGCCCGCTATCTTGGCGTCAGCGACATGATTATTGGCTTAACCATTGTGGCCGTCGGCACCAGTCTGCCCGAGTTGGCCGCCACCATTGGCTCAGCAGTAAAGGGACATTCAGACATCGCAATCGGCAATGTCGTCGGTTCTAACATATTGAACATCCTCGCGGTTCTGGCTGTACCCGCCCTTGTGGGCGGCACCGAAATACCCGCAGGTGCGCTGTGGCGTGACGGGGGCATGATGGTTGCGCTGACATTAATGCTGGCTATGTTTGCCTACGGCATAAACTCAAAACCCGTCATTACCCGCTTTGAAGGCATGGTCATGCTAGCCGGGTGGATCGGTTACAACCTGCTGCTCATCAACCGAAGTTTAGGCCTTTGAGTGGCATCTTCAACGACTAACGACCCTTTGCTTAAACGTGCCAGCAAAATCACTGGGATCATTTTTGATGTAGACGGCGTGTTAACCGACGGCCGCATCATTTACAGCGACGACGGCCGCGAGCTCAAACAGTTTAACGTCCAAGACGGCAGCAGCTTAAAGCTACTCGCTGAACACGGGATTGACCTTGCCATCATTACCGGACGACGCTCCAATGTTGTTGCACGTCGCGCCCGTGAACTCGGTATCCAACACGTAAAACAAGGCGCGTCATCCAAGAGTACAGCCTTGAACGAGTTAATCGCCGAAGGATTTTCCACAGCCAACAACGCCGCGGTGGGGGATGATCTTCAGGACCTGGACGTCTTCAATCACCCAAGCGTTAATTTTTCATTCACGGTCCCTAACGCACATCCCGTCACCCTAAAACACGCGGACTACATTACCCAACGCCGCGGTGGAGACGGGGTCGTCGTGGAGATTGCGCAATTGATTCTCACGGCCCAAGGCAAGTGGGCCTTTTAGACGCTCGGGGGCTGCCATGTTGAAGTACACGAGCTGGGCACTGGGCGTCCTCATCATCGCGCTTTTGGTCTATCAGTATCGTCAGGTGACTGGGCCTGACCCAATTGAAGCACCTACAATTATTCGCAATGATCCAGACATTTATGCTCAAAATGTTGTGTTTAATCAATTGGCCGAAGATGGCAGCCTGCACTACCGGCTATCTGCAAATAACATTCGGCAGTTCAATGATGATCAACTCACGGAGCTCATCGCGCCTGACCTACACTTGACTAACCCACAACAACCACCCTGGGACATTACAGCCGACCGAGGGTACATTCGGAAACGCCCTCGGGCAGACGGTACCCCGGAAGATGTAGTGTTCCTGCGTGACTCCGTAGAGTTGATCCAAATGCATGATGCCCAAAGACCCACCACCTTGAGGTCGGAAGCATTTTACATCTATCCAAATAGTCAATACGCGCAAACCGACCAAAATGTTATGATCGATACTGTCGTCGGCCGCACCCATGCTGCGGGCCTGGCCGCAGATTTGCGAACCGGGTTATTGAAACTTTCGTCCAGTGACAGTCAAAAGGTTCATACCATTGTATTACCCGAACAATTCAAGAATTCCTAAATTGCCAAAACCTACGATCAAAGCGTTACTCAATCTCCTTGCCATCCTCAGCTCAGTGGCCGTCCTCCCAGCGGGCTGGGCGATCGCCTCAGATGCTGATCAGCCCATTCACATTGAAGGAGATAATGCAGAAATTGATCAGAACAATGAGACGATTGTCTATTCAGGATCTGTGCAGGTTGTACAAGGTACGTTGCGCGTGAAAGGAGACCGGATGGTGGTCAAAATCAACGGCGATCAGGTTGAACGTATCACCACAATTGGGGCCCCAGCGAGGTATCGACAAAAGCTGGAAGCAGATCAAGGCGATGTAGTCGCCAATGCAGACTCCATCATCTATCACACGGCCCAAGAGCGTATTTATCTGAATGGTAGCGCGACTCTGACGCAAAAGGGAAATGAGCTTAAGGGCGAGTCTATTCGCTACGATATTGTCAGAGGCACCGTCGATGCTAGCGCGGGCACCAAAAAAGGCCGCGTCCAAATGCAGCTAAGCCCCCAAAGCCGACCCAGACAATCACAGTGACCGACACCATCGCAAATGCAACGTTGCGCGTTGATTCTGTACACAAAGCCTACCGTGCCAAGATCGCTGTAGAGGAAGTGTCCCTGAGTGTCAGCAGCGGGGAAATCGTCGGCTTGTTGGGACCGAACGGAGCGGGTAAGACCACCTGCTTTTACATGGTCGTCGGTCTGGTCAAAGCCGACAGAGGCAGTATTTTTCTTGACCAGACAGACTTAACCAATGCACCGGTCAATGAGCGAGCAAACGCAGGTATTGGCTATTTGCCGCAGGAAGCCAGCGTCTTTCGTACTTTGAGCGCCGCAGACAACTTACGCGCAGTCATTGAATTACGCAAAGAACTCAGCCGATCTGAACAGGACGCACTACTGGCGTCGCTTTTGAGTGAATTCAATTTGACCTCTGTCCAGCATTCATTGGGGCAAAGTTTATCCGGCGGCGAAAGGCGTCGGCTGGAAATTGCTCGAGCGCTGGCCAGTCAACCACAGTTCATGTTGCTGGATGAACCTTTTGCAGGAGTTGACCCAATCTCAGTCAATGACATAAAGAACGAAATACAGGATCTTAGCGGACGAGGCATCGGTGTATTGATCACTGATCATAACGTTAAGGAAACTTTGGACATCTGTGATCGAGCTTATATTGTTCATGAAGGGGTGATTATCGCCACCGGTGAACCCGCTACTATATTGGCCAACGAAAAAGTACGGCAAGTGTACTTGGGAGAGGGCTTTTCAATCTGACGTGACTTCTAATCAAACCCAGTCCACATTTCTGCCGCGTATGCCAAAATCTTCCCGCTTATATCAGATTTTTTAACCCCGCCGTGTTAGATTGACCCTGTTTTCAATCGTCACAAGATTCCTCATTGCTGAGTCTTAATCTGCAGTTTGCATGAAACAAACGCTCACCTTAAAACTGGGTCAGTCGCTGACCATGACTCCACAGCTTCAGCAGGCTATTCGCCTGCTTCAGCTGTCAGCGCTGGATTTACAGCAGGAAATACAAGAGACGCTGGAGGAAAACCCGTTATTGGAGATGGGAGAAGAATCTCCTGACTCATCACCAGAGGAGACTTCCCTCAGAGAAGAAATCAATAGCGAGATTTCTGCCAGCAGCGATGCGTTAGCCCCCGACGAGGCGCAACGAAATGACACCGATCTAACCGCTCAGGACTCCAGCCTCGACTCGTTAGACGGTGGCGACGAACCTTCAATCACGCAGGTGAACGACCAGCTATCGGAACCTGTCGCTGAAGACATGCCCGTTGATTCTTCCTGGGACGACATCTATCCCAATGGGTCGAGTTTGCCAGCGGGCGACAGCGACTACGACCCGATGAGTAATCGGAGTGCAGACGAAAACCTGACCGACCATCTGCTTTGGCAGCTCAACCTGACGCCTTTTGCGGCTTCAGACCGAACCATCGCATTGAGCATTATTGATGCCATTGATGCCAACGGCATGCTGACCGTCAGCACTGAGGACATCTGGGAGTCCCTGTACGAGCCCGAACTCGCGGAAGTTGATCGTATTACTCATGCTGATGTGTGCGCCGTATTGTCGCGCGTTCAAGAGTTTGACCCTTTGGGTGTAGGCGCGCGCGACCTCAGAGAGTGTTTGAACCTGCAGTTATCGCAAATGAAGTACAATACGCCGTGGCTCCCTGAAGCACAACTGCTGCTAGACGAACACATGGACCTACTGGCCAGCAAAGATTTCACGGCACTCAAGCGCAAGACTAAATTCAGTGACGAGACGCTGGCCAACGCGATGACCCTCATCCGCTCTCTCAATCCACGACCTGGAGCCTCCGTCGCAAGTGAAGCGCCAGAGTACATTATACCGGATGTGGTGGTACGCAAATTTGAGGGCAAGTGGATCGTAGAGCTCAATGGAGAGGCTACCCCCCAACTGCGCATCAACTCCCTCTATGAAGGCTATGCCCGGACCAGCACAAATAGTAACGATAAGGCCTATTTGAAGGATCGACTGCAAGAGGCCCGATGGTTTCTGAAAAGTCTGCAAACCCGACACGACACGCTCCTGAGAGTAGCCAGCAAAATAGTCGAGGTACAGAGAGGGTTTCTTGAGTACGGACCAGAAGCCATGAAGCCGCTGATCCTTGCGGATATCGCGGAAGCAGTGGATCTGCATGAATCTACGATATCCAGGGTCACGAGCCGCAAATACATGGCTACCCCACGCGGCGTGTTTGAGCTTAAGTACTTTTTCTCATCTCATGTCACCACCGCAAACGGGGGCGAGGTGTCGTCAACCGCTATCCGTGCGTTAATAAAAAAGCTGACCGCCGAAGAAAACCCCAAGAAACCATTGAGCGATAGCAAAATAGCGGCAATACTTAAAGATCAAAACATCAAAGTGGCTAGGCGAACCGTTGCCAAGTATCGAGAATCCTTATCGATTCCCCCATCCAATGAACGTAAGCAGTTGGTCTGAAAACGTGATATGAACGTTAAACTGCAACAGACCGCAGACTTTACACCCCTGAACCCCCAATGAGGAACGCCAATGCAACTCAGTATTTCTGGTCATCACATAGACCTGACAGAGTCACTCACCACCTACATTGAACAAAAATTTCAGAAGCTTGATCGGCACAGTGACCAAATCACCAATGTTCATGTCGTACTCAACGTGGAAAAGGTGCTCCATCAAGCCGAAGCCACTGCCCATATCACCGGCGCCGAGCTCTTTGCCAATGCGGAGGCAGACGACATGTATGCCGCCATCGACCTTCTGATCGACAAGTTAGATCGTCAGGTGATCAAGCATAAAGAGAAAGAGGTTGCACGGCAGCACGGCAGCAGCGCGCGCAGCCCGCACCAACTTTAGCTCACCCGCCACTTGGGAACTATTCTTCTGTTTGCGGCCTAACTCACGTGTCTCACTTTTCTGAAATAATAGAGACCATCACTGTCCGCTGCGACCTACCTGCCGCCAGCCGCAAGCGGGCGCTGCAGCTCGTGGCGCAATTGCTCGCGGACGACCTCATCAGTGAGGATTTACTGTTCGACAGTTTGATGGCTCGCGAAAGGCTAGGCAGCACAGCATTAGGTGAAGGCGTCGCCCTGCCACATTGCCGGATCAAAGGCGCCACCACCCGCGGAGCACTGGTTTCGCTGCCTGAGCCTGTGAACTTTGAGGCCGGCGACAGTGAGCCGGTAGATCTGCTGTTCGTGCTCATCGTCTCCGAGGAAGAGACCACCGCGCACCTCGAGGCACTGTCTGTGTTGGCGCGGATTTTTTCTATGCCTCAAAACCGCAGTTGTTTACGGGCCTGTTCGAGCGACGAAACGCTGCTCTCCAGCTTTCTTGCTCAACTCACTCAACAAGGGCAAGGGCCCGGTGCCCTGAGCGCATGAAACTGATCATCATCAGTGGACGTTCGGGATCCGGGAAGTCCACCGTCTTGAACGCGCTTGAAGATGCGGGTTTCAATTGCATCGACAATTTTCCCGTCATGCTGTTGCAGTCACTCGTCCAAAACACGCTGCGTGATACGGCCCGTCAAAATATCAACATGGCAGTTTGCATAGATGCGCGAAGTCGCGACCTAGAGCGCTTCCCCGATATTCTTCTGTCCGTTGATCGCATGAGCGTAGACTGTCAGGTGATCTACCTGGATGCACTCAGTCCTACACTGGTCAAGCGTTTTAGCGAAACGCGCCGCAGACACCCACTAACAAACGAATCCACAGATCTTCGCCAGGCCATTGATGCAGAGTCGGAACTGCTTGATGACATCTCCGACATGGCTGATCTCACCATCGATACAACCCAACTCTCAACCCAAGCCCTCGCTAACCTCGTCAGTACTCGCATACTGTCCCACCAACAAGGCACCATCAGCCTGCTGTTTCGCTCTTTCGGCTTTAAACATGGCGTACCCGTCGATGCCGATCTCGTGTTCGACCTGAGATGCCTGCCGAATCCTCACTGGGTAGAGGCATTGCGGCCGCTCAACGGACTCGACCAACCGGTCCAGAGCTATCTGGCCGACCAAAAATTAGTCAAAAAGATGATTGGCGATATCAGTGACTATCTCGACACGTGGATTCCGCACTTCCAGAATGATGCCCGCGTCTACCTGACCGTAGCTTTGGGCTGCACCGGTGGGCAACATCGTAGTGTCTATGTCGCCGCGCGACTGGGCGAGTATTTCGCCGCACGCTACACGAACGTGCTCATTCGTCATCGCGAGTTGGAGGGAGGCCTGGCCTCGCCAAGTCATCTGAATACCCAGCCGGTGAACAAAGTCTGATACCCGCGACTGTAGTGACGAGCGGGAACTTGCAATAGCACTAGAGCGAATATGCAGATGCCGTTGCTGGATGGTTCGTGACTGTAAGTTTTACGTGTCTAACACCGCAGTGTGCGGCTAAACTATGCCAATTCGAATCCTCAGGTACCGGCATGCAAAGCACCCACCTCAAGCTCATTAACCCTTTGGGCCTGCATGCCCGGGCCGCGTCTAAATTTGTCGACACGGTAAAACCCTACGCGTGCGACATAACCTTGACTCTGGGAGGTGAGACCGTCGACGGCAAAAGCATCATGAGTCTGCTTTTGCTCGGGGCCCCAGTGGGCAGTGAACTTACGATCACGGCAGATGGCGAAGACGAAGACGCCGCTTTAAAAAGTATCTCGGATCTAGTAGCCGCGGGCTTTTACGAGTTAGACGACTGAACAGACGGGATCAGTGCACATGAGGAATTCCGCCGAACAACACAATGCGCGCACAGCAGCGCCTCCTCAGCTCAATCAAGTACAGTCATCCAATCTAGATAAGATCAACCGTCACGTTAGCGACTTCCAACGCAGCACCCGAGACGAAACGAAGTTATTGCTGGCGTCTCTGCGCCCCGCAGAAATCGCCAACCTGCTGCAATCAAATCCGCCCAAGGTTCGACAGGTACTGTGGGAGCTTTTGGAAGACGAACCGCGGAACCAGACCCTGCAACACTTAAATGAGGATGTGCTCAGCGATTTCCTGGACAGCATGGATACGGCGGACATCGTCGCTGTTGCGGATGATCTAGAAACCGATGACTTCGCAGACATTCTGCAACAGCTACCGCAAAAAATTACTGACCAAGTGCTGGCATCGTTGGACGCAAAAGACCGCGCTCGGGTCGAGGCAGTTTTATCCTACCCGGAGGACAGTGCAGGCGGTCTCATGAATACGGATACGATTACCGTTAGGCCTCGGCACGCCTTAGAACTCGTATTCAGGTATCTACGAATGCGCAAAGACCTGCCCCCAACCACAGATGCTTTGTTGGTCGTTAATTCCAGAGACGAGTATGTGGGGATGCTGGCACTGAGCAAGCTTCTGACCTCAGATCCCACCGTGACGGTTAGGGAAATCATGGACACCGGTGCGAGCGCGATCAACGTCCACACCTCTGATACAGATGTCGCTCGAGTATTTTCTGAGCAGGATCTGGTTTCGGCTCCGGTCGTTGACGACCAGGGCCATTTGTTAGGCCGCATCACCATCGACGACGTGGTCGACGTCATCATCGATGCCGCAGACGAAGCGGTGCTGGTGCAAGCGGGCCTTGATCCAGAGGAAGATACGTTTGCACCGATTGGAAAATCAACCCGCCGTCGCGCCGTCTGGCTGGGCATCAATTTAATGACCGCCTTCATCGCAGCAGCGGTCATCAACCTATTTGAAGACACCATCGCTCAAGTGGTCGCACTTGCCGTTTTGATGCCTATTGTCGCCAGCATGGGCGGCATTGCAGGAACCCAAACGCTTACCCTGGTCATCAGGGGAGAGGCACTGGGCCACATCGGCCCCCAAAATCTCACCTGGCTGATCAATCGCGAGTTTATTGTGGCCACGCTAAATGGCCTGTTGTGGGCTGGGCTTGTTGCGGTCGCCACTACGCTCGCCTTTCATGACCTCATATTGGGTGCCGTGATCGCGACCGCAATGGTCATCACTATCACCATTGCGGCTATTGCTGGCAGCCTGCTACCCACAGTACTGAGGCGCATGCAAATTGATCCGGCCATCGCGGGTGGTGTGGTACTGACCACGATAACTGATATAACTGGCTTTTTTGTTTTTCTCGGGCTGGCCACCCTCGTGTATGCCTGATAGCGGCACCGCTGATTATGCCGAAGTGCCAGCGACGGTCATTGCTTCCAGTAAGATACTCGGTGAACGAATATTGCCCCGATAATCGCAGTCATTCCCCAATCCCAAAATCAAGGGGTATAGCTCTTTCAAATTACCCGCAACCGTGACTTCTGCAACTGGGTAAGCAATCTCACCGTCTTCGACCCAAAATCCCGAAGCACCGCGTGAGTAATCACCCGTCACTATATTGACACCCTGCCCCATGAGTTCACTCACCACCAGCCCACGTCCCATCTGCCGGAGCAGCTTCGATACTTCAGACGCCGGACCGTCAACATCTAAGTTAAATACGCCACCCGCATTTCCAGTGGGTTGCATATCCAGCCTGCGCGCGGCATAGGCGGATAACACATAGTTCGCAACGACCCCATTATCCACAAACGCTTTACTACGCGTGGCGACCCCGTCTCCGTCAAACAACGCACTCCCGAGTCCCCCGCGAAGATGAGGTTGTTCACGCAGCGTCATCCAGGACGGCAGTATCTGATGACCCATAGAGTTCAACATGAACGAGGCTTCTCGATATAACGAGCCACCATTCAATGCGCCCAACAAATGGCCTACGAACCCACTAGCAACCGTGGGCATATACAGTACCGGGTAGGTGCCCGTCGGCGCCGAACGCGGTGAGAGTTTGGCCAAGGTTCGACGAGCGGCCTGCCGGCCCACTGATTCAGCGGCTTCCAGGTCGTTCGCTGCGCGCGCAGTCGTGTACCAGTAATCGCGTTGCATCCCTTGCTCATCTTCGCCGATCAGGACGCAACTTAACCCGTGACGCGTCCCGGCTGATGCGCCGATAAATCCGTGCGAGTTGCCATATACTCGCATCGATTGTTGCGTGTTCACTTGCGCCCCGTCGGAGTTATTTAAGCGTTCATCTGTCCCTAGACCAGCGGATTCACAGGCTACCGCGATTTGCACCGCCTGCTCCGGTTCAATATCCCAGGGATGAAACAGATCCAGATCCTGAAGTTTAGGCGGCATCAGCTCAGCGTCCGCCAACCCACTCCAAGGGTCTTCTTCGGTATAGGTGGCGATATTTTTCGCCGCCGCCACCGTGTCCCGAATGGCATCAGCACTCGAATCCGTTGTGCTTGCTGAGCCTTTGCGCTGCCCGACATAGACGGTGATGCCAAACCCACGATCCTGATTGAACTCAAGATTCTCTAATGCCCCCTGCCGCACCTCGACGGATAAACCGGCATCCAGACTAATGCCCACTTCAGCCTGATCGGCACCTTGGGTTTTGGCTTCCGCCAAGATCTGCTCGACTAAACTACACAACTTTTTTTCTTGATCTCGCAAATCCACATCAATTCCCGGTTATATTCGTCAGTAAATGCATCATCAACACTGGTTGGGTATCGCCATGACTCTAGAGCACGACAACAGCGCACCCGAATCTAAGTCTGCCCGCAAACGAGAGGCTGAGCGCCTGCAAGATATCGGCAAGCGATTGAGTACTCTCTCCCTAGATAAATTGGAGCACCTCGACCTACCCTCTACTCTGCGCGCAGCACTCACCGACTTCCACCGATTCAACAGCCATGGTGCTCAGCGACGGCAACTCCAGTTTATCGGTAAACTGATGCGCAAGTTTGATACTCAAGCCATCGAAGATCAGCTGGCCACATTGGACGGCGAATCCGCACAAGCTCGTTATCAATTCAACCAACTTGAACAATGGCGTGACCGACTCATCACAGACGCCAATGCTTTGACCGAATTCATCCAACTTTATCCACTGGTCGACAGACAACACCTCCGCCAGTTGCTAAAAAAAGTGAACAGCGCTGACGACCAACACCGCAGGGCTCACGCAAAACAACTGTTTAAATTCTTGCGCGAAACAATGGAGAATAGTTAACGATCCGCGCGCACAGTTCTGGACTGGCTAAGTCTGCGTGCCCCCGACCACAATTTCATCGACCTTGAGTGTCGGCTGGCCCACGCCAACAGGCACACTTTGCCCATCTTTGCCGCAGACACCTACACCCTCATCCAACGTTAAATCATTGCCGACCATGGAAACTTTGTTCATTACATCGGGGCCATTGCCAATCAAAGTCGCTCCACGAATCGGCGCACCCACTTTTCCCCCCTCAATCAAGTAGGCTTCTGTCGCCGAGAACACAAAACGTCCGGAAGTGATATCAACAGATCCACCTCCGAAATTTACCGCATAGATGCCTTTGTCAACCGAGCCAATGATCTCCTGTCGATCATAATCTCCCGGTTCCATAAACGTATTGGTCATGCGTGGCAAAGGCACATGAGCAAAAGACTGACGCCGGCCGTTACCGGTCACCGCCGTATTCATCAATCGAGCATTTAATTTATCCTGCATGTAGCCGACCAGTTTCCCTCGCTCGATCAGCACTGTGCGCTGCGTCGGGGTGCCTTCATCATCCACACTCAGAGAGCCGCGCCGTCCTTCCAGAGTGCCGTCGTCAACCACCGTGCACAGTTCCGAGGCGACTCGTTCACCGATCCTGTCAGCAAAAGTTGAACTGCCTTTACGATTAAAATCACCTTCCAGCCCATGACCGACCGCTTCATGCAAAAGCACACCCGGCCACCCGGATCCTAAGACCACAGGCATCGGTCCGGCGGGCGCGTCGCGCGCTTCTAAGTTAACCAAAGCCATACGCACGGCTTCTTTGGCCAGATCATCAGCCCAGGTTCCGGCCGCCAGGGCATCCACTCCGCGTCGCCCACCACCGCCGGCGCTTCCGCGCTCTCGTCGCCCCCC
>Ga0181564_10004046_pt1 | contig 12520 bp, 12 predicted proteins | sample 011ome_24_FD_134512 | JGI IMG/M metagenome (GOLD analysis project Ga0181564, IMG submission 134512) | Coastal salt marsh microbial communities from the Groves Creek Marsh, Skidaway Island, Georgia - 011513CT metaG (megahit assembly) | ecosystem: Environmental > Aquatic > Marine > Intertidal...
TTTACGAATTGATACATTTAGAGCCTCTGGAGCTGGTGGTCAGCATGTTAACACAACTGATAGCGCAATAAGAATTACTCATTTACCAACAAGCATTGTTGTTCAGTGTCAAAATGAGAGATCTCAACATAAAAATAAGGCGACTGCCATGAGTCTATTAAAATCAAAATTATACGAAACAGAAATTAAAAAAATTGAAGATGAGCGAAAAGCCACTGAAGACCAGAAAACTGATATTGGATGGGGTAATCAGATAAGATCTTATGTTCTGCATCCTTATCGTATGGTAAAAGATTTAAGAAGTAACTATGAAGACCCCGATCCCGAGTCAGTGTTAGACGGCAATATTGATAAGCTTATTAGGTCTAATTTAGGTAAATAAATATGAATAAAACTGTTAAATATTCAATTTCAATTTTCGTTTTGATTTTAGTTGTAACAGGTATTTATAGTACTTATTTATTATCTGGAAAAGGTTTAACGCTTGATTTATTTAAAGAGCGAATACTTACTAAGTATCAATTAGACTCTAATGTAGCTTTAGATGATATAAGCGGAATTAAATTAAAATTTAATAGACAAAATGGTATATTTTTAGAGATACAAAAAATTGAACTTAGATCAATTTTTTTTTCTAAATCAATTAGCCTGAGTGATTCTTTAGTTGATTTTAAAATTCATGAATTATTTTCAATAAACCAATATCTTGATGTTAAAAGTACTCTTATATTTTCTGAGAATAATGTTTATGAGGTTGAGTTTAATATTAAGACTAATGATAATGACCTAAATATTAATTTAAATAAATTCTTAGGTCCAAATCTATACTTAGTTAATGCTTCTAATTTTATTATCAAAAACAATAATAAGATAATAATTGATAAATCAATAGAGATTAAAACAAATTTTAAAGCTTTAAATAAAGATTTGAAATTAATTTCACAGATACAGCTTCCCAAAGAATTGGAGTCTTTTGAGAGTTGGACTAATGTTTTTATTGAAAATGAAATAAACTTAAGTGAAAAATCTTTTCAAGAAAATTTAAAACTAAAGTTATCAGGTATACTTAATTTTAGTTTTCTTATCCCAGAAATATCACAGGAGGTAAATTCCGTACAGACCTCTAACTCAACAAAGTCGCTTGGAGTATTTGCAATTGAGATAGAAGCTGATTTTTTAGAAAAAAATAACCTGATTAATCTTAATTTATTCACTAATGGAGAGCTTGATATGAAAGGCTCTAAAATAAAATTAAGCAAAGATTATAATAATGCTGAATTTGATATTAAAACAAATGGCACTTATAAATTATCAAATTTATTTACCTCAGTAGATATAGATACTGAAAATCTATCTTTTTATACTTTTAAGAGATTTTTAAACAATAATTCTGTTGAGACAAATAAGCTCTCATTCAGTTTTAAAGCATCAGACTATCTCAATAGGCCATTTATTGAGTCGATTTCTGATCTTAAAATAAATTCTGATGCTCTTGTTGACATCAATCTATTTTCTAGCTCGATAAATAACCCTTCTAAACTTATTGGAAAAACAAAAATTAATATTGAATTAAATCTTAATAGCTTAAAATTTGATAAATTTAAATCTGTTGGAAGTGTAGTATTAGATGATTTAGATATTTTTTATCGTCCATTTAATTTTTCAAAACCAAAAGGTCAAAAATTAGAGATTTTTTTTGAAGCTGATATGAATGACACATTAAAGGCAAGTTTTAAAAGTAATGAAAATTTATTTTTGAAAAGTGAATTAGAAATAACAAAAGATAAAAATATTATAGTTTCAGAACTATTTTTGAACAACTTTAATAATATGGATTTGTCATTATCGGGTAATATTCACAAAAGAGTTTTTAATGGAAAAGTTTCAGGTGAGCTGATTGATTTTTCAGCATTAAAAGTTGAAAGAAAAAAGAAGAATAAATTTTTCTTTGATCAAGAAAATTATGAAATTTCAGTGAAGAAAGCAATTTTAGAAGGCGGAGTTGTAGTAGATAATTTTTTGATGACTATCAATCAAAAAAAAGAAAAACTTCGTGTTAAAGGACAGGCGAGTACGAACGGACATGATTTATTTTATTTGAGAGAAAAAAATAAAGAAACAGATACAAGTCAAATTCAATCAACCGATATAATTTCATTTATTGGCGATAACCACCCATTTAAGAAAATTTTAAGTAGAGGTGATGCTCATATTAAATCATCAAGAGAGTCTTATTCTTCTAGATCTTCAAATTATCTAAAATTTAAGGAATTTACTCTTATTAATACTCCTGCCGCATTAAAGCTTCTAACTCTTCCATCTCTATCGGGAATTTCTAATTTGATAGAAAATGAAGATGGTATTAATTTTTTAAATGGCGAAGTGACCTACATTGAAGAGCCTGACTCATTTTCAGATATTGAAATGTTTGGAGTTAGTGACAGTATTGGACTTGTGATGGAAGGAAACATTAATAGAAAGGAGAAGACACTTAGTCTAGATGGGGAAATAAGTCCAATACACCTTGTAAATATGCTCCTGAAAAAAGTTCCAATTATTGGAGACTTATTGGTTGGAGAAGAGGGAGAGGGGCTATTTGCTTTTGAGTTTGAAATGCGAGGAGATACAAGTGACCCTGAGGTTTCATCTAACCCTCTTTCAATAGCTAAGCCACAAATTTTAGAAAGAGCTTCAGATTATTTACAAACTATTGAGTGACCTCAATTTTAAAGTGCTTTTTCTTTCCTACACTAATGATAACTGCTCTATTGAATAAATCATTTAAAGATAATGCATAATGCTCATCTTCAACTAAAGATTGATTCAACTTTACTCCATGGCCACGTATCAATTTTCTTGCTTCCGATTTTGAGTTAGCAAATCCGATTTGAACTATCAACTCGTATATAAATTGTGGTTTATCAAAATCTTTTTCTGCTAATGTGATTGAAGGAAGATTCTCTGAAATGTTGCTTCCACTAAAAGTATCTTGAGCAGTTTTTTCAGCTATTTTAGATGCGTCTTCTCCATGAAGAAGAGAAGTCGCTAAATTTGCAAGAATAATTTTTATCTGATTAATATCATGATTTGTATCACTTTCTAGTTTGTCGATGTCAACAATACTCATGTCTGTAAAAAGTTTTAAGAAACGAAATACATCTCGATCATCCGTATTTCTCCAAAACTGCCAATAATCATATGGTGTCAAAAATTCTTCATTTAACCATATAGCGCCATCAGCAGTTTTACCCATTTTATCTCCATTGGCATTAGTTAATAGAGGCGTTGTTAGTCCAAATACTTCTTTGCCCGCAGTTCTGCGTATTAGCTCAATGCCATTTACAATATTACCCCACTGATCTGATCCACCAATCTGCAAGAGACATTGATTTCGATTATAAAGTTCAAGAAAATCATATGCCTGAAAAATCATATAATTAAATTCTACAAAGCTAAGTGATTGCTCTCTTTCAAGCCTAATTTTTACACTATCAAATGATAACATTTTATTGATTGTGAAATGCTTTCCATAGTCACGTAAAAAATCTATATAATTAAGTTTATTCAGCCATGAAGAATTATCACTTAAAATTGCTTTATTAGTAGTTTTAAAATCTAGAAATTTACTAAATACTGTTTCTAAGTTTAAAGCATTAGTATCTATGTCTTCTGGTGAAAGTATTCTTCTGGTTTCATCTTTTCCAGACGGATCACCAATTTTAGTTGTACCTTTGCCAATTAGAACAATAGGATGATGACCATATTTTTGAAAAAGCCGCATAATCATTATTTGTATAAGACTTCCAACGTGTAAAGATTTCGCAGTACAGTCAAATCCTATATAAAATTTAACGGGCCCCGAGTTCAGTAGATCATTTAAAGCTTTTTCATTTGTACATTGATGAATAAAGCCACGTTCTTTGAGTTCTTCAAATAGTGTCATAATGATATTATTAATATACTATGTGTTAAATATATAAACTCAGAATTTCTATATTTATGAAAAAAAACAGTTATTTATCACTTGGGGTCATGAGTGGCACATCAAATGATGGGATTGATATTTCGCTGATTCAAAGTGATGGGAAAAATAAGTTAAAAATACTGGGCTCAATGTATGTTAAATATAATAACAAATTAACAAAAGACCTTAATGATCTGACAGCCAGCATTAAGAGCAATGGAATTAATTCATCAAAAATAATAGACTTACAAGAGAGAATAACGATATCTTATATCCATGCGATAAAAAAATTTATAAATTCTAGTAATGCTAAAATAGATCTCATTTCCTTGCATGGTCAGACAATATTTCATGACCCTGATAAAAAGATATCAATACAATTGTGTAATGCCAACTTAATTAAAGCAGAGTTTAACTGCCAAATTATTTATGATTTTAGACAAAATGATCTAAGAAATGGAGGAGAAGGCGCCCCCCTTGTGCCTATTTTTCATAATTTAATTAACAAGCATTTGTCATTAAGTGGAACTAATGCGTATTTAAATATTGGTGGAATTTCAAATATTACAATCATTAAAAATAGTAAGATTGTCTCAGCTTTTGACACAGGTCCTGGAATGTCAATACTTAATGATTATGTATATTATAAGAAAAAAAAATTTTATGACAAAGCAGGAAATGATAGTTCAAAAGGAATTTATGATAAAAATTTAATAAATAAACTTTTAAATAATAATTTTTTTAAAAAAAAACCCCCAAAATCATTAGATAAAAGTTATTTTAACAAGACTGAATTTTTGAAATTAAATTATTATGATGCCTGTGCTTCAATTGTAGAGTTTACAGTTGAATGTATAAGAATAGGGATTGCTCAAAGTAAATATAAAATAGACAATTTGATATTAATGGGAGGAGGAGTTAAAAATAATTATTTGATAAGAAGAATAAAAGATAAATTAAATATCAATGTGTTAAATGCTGAAGAATTAGGTATTGATGAAGATTTTATAGAAGCTCAAGCATTTGCATATTTAGGCATTAGATGCGTTAAGAAATTACCAATAACTTTTCCTCAAACAACAGGTGCTAATAGGCCGGTATCAGGTGGAAAAATTATCTAAATCGAGAATTCAATTCTTTCTCAATATAGCTGCAAATAATTTTATTGAGTTTATGAGTTTCATTGTCATAAAAATGATTAGCTCCGCTTATTTCTTCATACTCAACAGTAATATTCTTTTGCGATTGTAGTTTTTGAGCAAGACGCTGAGTTTCTTCTACGGGAACTAATTCATCCTTCTTTCCATGAAGCATAATTCCAGATGCCGGACATGGTGCAAGAAAGTTAAAATCATATAAATTTGGTTGCGGTGAAATACTGATGAATCTAGTAATCTCAGGACGTCGCATCAATAATTGCATACACATAAGTGCACCAAAAGAAAAACCACTAACCCAGCACTGATTTGTATTTGGATTTTGTCTTTGAAGCCAATCAAGTGCTGCAGCAGCGTCAGCTAATTCTCCAAGGCCATTGTCAAACTTACCCTCACTTTTTCCAACGCCTCTAAAATTAAAACGGAACGTAGAAAAACCGAATGAGTCAAAAATATTATATAGTTCCATAACAATAGGATTATTCATTGTTCCACCGTATAATGGATGAGGATGGAGCAATAATGCAATCGGAGGGTTCAATGATTGCCCTTTTTTATATTTACCAACTAATTTTCCCTCAGGACCACTAAAAATGATTTCTTTGACTTGATTATTCATAAGTAGAGATTATCTAATAGTTGACTAATTTAGTAAGGTATTATATTTACTTTGTAATTTGGTATACCTAATTTGGGGGACTAAATACAAGACTTTTTTTACATATGCTGCATTTTATTCAACTAATTGACTCTTATAACAGGCGGGATCCTGCTGCAAAAAGCAGAATTGAGACCTTTTTTACATCAGCTGGATTGCATTCAATTGGCTTTTATAAATTATCAAGCTTTTTGTGGTCAATAAAATTAACCTTTTTAGCAAGATTAATATCTTATTTAGGTAGGTTTATAACAGGAATAGAAATTCATCCAGCGGCTAAAATTGGAAAATTTTTATTTATTGATCATGGTATGGGGATAGTTATTGGAGAAACAACTGAAATTGGAAATGATGTAACTATATATCATGGAGTTACCCTTGGAGGTGTCTCACCGAGTGAAAACAGCGAAAGTCAAAAAAATAAAAAAAGGCATCCGACTATTTGCGACAATGTAATCATTGGTTCAGGGGCGCAAATTTTAGGTCCTGTTACGATTGGAGAAAATGCAAAAGTAGGATCAAATTCTGTCGTTACAAAAGATGTTGAGCCAAGTAGAAGCGTTATTGGCAATCCTGCTCGATATACAGTAGCTAGTGAGAAGATCAAAGATGAGTTTATGGCATATGGTTTAAGTGGTGAGGACGATAGTAGAACAGCTCGAGTAAGAAAATTAGAGCAAGATAATAAAGAACTAAAAGAGCGCTTAAATAAATTAGAAAAAAAAATAAAAAAATAAATATGAAATTAAGTACTAAAAGTAGATATGCAGTACAGGCAATGGTTGATCTTGCTAAAAATAGTCCAAGTGAACCATGTAATTTATCGGAAATATCTCTAAGGCAAAATATTTCCTTATCTTATTTGGAACAGATTTTTAATAAATTAAAAAAATCTGAGCTTGTATCTAGTGTAAAAGGTCCTGGTGGAGGATATAGACTATCAAAACCACCTCATAATATAAAAATTTCTGAGATAGTAAATGGTGTCGAAGAAAATATTAAAGCAACAGGTTGTAGCAATGATCCCTCAAAATTCTGTACTGGAAAAAATGAGAAATGTATTACTCATCATTTCCTAGAAGATCTTGAGTCTCTTATTGAAAATTATTTAGATTCGGTTGCTTTATCAGATATTGCATTAAATAAAGATAATAGTTTTTTAGGATTAAGTAAGTGATGAATAAGGTAAGTAAAGATACTTTTAAACAAGATAAATATAAATATGGATTTGTTACCGATATTGAAAGTGACAAGATACCAAAAGGTCTTAATGAAGATATTATCAAGTTAATATCCAAAAAAAAAGACGAGCCTCAATGGATGCTTGATTGGAGACTGAATGCATTCAAAAGGCTTCAACAAATGAGTCCTCCAAAATGGGTAAAAGCAAAGTTTGATGACATTGATTTTCAGGATATTTATTATTATGCGTCTCCTAAAAATTTCAAAGATAAGCCAAAATCACTTGAAGATGTAGATCCAAAGTTGTTAGAGACTTACGAAAAATTAGGTATTCCACTAAAAGAGCAGAAGGTATTAGCTGGAGTAGCCGTTGATGCTGTATTTGATAGCGTATCTGTTGCAACTACATTTAAGGACAAGCTTGATGAAATTGGTGTGATTTTTTGTCCAATTTCAGAAGCGATTAAGAAACATCCTGAGCTTGTAAGAAAATACCTCGGAAGCGTAATACCAGTAACTGATCATTTCTATGCAACCTTAAACTCTGCTGTCTTTAGTGATGGATCATTCGTATACATTCCAAAAGGCGTAAGATGCCCAATGGAACTATCAACCTATTTTAGAATAAATGCATCTGAAACAGGTCAGTTTGAAAGAACTCTTATAGTTGCAGATGAGGATAGTTATGTAAGTTATCTTGAGGGATGTACTGCACCAATGAGAGATGAAAATCAACTTCATGCTGCGAATGTTGAACTTGTAGCCCTTGATAATGCTGAAATCAAATATTCAACAGTTCAAAACTGGTATCCAGGTGATGAAAATGGCATTGGAGGAATTTATAATTTTGTAACTAAAAGAGGTCTATGCAAAGGAAATAATTCAAAAATTTCATGGACACAAGTAGAAACTGGCTCAGCGATTACATGGAAATATCCTAGCTGTATTTTAAAAGGAGATAATTCTAAAGGTGAATTCTATTCAGTAGCTATCACTAATAATTTTCAACAAGCGGACACTGGAACGAAAATGATACATTTAGGCAAAAATACAAAAAGTAGAATAATTTCAAAAGGTATTTCTGCTGGTAATTCTTCTAATACATATAGAGGTCTAGTAAATTTCCATCGAAAAGCTAAAAATGCTAAAAATTTTACTCAATGCGACTCTCTTTTGGTAGGAGATCGATGCAGCGCTCATACCATTCCATTAACTGAAAATAGCTCAAATGATTCTTCAATTGAACATGAAGCAACTACATCAAAAATTAGTGATGATCAACTTTTCTATGTAATGCAAAGAGGACTAAGCGCTGAAGAAGCTCAAGGAATAATCGTTAACGGCTTCTGTAAAGAAGTTTTGCAAAACTTACCTATGGAGTTTGCTGTTGAAGCTCAAAAACTAGTTAACATAAGTTTAGAAGGAAGTGTCGGTTAAGATGTTGAATATTAAAGAATTAAATGTTTCCGTTGAAGAAAAACAAATAATAAAAGATTTATCACTTAAAGTAGGTAGTGGTGAGGTACATGCAATAATGGGTCCAAATGGATCTGGAAAAAGCACTATAGCGCATACGTTGGCCGGAAATCCAAATTATGAAGTCACATCTGGAAAGATAGATTTTAATAATGAAGATTTGCTCAATATGGATCCTTCAGAAAGATCTCTTTCAGGCCTCTTCCTTGCATTTCAATACCCAATCGAACTTCCAGGAGTGACAAACGCTTCATATTTGAAACAAATCGTTAATGTTCATAGAAAACATAATGGTGATAAACCGATAGAAGCAGGTGAATTTCTTAAAATGCTAAAAGAAAAATCATCAAAATTAAATATTCCAATGGATATGCATTCACGATTTGTAAATGCTGGATTTTCTGGAGGAGAAAAGAAAAAGAATGAAGTATTACAACTAGATCTACTTAACCCTAATCTTGTAATTATGGATGAGACAGACTCCGGACTTGATGTCGACGCTCTTAAAAGTACTTCTGAAGCTGTAAATCAACTCAGATCATCAAAACGATCATTTATAATTATAACTCATTACTTAAGATTATTGGAATATATTGAACCAGATTATGTTCATGTGTTTCAAGAAGGTTCAATTATTGAATCTGGAGATAAATCTCTTGCCAATAAAATTGATACTGAGGGTTATGCATACTAATGACTGGGTCAAAAACAAACAATTGTTCTATTATATTTTCTGAAAAAATTGATATAAAAAATGCCCCTGATAATCTTGATATAGATTTACAATTGATCAATGATCAAATAACAGGCTATATAAATGTCACAAAATCAAAAATTGATACAATTATTAATATAACAAACTTAAGAAAGAAGCATTTCAATTTAAATTTAAATATTTATCTAGATGAAGATAGCTTTTTAGGATTAAGAGATGAATCTGAATATAATTTTGGATCAAATATTATTATAAAATCAAAAATGAATAAAAATTCAATTTTTGAATATTTCAGGCTTAATAGTTTCTTAAAAACAACAAAAAATCATTTCATTCACGATATAGAAATCTCATCTAATTGTGAGTTTAGAGATTTTAATTTTTCAAATGGATCCGATGAAATGCACAATAAAACGTCAGTTTCACTTAATGATGAAAATGCAAGTTATGTGGGTAGTGGAGTTATGATTTCAAATTCAACAAATTCTAATAATGACTTATTAATTAAACATCTATCAAAATCAGCTAAATCAGACTGCTCTTTCAAAACTGTGTCTAGAGGAGTTTCTAGAGTAAGCTTTTCTGGAAAAGTATTTGTCGATCAAGATTGCTCAAAAACTGTATCAAATCAAATAAGTAAGGGTTTAATTATGGATGAAACTGCCAATATAAACCTTACACCAAAACTTGATATAAATAACGATGATGTTATTTGTGCTCATGGAGCAGCTTCAGGTAAGCCAGATGAGTCAATTATTTTTTATTTAAAATCAAGAGGAATACCTCACAAACAAGCAGAAAAAATTTATGTCGAGGGATTTTTAGGAGAGTTTTTAAACAAGATTTCAAATAGCGAAATGCAACAAAAAGCTTTGAAATATATTTCTACACATTGCTAATATGATTGATGTTCAAAAAATTAGAGATGATTTTCCGATTCTTAATAAAAAGATACTTAATAAAAAGAATCTTATTTATCTAGACACAGCTGCTTCTGCGCAAAAGCCTCAAGTAGTTACAGATGAAATTAATAGTTTTTACTCAAATAATTATGCAAATGTAAGTAGAGGTGTCCATACGTTATCAGTTGAATCTACATTCAAGTATGAAGATGCAAGAAAGAGGGTGCAAAAATTTATTAATGCTGAATCAGAAAGAGAAATAATTTTTACTAAAAGTGCCACTGAAAGCATAAACTTAATTGCAAACACATTTGCTGAAAAACATATCAATGAAGGCGATGAAATTATTCTGTCTGTTATGGAACATCACTCAAATATCATTCCATGGTTCTTAATTCGTGATAAGTATAAATGTAAGATTCTTTTTGCAAATATTGACAATGATGGAAATATCAATGAAGAGCATTTTGAATCTCTTATTAATGAAAAAACAAAACTAGTTTCTATTACACATCTTTCAAATGTATTTGGAACAATAACAAATCAAAAAATTATTAATTTATGCAATAATGCAGGAATTCCAATTCTTTTAGACGGCTGTCAATCTGCTGCTCACATTCCAATAGATGTAAAAGCTTTAGGTTGTGATTTTTATGTTTTCTCAGGTCATAAACTTTATGGCCCCACTGGTATTGGAGTTTTATTTGGAAAAGAAAAGCTAATTGAAAAATTGCCACCATATCAAGGCGGTGGAGGAATGATCGCTGACGTTTCAACGGAAGGAGCGACTTACACAGATTTGCCAGCAAAGTTTGAAGCTGGAACTCCTCCTCTTGTTCAAGCTTACGGCTTAGGAGTTGCAATTGATTATGTAAATAAACTGGAAATGTCGAAAATATCTGAATATGAGTTGGAGTTAACCAAGTATGCATTAAATAAAATGCAGGAACTTGATTTTATTGATATTCATGGAGAAAATAATAATAAACATTCAATTATTTCGTTTAATTTAAAAAAAATTCACTCTCATGAAGTATCATCTTATTTGGATGTAGAGGGAATTGCGATCAGAGCGGGACATCATTGTTGTCAACCGCTCATGAAGCAAATGAAATTAAATGCAACTGCTCGAGTTTCATTTGGAATTTATAATACAATAGAAGAAATTGATGCTTTTATAAGTGCCTTAAAAAATTGTAGAGATTTTTTTAAAAAATGAATGATTTAATAAAGGAGCTATATCAAGAAATTATACTTGATCATGGTCAAGACCCAAGAAATTTTGGTGAATGTAACCCTCATAATAAAAGTGCTGATGGACATAATCCACTATGCGGCGATAATCTAAAGCTTACTTTCTTTGTAAATCAAGATGATATTATTGAGGATATCAAATTTACAGGCGAGGGATGCGCTATATCACTGGCTTCAGCATCTTTGATGACTGAAAAACTAAAAGGATTAGAGATAAGTGTTGCAGAAGAAATATTTAGAGATTTTGCAAAATTAGTATCGGGATCTAATGATGACCTTAAGATCTTAAATGAGGAAGACTCACTTTATGCACTCAAGGGCGTCGGAGGATTTCCAATGAGAGTAAAATGTGCGACAATGGCATGGCACGCTTTTAAAGAAGCTTTAAAAAATTAAAAATGAGACTATATCTTGTTTATATTGCATTACTTCTTTTATTTATTGTTTTGCAACTTATTTATGGAAATCGGATTTTTGCCGATGTAAATTTAGAGGGATACGATATGACTAAAGTTGAGATCTTAGATAGTCCTTTTTGGTGTACAATGACACCTGAAGATAGAACAGCTGCAATTGACTCATTAACTCAAGAACAAAAAAGAGTTGCATTAAATGATGGAACAGAAAAGCCTTTTGCTAACGAATATTGGAATAATAAAGATGTTGGTATTTATGTGGATGTTGTTTCAGGTGAGCCGTTATTTTCCTCAGCTGATAAATTTGACTCTGGAACAGGTTGGCCTAGTTTTGATAAGCCAATTGATGGAATTAATATAGTTGAAGTTGAAGATAACTCATTTTTCATGAAAAGAATTGAAGTTCGCAGTGAGTATGCCGATAGTCACTTGGGTCATTTATTTGATGATGGTCCAACTGAAACTGGCTTAAGATATTGTATTAATTCTGCATCTTTAAAATTTATACCAATAAATGTAATGGAAGAAAATGGGTATGGAGATTTTATAAAGGTTGTATCAAAAGATGACTGATTCAGTAGATCAAAAAATTATAAATGCCCTTAAAACTGTATTTGATCCTGAGATACCAGTTGATATTTATGAACTTGGATTGATTTATAAGTGTGAAGTAACATCAAATAATGATGTACTAATTGACATGACGTTAACCTCGCCAAATTGTCCTGTTGCTGAAGAACTGCCGCTCAATGTAAAAAATGCGGTGAAAGCTCTTAATGAAGTAAAGGATGTGAAA
>Ga0181564_10004051_pt1 | contig 12503 bp, 8 predicted proteins | sample 011ome_24_FD_134512 | JGI IMG/M metagenome (GOLD analysis project Ga0181564, IMG submission 134512) | Coastal salt marsh microbial communities from the Groves Creek Marsh, Skidaway Island, Georgia - 011513CT metaG (megahit assembly) | ecosystem: Environmental > Aquatic > Marine > Intertidal zone...
GTTCATGGAGGCGCACCCGGAGATGGACTTCTCAAACTGCAAGTTCAACTGATGACAAGCTGACAAGCGTCGTCGGGACGAACGACGTTGTGGACGACGTACACATTTGGACGTGAAAGAATCACGGAGGATAAAGAGAGAGAGACGCGCGTGGCGGGTGTTCGTCGAGGACGTGAATGATGAGTGTGGTGTTCATTTGAATCGACGCCGCGTCTCGATCCGCTCCATCTCTCGCCTCTCGTCTCGCGAAGTCCTCCACTTCTTTTCCAAATCACTGCATGGCGTCGCCGTCCTCGTCCGCGCCCTTCATGTACAGCACGTTGTTACACCTGCGGGGTGGGGCGCGCGAGGGACGATCCGGAAATCGATCCGGAAATATGTTGCGAAGGTCAGTATCCGCCGCGGCGCTCGAGAAAGGGGGCGCGCCGTCGCGCGTCGGAGCGCCGGGCCTCGTTCTATTCGAAAACCGAATTAGGGTTGCCACGCGTCCACGGCGAGTCGAGGTCGGTGTGAAGCGCCGGGCGCGGCACCATCGCGCGCGGCTCGAAAACCGCGCCGAGCGGATACCGGGAGGCGTACCTGATGAAGACCTCCCCGAGGTTCCCCGCGAACTTCCCGTCGATGAACTCCTCCGTCGACGCCAGCTGCAGGTTCATGTACGCGTCCGTGGACACCAGGAACCCCTTGTACTCCATCCCCCACTTCAGCTTCACGAGCACCTGCTTCCCGGTGAGCTGGTTCAGGAAGGGCTTCGGGTTCACGGGCACGGTGGCGCTCATCGCGCGACCTGGTCCGCTCGACGCCGAGTAGGGCGGCGCGCGCTGCTCTCGCGCGTCGGGTTGTGAGGAGAACGCGATCGCGAGCCGCCCCGCGCGGGAGATTTTTCGCCCGGCGCACTCGGTTCAACTCGCGCCCAAACTCAAGAGTCTGTCGCGTGTGAAAGGTGCCCAGTCATTTCGAGCCGCGTCGCTGCGACCGGCTTCCGTGGCTCTCTCGCGCGCGCGTCGGTCGAAACCAGGCCACGCGGAGCTTGTTCGGTCGACATACACACTCCCGAGCGTTCAAGGCGTCAAAACAGGCGATCTCGTCCCTAGCGAGGCTCGACCAGGCGTCGTTTCGAGCAGCGTCGTGCGGATTGCGCTTCGGGTTCCCTCTCGTGAGAATCACGGCGATCTGCCCAGTCAGCAACGCGCAATGTCGGATCTAGGCGCGCCGGGAGGTACGCGACCGATTCCGAACGGGTCCAAATGTCACGCGCGAGCCCGCACGACGCGTGATCCCGCGGCGCTGCGTCCCGTTCCGTCTCGCACGCGCCCACTCGCGCGAAAGCCGGCGCGCGCGCGTTTCCGAAAACGACATCTGACATCGCGCGCCTCTCCGTCCTTTCCGCCTTCCGCCCACCGCAGGCCCCGCGACGAACGGCGCGACGAGCGCCCTCGCGAACCTCTCGTTACGACCGGCCGGCGTTTCCGGGAACGGTACGTCCCAAACGCGTCGCGTGATGCCCTCCCCGCGACGTCGATCGACCGCGCGCCGTCTCCCGCGCGCTCCGCGCGCGTCCTTCCGTGTCCTCTCGCTCACTCCCCTCCCTTCCGTCCCACGAAAATTCCGCTCGCGACGCGTCCGCAGGCGAGGCTCTCGCGCCCCAGTGGCTCGGAGGTTTCACCAGCGCCGTCGGCGGCTCGGACGCGAAAGCCGCGGCGCAAGCGGTACGTCGCGACCCTCCCCTCGTCCTCCCACGCGTCCCCGCGGACGTTCGCGCCGAAGCAGATCTCGCCGCTCGCGGACGATCCGCGCGCCGCTCGACCCGAAGATGCGTTTTGAGAAGTTTTTTTTTTGTCCCCTCCCCCGACCCGCGCTCGTCCGGACTCGACTGACGCGCGTCGCGGACTCCCGTGTCTTAACTGAAACGCAGATGGCCTCCAACTCCGCGCTCGCGGGGGACTCGACGCACGCGGGCTGGGGGGACAAGAAACCGCAAGCCGTCGGCGGATGGAACGAGCGGCGCTCGCGGTGGCGCGAGGACGAGCGCGACGTCGCCGGCGCGCGCGCGAACGGCTGGACCGCCGACCGCCGCGACCGCGCGCGCGGGCGCGAGGGCGCCTCGTTCCCCGCGCCTTTGCCCCCGCACCCGGCCGGCGGCGGAAGCGCGCTGCTGGGCAACGGGAACGGGAACGCGATGCGCGACGCGCACGGTCATCACGACCTCGGGGGGGGGTGGCACGGACCCGCCGGGCCCGGCGGCGGCGCTCCGGCGGCGACGCCCGCCGGGGTTCCGTACGGAGGCCAGTCCGCGCCGCCGCCGTCGCGCGGCGCCGGCGCCAGGACAGAACCCGCGCGGCCTGACGGCGGCAGGGGCTTCTCCGTGGGGCGCGGGCGCGGCGGCGGGTTCGGCGCCGCGGGTACCGCGCGCGCATTCGCGCACGGGGGCGCCGGCGCGCCTCGGCCGCAGACGGAGCCCCCGCGCGTCGGGCTGGGAGGCGTCGTTCTCGGCGGCGGCGGCGGCGGTGGTGGCGGCTTGGGGTTCGGCGGCGGTCCTGTGTTGCGCACGGCGCTCTCGGGCGGCGTGCCCGCGCCCGCGGAGCCTATCCAGCGGCACGGACCCGTGCGTTTCAAGTACACGCACGCCGAGCTCCGGTCCCTCCGCGCCGCGCTCGGCGCCGGCGCCGCGCTCCCCGCGCCGGTGGACCCCGACTCAGTGCCGCTGACCACGGTCAAGCCCGGCGACGCGATGTGGGAGCTCACCGTGGAGGGCGCGCGCGGCGGCGCCGCGCGAGGGCTCGGCGGCGCGGGGCGCGAGTGGGCGACGACGACGATGGGCGACGTCTCCCGCGGCGGGATCTCGGCGATCCCCGCGCCCAAGCTCCCGGTCGCGAGCCACGCCGCGAGTCACGCCGCGAGCCGCGGTTTCGGCGGCGGCGCGGCGGACGCGTCCGCGCTCACCGCCGCGGCCGCGGCGCGCTTCGACGCCGCGCAGTCCTCGTGGCTCACGGAGGGAGCGGACGCGGGCGGCGCGCTCGAGAGCGAGACGGAAAACACCAACCGTGGGGGCGGGGTGGCGGGCGACCCGGACGTGGACGACAACGACGGAGACGCGCCGCCGCGCGCGGAGGCGCGCGCGGCGGCTTCCGCGGCGGGCGACAGTCTCGTCGCGAGTCACGAGTCTGCTGACGGGTCCTTGTGGATCTACAAGGACCCGAGCGGGACGCACCAAGGTCCGTTCCCGCGCTCGGACCTGCTGGAATGGCACAGCAGCGGGTACTTTCCCCCCGACCTGCCCCTGCGGCCGGCGGAGGCGCCGCCGGAGGCGCCGTTTGCGCCCCTCGCCGAGATGCTGGCGCGCGGGTGGCGCTACCCCGGGCCGAGCGCCGAGCACGCGCGCGCCGAGGCGGCGCGCGCCGAGGAGGCGCGGCACGAGGAGGCGCGGCGTCGGCGCGCCGAGGAGGAGCGCGCCGAGCAGGACCGGCACGCGCGCGAGCAGCAGCACGCGCACCAGATGCGGCAGCAAGCCGCGAATCTGCGAGCCGCGAATCAAGCCCCCGTCGCGCCGAACGACGGGGGCACGGGGTGGATCGGCGGCGGGCCTCCGCGGTCGCTCGCCGACCTCGAGGGGTCCGCGTACGGGGGCGTCTCCTCCCCCCCGGGGCCGGGAGGGCACGCAAATCTGCTCGCGAACCTCTTCTCGGGCGGAGGGGGTCAGGCGGGCGGCGCGCCTCCCCCGCCCCCCCCGGGCGGGGGCATGTCCCTCGCCGACCTCGAGCGGTCGATGGCCGCCGGCGACGGTCCGCCGCCGGCGCCGCAGCCGGGGTCGTTCGACGCCGCGCCGACGTGGGGCGGCGCGCCGGGCGGCGACGCCGGGTCGGGCTGGGTCACCGCGCCGGCTCCCGGCGCGCAGCAAGCCCCCGCGCCGCCTGCGATGCAGCCCGCGACCCCCCCCGCGCAGCCCGCGTGGGGCGGCGGCGCCGCCGCCGCCCCCGCGCAGAAATCGTTGGCGGAGATCCAGCGCGAGGAGGAGGAGCGCGCGGCGGCGCGCCGGCGCGAGGCGGAGGCGCGCGCCGAGGCGAACCCGGGCGTGTTCGGCGGCGGCGGTCTGGCCACCGCGTGGGGCGGCGGCGGCGCGGCGGCTGGACCGTCTTTGGCGCAGATTCAGGCGGAGGAGCTCAGGCGCAGCGCCGCGCGCGCGGCGGCGGCGCAGCAGCAGGCGAAGCAGCAGCGGGACGCGTTCGGCGGGGGGGGCGGTCCGGGACCCGCCGGCGCCTGGGCGGGCGGCGCCTCGGCGGCGATGCGCGCCGCGCCCGCCGGGCCTCCGCGAGACGTGGAACCGACACCCTCTGCCCCTCAAGGGCGGCAGCAGCATCCGCAAGCCGGCGGCGGCGGGTTCTGGGACTCGCTCCCGGCGGGGAGCGCCGGTACTTCTTCGGCGGCGCTCCCGGACGCCGGCGCCGGTCCGGGTCCCGGTTGGGGCGCGCCGACGAGCGAGTCCCAGAACCCGATGCGCTCGGCGCCGACGACGCGTTCGGCGCCCGAAAAGGAAAAGGATCCAGGCGACTTCAAGGCGTTCTGCCGCGCGGAGATGCGCGCGCTGAACGACTCGGACGACCTGACTTTGGTGGACTTCCTGCTGTCGCTGCCGAGCGCAGGCGAGGTGACTGAGTACGTGCAGCTGTACCTGGGGAACTCCCCGCGCGCGGCGGCGTTTGGGAACGAGCTCATCCGCGCCAAGCGCGCCAACCCGGGCGCGGCGAGCGTGGAGGACCTGTCGAGCGGGGGCGGCGGCGCGGCGGGCGACGCGGGCGAGTTCAAAAAGGCGAAACGGCGCGGGAAGAAGTGATCCGCCGCCGGGGCGGCTTGGGCGCGGCTTTACGCTTCCACCGTGGTAACTACGCTACGTCCGCGTCGGCGTTCGAGTCGTGTAAAACAATACAGTAATCAGTCGGAGAACCGAACAAGCGAATTTCGTTCGCGCGTGATTTTCTTGTGTTCATGAGCAAACAGTCAGATACATTGGTACGAACCTCCAACACCCCTCTATATTCGGACTGCTTTCGTGCTCGCCGGGTCGCCAGAACCGACCGCGCGAGGTGCGTGCGAGGTTGTCCGGCGGACATACTCCCCGGGTCGACGAGACGAGCGGAAATGACCGGCGTCGGCGAGCTCACCCCTCTGACGCTCGCGGAGGCGGGCCGCGTCGGTACTACCGATCCCCAAGGATGTCGTGAAACCACCGAAACCGTCTCGTCGTCGTGGTCTCGCGCGAGCCGAGCCGTGGCGCTCGCGGCCGTGCTCGTGGTGGGCGCGCTCGCCGCGCTCGCCTCCGGCGGCGTCGGCGATGGCGTCGCGCTCGCGAGCGCGCCGCTGGGCGCGGGCAGGAACCGCCTGTACCAGGCGGAGGAGACGCGCGAGGCGCAGGCATCGGGTCTCGCACCCGAAGTCGAGCGTCCGCGGCTCGGCGAGCCCGAGGCGGAGGCGGAGGAACCGGCGGTGACCACCGAGAAGGACGCGTCGGACGCGAACGACGACGCCGAAGACGCGCGCATGGAGGAGGCTGTCGAGATTGCCGTCGAGGACACCGTCGAGAAGGACGTCCCCGAGGAGACCGTCGAGGAGGACGACCCCTCCTCGGAGGAGACCGTCTCGCTGACCGAGGAGATCCAGGACGCGCGCCCGACCGAGGAGGCGGGGGAACCGCCGGAGGAGGAGGCGACGCAGTCGGCCGCGCTCGGGAGCTTCCCGACAGCCGCGACGCGGTACTGCGCGGAGGCTTTCATGGCTCCCGCGCGCGTCGGAGATCTCGGGGAGACGCGCATCTCGGTCACCATGGAGGGCATCCTGAAGTACGCGGACCGCATCTACGTGCTGTGCACGGATATGTGCGACGCGCTGGTGGTGCCGAACGCGCTCGCGGACAAGGTGACGCTGGTCGACGGGTACGCGATCGACGCGTGCGGCGGGTACGGCGACGACCTGCGCCACTGGGAGAAGGCGAGCCTGGCGCACAAGGCTGCGATGCAGGACGCGTTCGATTCAGATCCAGACGTGAACGTGCTCGCCATCCTGGAGCAGGACACGGAGGGCGACGGCGACGTGAGCTGGTCCGGCGACGACTGGGCCGCGCTCGGGGCGGCGCTCGACCGCGCGGACTGGAATACGCTGCGCATCTCGTACCGGCCGTACGACTTCGAGAGAGGGCGCGACGCGCGGCTGGGCGAGCCCGGCGTCGCGTGCCCCACGGAGTGCGCGTGCGACTCGCTCGGGGACAAGCTGTGCGCGATGCGCGCCCGCGGGTGCGCGATGATGTCCTCGGACGCGTACTTCGTGCACCGCCGCGCCGTCGCCGCGATGGTGCCTCAGCTCGGGGCGAGGCGGGTGATCGACTACCACGTCCTCAAGGACACGCCGAACCAGCTCTTCCTGGCGCCCGCGGTGGCGCGCCAGACCTCGTATTCGTACGCCCCGGACTTCATCACCGTGGAGGACGGGAAGGAGTCCGTGCGCGTGTTCCTCGAGAAGTGCAAGCGCTGACGAGAAGGGTCGAGACGCGTCGCGCGAAATAGAGATTCGCGAGATTCGCGTAGATACGATACGATACTCACGTAACTACAACGCCTTCAATGCGTGTTCTCTATACGTGCGTCACCTCCCCGCACGCCGCGGCGCGCCCGAAACCGCGTCCGCCGCGCCCTTCTGCATGGTTTCGTACGGCGCGCTCGCGTCGCAGTGCGCGTCCGGGGCGAACAAACCCGGGTTCCGGCGGAACATCTTGTTGTAGACCATCTCCTCCGTCGAGCACACGCAGCACCAGTCGTCCTTGGCGCGCGAGAAGCCGTCCTTGGCGTACATGAACGCGTGCGTCGGGTACCCCGGCCGATCGTGCGCCGCGTCCGCGTCCGCGGCCCACGTGAGGTTCTGCACCGACCACCCCGCGAACCCCGGGCCGGGGAACTCGTGCTCGTAGTCGAACAGCACGTCCTCGAACGCCTGGCGCATCGCCGCCACGCCGTACACCGAGGCGCGGAACCGGGAAGCCACGAAGTGGTTGGACGTGCACGGCCCGACGCGCTGGCCCGGCGCGTAGCAGCCCATCTGCACGCGGTCCGCCGCGGGGAGCGCGCCGCTGCCGCGCGCCGCCGGCCTCCCGAGGCTGGCGGAACCGTCCGTCCCGCCCGCGTCGCCGAGCGCCTCGGGACCGAACGAACCCGAGCCGCGTCGGGTCTCGCGAGCCCGCTCCATCGCGGCGACGCGGTCGCGCGCGTCCACCTGCCAAGTCATCAGCTCGTCCTCGGGAAGCTGGTTCTTCGCGGACCAGCTGTAGGTGATCCCGGGGATGATCTTGAATCCCGGAGGAGGCTTACCGTCCGCGGCTCCAGACGCGGAGGCGTCCGCCGCCGCCGCCGCCGCCGCGAGCGTCGCCGCCGCGGCGCTCGCTCGCGCCGTCTCGTCCGCTTCCCGATCGCCGCCCTCGAGCCGATCGGACTCGCGCGGAATCGGCTTCCACTGGAACAGGTCCTCGAGCCTCACCCCGCGGCCGCGCGCGCCGCCGAGGTTCGCGGCGAGGTCGTCGCGCTCGGCGTACAGATCGGCGTCGACCCACTCCATGCGCGTCGCCTTTTTCCCGCCGGGGAGCGCGAGCATGTGCGCCGCCGACTCCACCAGGTTGATCTTGTTGAGCCAGATGAGCTTGGTTTCGCGCATCTTCTCCGAGCACGGCATGTTCTTGACCAGCGAGTGGTCCGCGAGGTGCCAGTCGCCGTAGTGCAGGTTGCGCAGCGGCAGCTTGACGCACAGGAACCGGGGCCCGCCAGAGGACGCGCGAGACGCCCCGCCCGCCGTCGACGACGTACCCGGCGCGTACGCGGAGGCGCCCTCCGCGTACGCGCCCTCCAGGGACTGGCACTCGTTGGAGGTCTCGGCGGTGTACACGACGACGCTGTTCCCCGACCGCGCCGCGGCGCGCACGAGGTTCCCGAGGCCGCGGCGGTAGTACTCCGGGGTTTTATCTTTTCGCGCGCTGCGCCACCGACCGTGCTCCGAAAGCGGGTCCTCCCAAAACGCAGACACCACGCCGAGGTGCTCGGAGGCGTCTTCGAAGACGTCTTCGTCTCTCGAGACGTCCCCGGAGACGTCCGTCGCCGCCGAACGACTGTGTTCGGCGTCGGCGTCGTCGCGGGTCAGCACCGTGGTCCACGCGTTCCCCGACGCGTCACTCGTCGTCGCCGCGCCCGACGTCGGCGGCGCCGTCACCGGGCCCACCTCGGCGACGATGCCGGGCAGGGGCACGAGCGAGCGGAACGCCGCGGGGGGCTGGCCGACTGGCGGGCGCGCCGGGGGATGCGGCGGGCGCGGCGTCGGCGGCGGCGGCGGCGGCGGCGATGGAGGCGGCGATGGCGGGAGCGGCGGGTACGGCGCGGGAGGAGGGCGAGGCTGCGCGTCCGCCTCGAGCGCGTCCAGCAGGTCCTGCGCCGTGAGCGGCGCAGGGAGCGGAGGCGGCGACGCGGGGGAAGCCGGAGAAGGCGCGGGGGTCACGAGGACGGGCGTCGGCGGAGCGTCACTCGTCGACGCGTCTTCGTCCTTCGCGTCCTTTTCGTCGCCCCGCGCGTGCGCGACGGCGGCCGACGCGGCGGCGATGATTTCGCCTCTGCTCGCGCGCGCCGGCGCCGGCGGCGCCCCAGGCGGCGCCGGAGGCGCCGCCCATGACGCCGCCTCGCGCGTCGTCCGCGCCGTCCCATCCGCCACCTGCGCCGCCTCCGAGTCCGCGCTTCGCTCGGCGGTCGTCTCATCCGATGCGTTCGCGACGTCGTCCGACCGCGGGCTCTCTTCCGCGCCTTCCTCGGCGATCTCCCCCCGGGCGATCCGGCGCGCGCGCACCCTCCGCGCGCGCGCGGCGAGTCTCAGTCGGTCCGCCTCCGCCGCTTCCTCTTCGCTCGCGCCGGCGGCCGCCGCCGCCGCCGCCGCCGCCGAGGCTCGCTTCTCCGCCGTCTCCTTCTGCGCCCGCTCCGCTCTCTCGCGGCTCGCGACGCGCGCCGCGGTGCGCCGCGCGACGCGTCGCGCTTTCATCGCCTCGGGGCTCGCGTCCGCCTCCTCCAGGACGGGATCGAGCGCGGGCGGTTGTGCGTCTCCCAGCGCGGGCTCCTCGAACCGACCCGCGTCGTGCGCGTAGTCGTAGTCGTGCTCCATCGACGCGAGCGCCGCGCCGGACTCGTTGACTCCATCGCGAACGAAGCGCGCCTCGTGATGCCGCGCGAGGCCGCCGCGCGCGCTCCCGACCGCCAGCACCGCGCCGAGCACCGCGAGCGCCACGAGGATGAGCCCCATGCAAAACGACCAGGCGGTCTTGCCGAGGTTCAGGCCGCCCGCCTGCTTGCTCGCGCGCGCCTCGCCGTCCGCCACCAGCGGAGTGCGCTCATCCTCCCGCATCACGTCACGCCCCGAGCCGGCGTGCGAGCTGGGCCGCCGTGGATCTCGCGCGTCTCGCCAAGTGCCGGCCGGCAACACGGTTTCGGCATGGTGTTGAGCTTCCGACGTTTTGGGTGTTCCAAAATCGCGCGGCCGGCGGAATCGGCCGGCAGAAGTTGTCCCGGGCGATGGGAAAACCGCCGGGACATTCTTGGGGGCGAAGGATTTTTTATTGGGCGCCACTTGGCACGCGCCGAGCACGCGCAATCGCGTGTGGCCGAACGAGGGGGGGTCCCACTCTCCACGCCATGAGCCCCGCGGCGGGTGTCGCGCCGTCGCGCGTGGCGTGGTGCGCTCGCGTTGTGGCGTGCTCGCGCGGGCGCGCCGACTCGTCGTCGCGGGTCGCGCGGACGTCCGCCTCCCCCTGCGCTTCGGAACGGGCGCGTCAAAGGCCCCTGTCCGGTCGGTCGCGTGCGTTGTGGCGTGCGCCGCGCCGCGCCTCGCGCGTTTCTCGCGCCGCGGGCGCGGACATCGTGCTCTCCGAGTCGTGCGATGAGGACGACGAGGAGTGCAAGATGTTCGAGATCGGCCCCGACGGTCGCCTCGCGGAGCCTCTCGAGGCTGCGATCCCGGCGGATTACTACTCGCTCCTGCAGCTCGATTTCGACGCGAGCGAGCAGGAGGTGAAGTCGCAGTACCGCCAGCTGCAGAAGTGGTGCCACCCCGACATCGCCGGCGAGGCGGGCACGGAGGTGTGCATCATCCTGAACGAAGCTTACGACACGCTTATGGACGAGAAGGAGCGCGAGGTGTACGACCGAGACCTGAAGGAGCTGCAGCAGCTCGCCAACATGGCGGCGGCGGGGGGCGCGGCGGGTGACTTCAAGCCGTACACCGGTCAGCCGCTCTCGACGTTTTGCGGCGCCGATCCGAGCGGCGAAGCGAGGGCGGTTTTCGTGAACGAGAGCGCGTGCATCGGGTGCCGGCAGTGCAACCACAGCGCGCCGAACACGTTCATGATGGAGGACGACTGGGGACGCGCGCGCGCGTTCCAGCAGTGGGCGGATGACGAGGAGGACATAAACATCGCCATCGAGTCGTGCCCCGTGGATTGCATCTACTTCGTCAAGCAACGCAACTTGCCCATTCTGGAGTACGCCATGCAGCGGTGCGAGCGCGCGAGCGTGGGCGTGATGAACGGCGGGAACGTGCGCGTGGGCGACCCGTTCGACGTCGCCAACAGCATGATCAAGAAGGGCGAGGAGTCGAGGGCGCGGCTGGGCATGGACCCCGCGGGCGCCATGGAGGGCGCCGCCGCGACGGGCAAAGTCGGCGGGCGCATCCGCGACGCGTTTCTTCAGCTCGACGAGAAAGTACGCGGGCGGTGGTCGGCGTACGACCGCGCGCGAGAAAGCATCAGCGGCACGTTCGACAGCATGGACGAGGGAGACGTCGAGGAGAAATTCGACGCCAACAAGAGTTTCTTCGATTTCGACTGATGATGGTGTGATGGGTGACGACTTACTGTACGAGTGAGGTGAGCTATGAAATACGCGAGCTATTATGAAATACGATCGTCTTTTTGAAGAATCACTCCGCGAGCTCGCCTAGGAACACGCGCCTGTCCGCGCCCGCGGACCCGAGGATGGGCTCCGACGGGTGGAACGCCACGGCGTGCACGGTGCCGAGGTGCCCTGGGAGCTTGTACTCCACCTTCCCCGACGATGCGTCCCACACGAAAACGTTCCGGCAGCTCGACCCCGCCGCGACGCGCGCGCCGTCCGGGGACCACGCGCACCGCAGGAGCGCCTTCTCGAAGCCGTGCGCGTGTCCCGCCATCGTTCGTTCGCACCGGTCCCCTTCGCAGTACGGCCGCACGTCCCAGACGCGCAAAGAGGAATCAGCGCCGTTCGTCAGCAGATGCGTGCCGTCGGGACTCAAACGCATGCCCGTGATCGTGTCCGCGTGCCCGCGGAGGGTCATCGCCGGAACCGCGTTTCTCGACACGACGTCATCCGAGACGCTCCCGGACATCGCGCGCGCGTCCCAGCGTTTGGCAACCTCCCCGACGCCGCCCGTGAACACGGAGTAGGCGTCCGCGCCGAACGCCACGGCGGTGACCGGGAACCCGTCGTGCGCGGACATCACCGGCACGCGGCCGCTCACCCGCATGTCCCATAGCTTCCAGGTGCGGTCGTCCGACCCGGAAACGACCGCGTGGTCGCCGGCGCGGCGCGACACGTCGCACGCGTTGACGAACCCCTTGTGGCCCTTCATGGTTTTGGTCTGCTGGCCCGTGGCGGCGTCCCACAGGCGCAGCGTCGCGTCAGGGGAGCACGTCACGAGGTCGTCCCCGTCCGCGGTCCAGCGCAGGTCCAGAATGGCGTTCTTGTGCCCGCGGCACATCATGAAGTTCTTCCGTGGGTGGATGGGTCGGGGCGGGGAGCGCGCGGCGCGGCGCGGATGGGTCGGCGCCGGATTCGCGAGACGGGGATGGTGAGACGTCGACGTGCGGATGGGACGGGACCCTCCGAGGGTGGACGGCGCGCGAAAAGAAAAGCGCGTTCGCGATCGATCGACGCGCGCCGGGTTGGACGTACCTCGCACTCGCCGCGCACGTTCCACAGGTGCAGCGTCTTGTCCGCGCCCGCGGTCGCCACCGTGGCGCCGTCGGGGGAGAACTCCACGCACGTCACCGCGTCCTCGTGGCCCTCCAGCAGCATGATGGGCGCGTCGAGGGAAGACGTCCGCTGGTGCGCCCCGGGCTTGAACTTTTGCCTCAACGAGGGCTGCGCCACAGCCAACGCCGCGGAGCTCCCCTCGCCGGTCTTCTGCTTCTGCGCGACGAGGCCGAGCTCGGCATCCTCGGTCGCGGGCGCCGCGGCGGCTTTACGCTTGCCCGCCATCGCGCGGTCGGGAGTGGTGATGACCCGCCGAGGTTTCTCGGACTTTCTCGAACGGACCCACACGCTCGTCGGTGGAGCCGCTGTTCCACGACGCGAGTGGTGCCGCGTTCGCTCGTTTATTACGTTTCCGCCCTACACTCGAGGCGGCACACAGGGGATGCCAAAGGGCCACCAAGCGCACAGAAAGCACGCGTCCAAAGGAAC
>Ga0181564_10004070_pt1 | contig 12461 bp, 8 predicted proteins | sample 011ome_24_FD_134512 | JGI IMG/M metagenome (GOLD analysis project Ga0181564, IMG submission 134512) | Coastal salt marsh microbial communities from the Groves Creek Marsh, Skidaway Island, Georgia - 011513CT metaG (megahit assembly) | ecosystem: Environmental > Aquatic > Marine > Intertidal zone...
ATCGCTGCGCCGTCTACGAGCCACCCAATCGCGCCAATATCAGCCCAACTGCTCGCGGGATAGTTAAAAATTGAGGCGTATTTTGCCTGCCCTGCGTGTAGCGCATCGATCATCTCCTCACGGGTGATGCCCAGCGTTTCCGCAGCGCTGTAGAGATAAAGCCCATGTCCTGCTTCGTCCTGGATCTTAGCGAGCAGGACACACTTGCGCTTCAGGGTTGGCGCTCTGGTCAGCCAGTTGCCTTCGGGTTGCATCCCAATGATTTCTGAATGGGCATGCTGGGACATCTGTCTGATCAGATTTTTACGATACGACTCGGGCATCCAATCTTTGGGTTCGATCTTTTCCTCAGCCTGAATTTTGGCCTCGAATTGCTCGCGGTCGATAGGTTGAGACTGTGATTGCTGCATAGACTAGACCCTGGGTCTGCGCTCAGCGCTATCGCGTGAAGACGCTGGCGGCGGGTGTTACTGATTGAAGGCAATGCCCACACTTTGTGATACATAAAAATCAATGTCAATGAAATTGTGTATCACGTGACCCTGCGTAATTAAGAACAACCAGAGATGCCTGGGCTACGGGTTGTGGAGCTGGCAATGGATGGGTTAGTTTTAGCGCTTTGAGTGTTTGGTTGGAACAGGAGAGGAGTATGTCGTGGAGCCCATTTTCGCCCCAGGTGCTGGCTGATCCAGCCAACGGGCATCACGAGTTGTTGCGCCAATGCCCGGTCCACCGTTACGCCGAGTTGGACCCGCCCTTTTATACCTTGTCTTTGTACCGTGATCTGGAAACGGCCTTGCGCGATATTCAAACGTTTTCCAGTCATTACGGGCAGGGTCCACGATTTTCCGAGCCGGCTGGCTTGTTGAGTGATCCACCCCAGCATACGTTCTATCGTAAGTTGCTACAGCAGTACTTTACTCCTGGTGCCATAGAGGCGTTGACTCAGCCGGTTACGGAGCTGATGCACCGCCTGATCGATGAGGTCATGGCTGGCAGCGAACAGTTTGACCTGCACGACGATATTGCGTTTCCCCTGCCGGTCGAAATTATTGCAGATTTGTTGGGGGTACCAAAAGCTGACTTGGATCAGTTCAAGCATTGGTCTGATGTGCAGGTGGCGGCGATGGGGGCAGAAGACCCGAGTGAATATGCTGCAGATCAAGCGGCGTTCATGGAGTATATGCACACTCATATGTCCGCACGGCGGCAACTGATTGCCGACGGCGGTCAAGTGCCAGAGGATCTGTTGTCCTTAATTGCCGGTGCGCGCGGTGAAGATGGTGAGTTTGTCGCTGAAAGTGATGCATTGTCGGTGCTCAATCAACTGTTAGTCGGTGGCAACGAGACCACCACCTCACTCATCACAAACGCGGTATGGCGACTCTTGGAAAAGCCGGAGCGTTGGTGCGAATTGGTGGCTGATCCGGAGCTGGCCGAGGCGGCGGTTGAGGAGAGTCTACGCTTCGATCCCCCGGTGCTGGGTCTATGGCGCAATACGACGGCTGCGGTGGAAATGCATGGGGAAACCATCCCACAGCAGTCCAAGGTGTTGATGAATTACGCCGCGGCCAATCGAGACTCGGATGTCTTTGAGCGGCCCGACGAATTCGATATTCACCGCCCGCGCAAGCGGCACATGTCTTTTGGTCTGGGTGTACATTTTTGCCTCGGCGCACCCATGGCTCGTCTTGAGGCGGTCATTGCTTTGCAGATATTGGCACAGCGGTTGCCGGATTTGCGCCTGCTGAATACCGGTCAGCGTATTGCGCCCTTTTTCCTATGGGGACGCAGCCATTTGCCGGTGGCCTGGCGATAGAGGTGCAGATGACACCATCAAGCGTTGACTCGACACCAACGTTAACGGGGTGGGCGCGGCGTGATGCCGTGCTTTACGGCGTTGCAATTGTGTTGCTCCAGCTCTGCGACTATTGGCAGGCGGCTGGATCATTCTGGTTGGCCGATCTGGTTGCGCCCTTGGTCGGCTTCATCGTTGCTTATGGCTTGTGTTATGTGAATCATGAATGGGGCCATTACTGGGGTGCCAGGTGGGCGGGTGCGCGTTTGCCTCTGGGGCCGTATCGTGGTGTGTTGTTGGGCTTGTTTGATCCGCAGCAACACAGTCGCCGGCAATTTCAGGCGATGAGCCTAGGGGGGGTTGTGGGTTATGTTTTCACAGCCGGGGTTGTGCTCAGTATTTTTTCTCTCAGTGCCGGCACAATAATTTGGGGTGGTTTGGCACTCGGAGGCGTAGCTTTTGTGGTGCAATCGTTAAGTGTAGATGGCCCCATTATCTGGCGCGTACACCGGGGTGCTGACGTGATTGTGACGGCGCGGGAGGGTGCTGCACCTGCGGTGATTCTGCGCAGAACATGGCAGAGCTGGAGTCTATTGGCTTTATTGATTGGCTTGACTTACGCTTTGGGCGCGCTCGATTGATCAGATTCGGTTCGAGTGCACAGCGGCGGGAACCAACCACATTACATTCACTTGATTTGATAACAAGGAACTGCTCATGACTGCAGTACAAAATTGGCGCGCGCGGGCTTTTAATCAGGCCACTGATTCACACAATCAGATTCACTCCGATGAGATGGCTAAGGCCTACGGGTTTGAAGGTGCACTGGTTCCTGGAGTGACGATTTCGAGTTATCTCATGCATCCTGCGGTAGAAGCGTGGGGTGAAGCTTGGTTGACGAAGGGTTTTGCCAAGGTTGTGGTCAGTAAACCGCTATACGATGGTTATGAATTTGAAGTCAATGTCAGTGAAATCACAGCGACTTCATATCAGGCTATATTGGTGGACGAGCGGGGTACCCAGTGCGCTACGGCCTTTGTCCGTCTGAACGAGGATCAACCAACGCCACCCCAGCGTCGTGGTGATGCGCTGCGTACGGACACCGGGCGCGCGCCGGCCGTTAGCCAGGCGCACATGCGCGCCTTACAGGCAGAAGGCACGCAAGCGCTGATTGTGCAGTGGCATGCGGAGGATAACCTGGCGACTTATTTAAAAGATCGTGCCAGCATGCCCCGGTTATTGCGGTTTGACGGCGCAGGCTTCGCCAACGGGGCGTTTATGCTTGGACTCACAAATACCGCTTTGGCCGGCAACACCTATATGAACCCGTGGGTGCACGTACAGACGGAATCGCAATTTTTTGGTCCGGTGAGTGATGGTGAAACACTGGTGCTCGAGTGCGCGGTAGAGGATTTGTTTGAGAAAAAAGGGCATCAATTTGTTGATTTACGGGTTGATGCTTATCGTCAGTCTGATGATCAGGCGGTCATGAGTGCGCTACTGCGGGCGATTTATATACTTCGGCCGCCAACTTAAGGCGACCGGTTGGTGGTGGGTCAGTCTCGCTCGCCGCTAAATGTGGGTTCGCGTTTTTCCATGAACGCTTTTGCGCCTTCCTGCATATTGCGCGGAATCAACACGGCTTGATGGGTCATTTCAAGGTCGAGCTGCTGGCTCAAGGTGTTATGTGATGCTGCGTCGATGGTTTGGCGAATACGGGTTGAACTGCTCGGAGAAGAATGTTTCAACCGATCGGCGATAAGCTCCACTTGCGCATCGAGGTCGTCGTCGGCTACCGCTTGCCAAATTAATCCCCATTCCTGAGCCTGTGCAGCGGTGATCCGATCGCCCAAAAGACTGATACCCATTGCTCGGGCACGTCCGACGCGATGGGGCAAATTCCAGGTGACCCCCATGTCCGGGACAATCCCGAGCCGAGGACCAAAGGTGGCCACAAAAAAGGCTGAGTGTGCAGCCACGGTAATGTCGCAGCTGAGTGCCAGTCCAAACCCTCCGCCTGCTGCCGCGCCGTTGACACGTGCGATGGTGGGAACAGGGCAATGGTTTAGTGCGCGAATAGCCGAGTTGAAGATGTCCTCGCCACCGGAGGAAGCCTCGGGCTGGGAACCGCCGGCCATAGCGGCAAGATCTGCACCGGCGCAAAAGCCGCGGCCGTTGCCGGTCAAGATGACCACGCGCACGCTGTGATCGTTGCGCACAGCCTCGATACACTGGGTTATGCCGCTCATGAGCCCATTGTTCATGGCGTTCAGGGTGCTCGGTCGGTTGAGGGTGATGGTTGCAACCGAATTTTTGATCTCAAAAAGAACTGGATCTGGTGTACTCATAATTGAACTCGATAGTGTGTTAACCCGCCGCTTCAACATGAAATAGCTTGTTGAGAATAGACCAGCGACCGTCTTTTTTAATGAGGCTTAGGGTATCTAAAAATGTCATGCCCAGGTAGTCATCTCGCACTCTGGCAACAGCGGTTTGTCCAGCAATATCTATCGACAGAATATCCAGGCGTGCGGGCACGCCCTGCGCTTTGGGTGAAGGTTGCTGGCTCGAAACAAAGTTCGCGAAGTCATCGACGGTCATTTGTTGGTAGCCATTTGGCAGATAGCCAGTGATCCAGGCGTCTTCATGAAAAGCGCTATGGGCTTTGGCGCTGCTGGATTCGTGCATGCAGTCAAAGTAAACCTGAATGGTCTGCCGAATATCGGTCTCGTCATTCACAGCAGATTCCCCTTAGTGTTGTGTTCTTGGGCCAAGATTTAACCCACGTTGCCGTGGGTCGTACTGTGGTGTGTTAGGTACTTTGTTTAGGGTGAACGCGCACCGGCAAATGGGTGATGCCGCGCACAAAGCTCGACATCAGTCTTTCCGGCGGCCCAACCATTTCTACTTTCTCGAAACGACAGAGAATCTCTTCCCAGACAATGCGTAACTGCATTTCAGCCAGTCGATTGCCCATGCAGCGATGAATGCCAAACCCAAAGGATAAATGGTGTCTGGCTTTGGCCCGATCGATGATGAATTCATCAGCGCGGTCGATAACCTCGTCATCTCGATTTCCAGAGATGTACCACATTAAAATTTGATCACCTTTTTTGATGGTCTTGCCGCGCAGTTCAAAATCTTCGTTGGCGGTTCGGCGCATATAAGGTAGGGGAGTTTGCCAGCGAATGATTTCTGAAACCATGTTAGGGACAAGGGCTGGGTTAGCTTTCAATTTTTCAAACTCGCAAGGGTGCTCATTCAACGCGATCACTCCTCCACTGATCGAGTTGCGAGTGGTGTCATTGCCACCGACGATCAACAACATCAGGTTGCCAAGATATTCCATGGGTTGCATGTTTTTAGTGGCTTCGCCGTGCGCGAGCATCGAAATCAGATCGTTGCTGGGTCCTTGCTTTACGCGCTCATTCCAAAGATTGGTGAAGTACATCAAGCACTCAAGCAATTCTGCACGGCGTTGTTCCTCAGATTCTACGATGCCCGATTCCGGACCTGCGGTAGCCACATCTGACCAGCGAGTGAGTTTTCGTCGTTCTTCGAATGGGAAGTCAAACAAGGTGGCCAGCATCTGGGTGGTTAACTCGATAGAGACGCGGTCCACCCAATCAAAGGTTTCGCCGACGGGTAAAGCATCGAGAATTTCACCGACCCGCGCACGAATGATCGGCTCCAGCTTGGCCAGATTTGAGGGCGCGACTACGCTGGTTACGGTAGCGCGTTGCAGATCGTGTTTGGGTGGATCCATGGCGATGAACATTTCAACATCCAGTTCTTCGGGTCCCAATTCGTGGCCGATGTGCGGGCCAAGACCGATGCCATGTGCGGAGGAAAATAACTCAAAGTTCTTATCGATGAACATGATGTCTTCGAATTTGGTGATGGACCAAAAATCACCTGTGAACGGGTGAGTGTTCAGGTGTACGGGGTCCTCATCTCTGAGCCTTTTGAAGAAAGCGAACTGCGTGTCGGTCTGGAAATAACGGGCGTCGGCCATGTTGATGTCGTCTAAAGCAACCGTCTTTGCATCGGTTGGTAGCGGTGCTTGTGCCCAGTCCAACTGAGGGTTCGGGACGATGGTTTGGTCTATAGCTTCGGCCATGAGAAGTCTCCAAAGGTTATCCAGACGGGTGTCTATCCGCCCAGTGTAAATAATTCCGCGCGCACTGAATACAGCGAGGTCGGCTGCGCAGGTCCTGCCATTAGACTGGTTGAGCATGACGACCCGTCGCAATGCTCGGTGGATGCTGTACGCACCAGCTAAAATTAATCGGCGGGTACACGGTATCTGGTGCGAAAGGCCCCTTTAAGTGATGTAACCAGCCCAGCGGTCAAGGCCGAAACTGTAGGGCACGTGGGCCTAATCGATCGCGTTGATGGACAATTCGATAAGCGTTGGTGACCCAGTCGCAGATCATCTGCCTGGTCATCCTAGGATCGATCATCTCTTCCAGCTGGAATTTGTTTAGTGGCCCGATCGGACCGCGTGCGCTTTCGATGCGTGCATTCAACTCGGCACGCAGTGCAGCCGGGTCCTCTGCTTCGGCCAGCTGCCGTTTGTAGGCCGCCTCAATGCCCCCTTCGGGGGGAATGCCACCGACATCGGCTGCTGGCCAGGCAACCCGAACATTCGGCCGCGCCAGTGGCGTTGCGTAGTTATTGCCCGCCACCCCAAAACTTCGGCGCATCAACACGGAAAACATGGGCACCCGAATTTGGGAAAAGGCCACCATCCATTCTCCACCGCGGCGAATGGTGCCGGCCAGCTCGTGTTCTAGCCCGACGGCAAACCCCGGGTTGTCCACGAGATTCAGCACAGGGATATGGAACGTGTCACACAAATCCAGGTGGCGTTTGAGTTTGTCGCAGCCGTCGGCGGTGAGCGCGCCGCCATTCTCATGGCGGCTGTCAGAAGCAAGAACCCCAAGTGGATGTCCATTAAATCTGACTAAACCGGTGACCTGGTCAGTGCCCCAAAGGCGCCCGATCTCAAAAAATGAACCCTCGTCTGCGAGGAGTTGAATGACTTTGCGAATATCAAAGGTTGCCGTGCGTTTTCGCGGAATCAAGGTGAGCAGTTCTTCCTCAGCTCTCTGGACCGGATCATTGGTGTCCACGACCGGGGGAACGTCATAGACGCTGGGCGGTAGGTAAGACAGGAAGCGTTTGCATTGGTCTAACGCCTCTTGTTCGGATGCGGCCAAATTATCGACGCTGCCATTGGTGCAGTGTATGTGCCAGCCACCTAGGTCCTCCTTGGTAATGTCGTAGCCCATGGCATGGCTGACGACCGGAGGACCGGCTACAAATAGTTGCGCAATGTCGCGCACCATCACCGAAAAATGTCCAAGCACCGCCTTGGCAGCGCCGATGCCGACTACGCTGCCCAGGAGGAGGTTGACGACGGGAACCGTGCTGAGTTGTTCGGTGTATTGCTCCGAGCCCAGGTGCCCCGGCAGAAATGAACCGCCCCCGCCTGCGACCCTCGGGCGCCCCGATTTGATGGCGCCGCTGCTTTCTTTAGCCTCACTTTCACCTTGTTTCTTTTGGGCCGGTACCATGGCTGCAACACTGCCGCCACCGGAGGATCCATCCAACAATCGCACGGAAGGGACGCGTAACTCCATAGACAGGCGGTCGAGATACATACTCTTGGCACCAATGGCGCCATCGGCGTGACCGCCGCGCGAAGTAAAGTCGTCCGCGCAGACCACTACCGTACGCTGCTCGATGTCACCCCAGCCACCAACGTGGTTGGCAGGGGTGAAGTCAGCGATGCCTCCGTGATCATCATAAGAGGCGAATCCTGCGAGGCTGCCGACCTCCCGAAAGCTGTGTGGATCTAGCAACTGATCGATACGCTCCCGACAGGTGAGCTTGCCGCGGTTGCGTTGTCTCACTACACCCGGATCAGCAGAACCGGGTTGTAGCCGGGCCGTGGCCAGACGTTGTAGCGTAGCGGCCTCTTCGAGCACCGGTAGCCATGAGTCGCTATGGTCAGTTGCTTTTTGCACCTCATCAGCGGCAGGGGTGAGGATTGCCAGGGTTTGTCCCGCGGCAATCGCTTCGCCCTCGGCGAGGGTTGCGACAGCACTGACAACACCGCCGCAGGGAGCGGTGACAGCGGTTTCCATCTTCATCGCGCTGACGACAACGAGAGTGTCTCCGGCGGCAACTGTGTCTCCTGCAGTCAGATCCAGTGCGGCAATGGTGCCGGCCATTGGGGCCTCGATTCGGCGCTGATCACCCTTGGGTTTGAGGTCCTGTGCATCCCCTGAGGGGGTTGCAGTGTCCACGATACTGCTTCGGTAGGCGGTTTTGGCCTGTTGATTAAGCATTTCTATGCTGGTGTTGCGCTGGAGTGTAGGAGAAAAATTCTGCTGAATTTCGCTCAATAAAGAGGTGCGTGCATCAGCGGCCTGAACTGGATCGGCCAGCAGGATACTGCGCAGTTGATTCAGGTTGGTGGCAATACCGGCGATGTGAAATTCGTTCAGGGCTTTGAGTGTGCGCTTCAAAGCCTGTTGGTAGTTGCCGTTGGGATGATGACAAATCAGTTTGGCCAGCAGGGGATCATACTCGGGTGCTGGGGTGTAACCGACATAACCATGGCCATCAATCCTTCTGCCCATGCCAGTTGGCTCCTTGAAGGCAGACAAACGACCAGTACCCTGGGCGATGACGCGGGCTTGAATGGCGTAACCTCGGGGGGCTCCGAGCTCAGTTTGATTCCCCAAAGACAGGTCTGCCAGGGTTGATCCCTGGGCGATGTTTAACTGCGCCTCTACCAGATCAATGCCCATCACCTGCTCGGTAACGGTATGTTCGACTTGAATGCGTGGGTTGCACTCAATGAAGTAATATTGCCCGCTTTCGGGTTCGACCAAAAACTCAACGGTGGCGGCGTTAGTCAGGCCGGCCGCCTGTGCTAAGGTGATGGCATCAGCACATAGCTGATCGCGCAATGCAGCCGACAAGTTGGGGGCCGGGGCGATTTCGATGAGTTTCTGATGTCGCTGTTGGACCGAACAATCGCGTTCGAATAAGTGCACGGTCTGGCCGGCTTGATCAGCCAGCAACTGAATTTCGATGTGTTTTGGCCGCGCAATTAACTTTTCAGCAAAAATGTCTCCCGAGCCAAACGCGGCTTTTGCTTCGGAGCGGCATCGTTCGAGTGCCTCATCAATCTCGGCATCGTTGTCAATGGCCCGCATCCCACGCCCGCCGCCGCCGGCCGCCGCTTTGAGCATGATGGGATACCCAACTTCAGCCGCAAATGCTGCAGCCGCAGCCGCATTGTTCAGTGGAGTTTGCAGCCCCGGTACCACCGGAATGTTGTGTGTTTGTGCCAGCGCGCGCGCGGACAGCTTATCGCCAAACAGGGTCAGCACATCCGCCGACGGCCCGACAAAAATGATGTCATGCAGGTCACAGGCAGCAGCCAAAGCGGCGTTTTCTGATAAAAAACCGTACCCCGGATGAATGGCATCGCAACCTTCGGTTGCTGCAATATTAATGATCCCTTCTATATCCAGATAGGCGTCGATAGGACCCAGCTCAGCATTCAGTTCAACGCTGATGTCGGTCATGCGTGTGTGCAAATTCATTGCGTCAGCTCGGGCGTAAATGCTGACGGTTTCTATACCCAGGCCATGTGCGGCGTTGGCGATGCGAATGGCAATTTCACCGCGGTTAGCGATCAGCAAGCGATTTATTTTTGGCACGGTGAACCTCATGTTAGTCGTCGGATTAGTGGCCGGATCTATAGTCACCCCGGTGATCACGAGTCATGATCTGAGGTCGGTGCGTGGACTGCAACGCTTGCCAGTGGCCTTACGCGACAGTGCGGGCGCCATGGGTTCCGAGCGCGGATGATGACTGCTCTCAGGGCAGCACCGGGGAAAAGTAACAGATTTGCAAACTAACCCGCCAGTCCTGTCGTCCCGCTTGTGCAAGGTTTGGACCGTAACCGATGCGAGGACGCGAGGTGGTCGGCGAATCCGCGTGGTTTTAAGCGCGTTGTCGGTTAACTGGGTGCTGCAGCCAAATCTTCACGCAAAGTGCGGGAGGCGCTGAAAAAATGAAAAGCCGACCAGACGGACGCGATCGGCACAAGATACAGCAGCGCGTGACGCAGTGATTCGTTGGCCAGTGTAGGCTCGAGGTGGTCGCTGACCAACCCGACGCTGAAAGGACCCAGGCCTAAGCCAATAAGATTCAGCACAAAAAATAATATTGCGGAGGCCAATGCGCGCATGCGTAGGCCGACCAGGCCATGCACCATCGCCAGGGTATTGCCCAGGTACACGGTAGCGAGGCAACCGGGCACGATAAACAACAACAGCGACAGCGTCATGCTTTCCACATAAAAGGTGCACCAGGCTAACGGCGCAGAAATGACCGCTGCCCAGGCAGGAATCCAGTTGTACCAGCGTTGGTCCCCGGCTGCCAGACGTTGCGCGAGAAAGCCTCCGGCAAGGAGGCCCAGTGCACCGCCCAGACCCAAAATCAGCGCCATCCAGGTGCCGACCTCTCCGCTGGAGAGGCCATAACTGCGGATGAAAAACGAGGCGCTCCAGCTGTTCAAACTGTAAACCGCGAACGCGTTGGTGGCTGCGCCCATGGCCATGTGTCGAAAAGACAACCGGGACCACAACAAACCCAGGACCTCTGACAGAGGCTCCGCTTTCTCCTTGGCCACCCGTTGATCGGCGAGACCGCGAATAGGCTCGCGCAGGGTATAGCGCACCAGCAGAGCAATAATGATGCCTGGTAATCCGACCACAACGAACGCCACGCGCCACCCAAAAAATTCGTTCAACCAGCCACCGGCAAGAAATCCAAACAAGACGCCAATATTGACGCCGGTCGAGTAAAACGACAGCGCTCCGGCACGGCTGCTGGGTGGAAAGATGTCGGAAATAATAGAATGAGCCGGTGGGCTGCCGCCAGCTTCGCCAATGCCGACGCCAATGCGCGCCATCAACAGTTGGGTATAGTTTTGGACCGTGCCGCTGATCGCGGTCATAAAGCTCCAAATGCCAATGGCCCACGCGACGATGTTTCGGCGGTTACTATTGTCAGCCCAGCGAGCGATGGGAATGCCGGCGGTGACGTAGAATAAGGCGAAGGCAAAGCCTGTGAGCAGTCCCAACTGAGCATCGCTCAGCAGCAGCTCTGCCTTGATGGACTCTTGTAATATGGCCAGTAACTGTCGATCAATAAAATTGAACGTATAAACAACCGTCAACAAGCCCAGAGCGTAATAGCGCGCTCGGGGTGCAGCATATGGGTTCTGTGTTTGCAATTGAGCTCTCCTCGCCCGGCTATCCTATCATTCAACGACGGTTGTGGTTGGGTAATTGCGCAGCCCCCGGTGGTGGACTGAGGGTCCCTCCTGATGGGCGTGGATTGTCCGATTTACCTGCACAGGCAATTGGTGTGGCGGCATGGGTGCGGTTAGACTGTCGCAATACCTTCAGCAGTTGCGAGATCACACGCTTTGGCCACCATCCCCCACGACCTGACTGACCACGATCGCTCTGAGTCATACTCCTTTCTCGGCAAGACCCTCAGCGGGCCCTTCACCATTCCTTCGGGCATTGTGGCCACCGCGGTACCCATCATCGAGTGGCTGTTTCGCAACGTGCCTGAAGTGGGGGTCATCACCACCAAAAGTATTGGTCTGGAGCCGCGCCTCGGTAATAGAGAGCCGATCTTAAGTCAGTATGCGCCGGGATGTTTTGTGAACGCAGTGGGTCTAACCAACCCCGGAGCGAGTGCCAGCGCGGAGTTGTTCGCGCGTCTGGAAGTGCCTGAAGATCGATTCCTCCTGACATCAATATTTGGCGGCAGCGTTGAAGAATTTGTCGCAGTGGCGAAAATTCTGGCGCCTTACTCGGATGGGCTAGAACTCAACTTGTCGTGCCCGCATGCCAAAGGCTATGGCATGGCCATGGGTCAGGATCCGGCACTGGTGAGAGAAATCACGGCAGCGGTCAAGGCTGTGGTCGATATACCGGTGGTACCTAAGTTGACCCCGAATGCCGCCGACATCGGTGCGATCGCACAAGCCGCGGCAGCGGGCGGAGCGGATGCGATCTGCGCGATCAATACCGTTGGACCGGGATATCACAGTGCCCATGGGAAAGCGGTGCTGAGTAATGAATTAGGCGGCATGTCGGGCAAGGGAGTGTTACCGATTGCGCTCAAATGTGTCCGTGAGATCCGCGCGGTGACCGATTTGCCGATAGTGGGTAGCGGCGGTATCAGTTCGGCGGATGACGTACGCGCTTTTCAGGCGGCAGGCGCTTCGCTGTTTGGGGTTGGCTCAGCGTTGGTGGGTATGACCTCCGCCGAAATGGCTGACTACTTTGAGGTGCTAGCGTGGGATCTTGGGCACCACAACAACGCGGCTGAAGGCCTCGTTCACTATGACGAGGATATGAGTTTTACGCCGGTCACCCTGGTTGAAAACATCAAAGTGGTCGATGACATCGCGATTCTAAAGTTTGATCGCCGCATTGACATTGAGGCCGGAGAATTTGTCTTTCTGTGGGTGCCGGGTTTGGGTGAGAAACCTTTTTCTGCGTTAACCGATGATCCATTTTCGTTGGTCGTCATAGATGTGGGTGAGTTTACTCAC
>Ga0181564_10004074_pt1 | contig 12450 bp, 10 predicted proteins | sample 011ome_24_FD_134512 | JGI IMG/M metagenome (GOLD analysis project Ga0181564, IMG submission 134512) | Coastal salt marsh microbial communities from the Groves Creek Marsh, Skidaway Island, Georgia - 011513CT metaG (megahit assembly) | ecosystem: Environmental > Aquatic > Marine > Intertidal...
CATGGTGGGAGGAAGCGGTCTCTATACCCAAGCCGTTCAAGAGGGGTTTGACGCGCTGCCCGCCGATCCGGCCGTGCGCTCGGAGCTGAACGCCCAACACGCTGAATTCGGACTCGCCCCTCTCTTGGAAGAACTGCGAGAAAGGGACCCGGAACACCATTCCGCCGTTGACCGAGCGAATCCCCATCGGGTGATTCGGGCCCTAGAAGTCTGCCGCATTACAAACGGCAAGTACACGCAGTTTCGAAACCGCAGTCAGAACCGAAGCCAACTTCAGCAAGGTGGCTGGACCTCATGCGAGGATCGCCCCTGGGACACCCTCACATTGGGACTGAACGCACCGCGCGCTTTGCTCCACGAGCGAATCAACGAGCGAGCCACCCAGATGTTGGATGCGGGGTGGCTCGAAGAAGCACGCCGCGTCATCCATCTAAGAGATGCCAACGCCTTGCGAACCGTCGGGTATCCCCAACTGTTCGATGTACTGGAACAGCGCATGGATATGGATACCGCCATCGTTCGGATACAGGAAGCCACCCGCCAATTCGCCCGGCGCCAATTGACCTGGTTCCACCGCCAAACAGGGGTCCATTGGGTGGATGCCCGCTCGCCGGATGCCGGTGTCGAACTCGTCGGAAATTTTGTTCGCCATGGCCACCTCTGAGTCCCCCGCCAAAGCCACGCGGGGCCTCGAAGGATTTGACCCCCAAACCATCGAAGACCTGGGGTTCGACGAAATCAGGGTCCTGCTGGAAGGGCATTGCTCCACGGATTCTGCCCGTCGACGGGCACGGGGCGTAGAGCCCACCTTCCACCGCCCGACAGTGCTCTCCGCCCTGGAGTCCACCGATGAATTGCGGCGGATTCGCGTGGAAGGCTACTCCTTTCCCACGCTGACATTCGAGGAAATCAAGGGCGAAATCAAATTGCTTGAGGTCTCGGGTTCCGCGCTCACCGAGGACGGTTTCATGCGGGTATTGCAATGTACCCGTCTCGTGAATGACATCGTGGGAGCCCTGAACGGACGCGACCGCATTTTCCCAAGGCTGTGCAGCATGCTTGGGTCGGTTGAAGAAAACCGGGAAATCGTCAAGGAAATCGAAGCGGTTTTTGACCCCAAGGGCGGTGTCCGAAACCATGCATCCGAAGCGCTGGGCCGCATACGGATCGATATGCAGACCGCCCGTCGCCAAGTGAATCGCCTTTTCGACAAGGCATTGCGCGCCTGCACCAAACAAGGTTGGCTCGCGGACATCCAGGAAGGCTACCTGCACGAACGGAGGGTGCTTGCGGTGGCCAGCACCCACAAGAGAAAAGTCCGGGGCACGGCACTCGGAACCTCCAAAACCGGATCGGTCACTTTCATCGAACCCACCGATTGCCACCAAGTCAACCACGAGCTCGAAATGCTCAAGGACGACGAACGCCGCGAAATAGTCCGCATCCTTCGGGCGCTGACCCAGCGCATTAGAAAGCACACGCCTCTCATCAAGGCGCAACAGCGGCTTCTGGTCAAGCTCGATTTCATTCAGGCCAAGGTCAAGCTCGCCTTGGCCATGGATGCATGCCGGCCCAACCTCGTCAAGGAGTTGCGGATTGAACTGCTCAAGGCCCACCACCCTCTCCTCCTGCTTTCACATCGGGACAAGGGCGACCCCGTGGAACCTCAGAACCTGACCCTCCACCAAGGACGTCGCATGTTGGTGATCAGCGGCCCCAATGCCGGAGGAAAGTCCATTGCTCTCAAGATGGTAGGTCTGTTGCAAGCCATGGTCCAAAGCGGGCTGCTCGTACCGGTTCATCCGGACAGCGCCTTTGGACTCTTCAAGGCCATTCTCACAGACATCGGAGACAATCAGAGCATCGAAAACCAACTGTCCACATACAGCTACAGGCTCAACCGCATGAAAGGCTTCCTGGGCACGGCGGGACAAAACAGCCTGCTGCTGCTCGACGAATTCGGCACGGGCAGTGACCCTGAGCTCGGAGGAGCCTTGGCTGAAGTCTTCTTCGAAGCGCTCTATGCCAAAGGGTCTTTTGGTGTCATCACCACCCACTACGCCAACATCAAGACCCGCGCCACGCAGATGCCCGAAGCGGTGAACGGCAGTATGTTGTTCGATGCCGACACCCTCTCGCCCACCTACCACCTCGACCTGGGCCAGCCCGGCAGCTCCTTCACTTTCGAGGTGGCCGAGATGAACGGAATTGACCCTTCTCTGATTGGACGGGCCAAAAAGAAGCTGGACCCTAAAAAGGTCCAGTTGGATGGCCTCATCGCCTCCCTGCAAAGAGAAAAGGCGCGTCACGCCAAACTCACCGACCGTCATTTGCGGGCCGAGCATGCCGCCGATGAGACGCGCAGGGAATACGAGCAGAAGGCCGCCCGCCTGGGCGAACGCGAAGCATCGGTTCAGCGCATGAGCAGCGACCAGAATTCGGCCATGCTGCGCGGAAAGAAGCTGCAGCAGTTCATTGACCGATTCAAGTCGGGCCAAGCCAACAAAGCCCTGCTGGAAGACATCCGTAAGTACTTGTCTGTCGAAGCAGCGAAAAAGGCGGAACGCGCGGAGGCTGCTGCCAGAAAAAAGGAGGCCGCAGACCGAAAGCGCAAATCAACCCGGCCCAAACAGCACATAGACCGCATTGCCGTGGGGAGCACGGTCCGATTGAAAGACGGACGTCAACGCGGCGAGGTGTTGGATATCAAAGGCAAGCGGGCCACCGTGGCTTTTGGGGAATTCAAAACGCGGGTGGAACTCGCAGACCTGGTGTGGGTCCGTTGATCAGTCGAGGATCACACGGCGGGTGACTTGTGTGCCTTCGGGGAGCTCCACGCTCATCAGAACGATTCCACGGGGCCAACCCGTGACTTCTACGGCTGCGGCACCGCCCCACCAATCTTCGGTATGGAGTACCCTGCCGGAAGCGTCTCGGAAAACGAGACGCGCCGCTCCCATCCAATCGCCCCGGTCCCAGCGGACATGAATCCGGTTCTGGGCCGGGTTCGGCTGAACTCGGATGTTTCGAGCCAGGTCCATTTGGGCGATGTCGGCCACAGCCTCACAGGCCTGTGCCGGACCGCAGGGAACCGCAACCTCGTCATCCGGGTACGCCCCGTGCAACACGGTGGCGCCGGTTTCAGCCGGATCCAACCACAGGTACAGCTTCTCATCACTGGGGTTGGGATTGTCATCCCAATGGAAGGACATCTTTCCATAGTAGTCCGGCTCATCCGGACCGGTCCCACCCCCTGCTCCACCATTGGTGCACGCAGAAAGTCCAGCGGACAAGGTTCCAATGGAGAGGCCATCCTCATTGAAGAGGTGTGAACCGGAGGACCCACCCTCCGTGACGCCATGATTGGTTTCAGTCTCTACCCAGTACACCCTCCAATGCGAACCAAAGTCGCCAAGGCTGATGCTCGAAGTGTTCTGAGTAAAAGTGCTCACCTTTTTCACGTCGCCCGAAGGGTGATGAATGCCCACCCCGCTGCTCGCTCCAGACCCACTGGCATCCCATCCTGCGAAATACACATCCCAACTGGAAGGGATTTCGTCTTCCACCTCCACAAGCAAGAAGTCCGAACCATCAAAGTTGCTCCCTTGGATATCATCGCTGTCTGCCAGCCGAATCACTCCTGTGCGTCGTCTGTTGAGGAAACCGTTGCCCTCACCACATTCAGGCCGCTCGTAATTGTAGTACACTTTGAGCAATGCAAACTCATCATCCGTGACCTCACTGGCGCAGTGCAGTGCTGTCAGCATGTATTGTCGGCAGTCGAGGGCTGTCGTATTGACCATGGCTCCTGAACACAAGTAAGACCCACCGCTCTCGATGATGGAAAGTCGAACTGTAGCATCGCGCTGGCACTCCCAGCCTACGATCTCAGGGCAGGCCACATCGACCTCGCATGGTTGGCTGCCCCCTCTCGCCGCGTCCACGTCACGAAACAATCCTGCGGCCCCCTCCATGTGCAGGTGCACTTCCCCGGCCGCCCCTTGGGGAATCAAAAGACGCAGGACCGCCCACTCTCCGGGAACGTCGCCTGTGGCAATCCGACCATGGGCATTGTTGTCCCTGAAATCGTAAGGTCCCTCCTGCCATGAACCTGTTGCATCGGTCACCCACATCTCTGCCCCTGGCGGCAAGTGGAAATCGTCGAAATGAAGGGCCAGCCCCTCCGCCCCGGGACACCGCACCGCAAACGCGTGTTCTTCCGCTGAAGTCGGCGGAGCCAAATCAGCAGGCGCCTGTTTAACAATGCCATACAAGTATTTGCCCGTCAATTCCTCCTCCTTGTTTGCCCGATGCCAAGCCGCTTCGACATCCAGAGCGGGCAACTCGAATACTTCGTGCGGAATCATCAGCAACCCATCCGGGCAAGGCCGGGACTCAGTCTGTGCCTGTATGGGCAAAATGAGGATGGAGAGAGCAAGGCCAAAAAGGACTTTACAAACCTGTGGTGTCGTCATCTTAATGCAGGTGCCCCCTTCCACCCCGCGTGGAAATGGTGCATGGCAAGATAGCCACAGGTGATTCTGACTTCCATTTTTTGGCAATTCACGGGGTTCATGGCTTTCTCACCCCTTTTTGCCCGCCCTATCTTTCGAACATGACGCGAAACCCGTTGAAGCCTTTTGTTTTCCCATTGGTTTGTCTCCTCGCCCTTTGGATGCCCCATGGACAGGTCCTCTCTCAGGAAAACGTTCAGGCACAAGGGGAAAAGTTCAACACGCTCCTTTACTACATGAACCGCATGTACGTGGACTCCGTAGACCTCGATGGACTGGTGGAAACGGCCATCCGTGGCATGTTGGAAGAACTCGACCCCCACTCGGTCTACATTCCCGCCGAGGACCTGCAACAAGCCGACGAGCCGCTCAATGGGAACTTTGAGGGCATTGGAGTACGCTTCAACATCATGAAGGACACCATCATGGTGGTGTCCACCATCGCCGGCGGTCCGAGTGAGAAGCTGGGCATCATGTCCGGGGACCGCATCGTGGAGGTGGATGGAGAAATTGTGGCGGGTGTCGGGATCCGAAACAAAGGCGTCATGGAGCGGCTCAAAGGCCCCAAGGGCACCCATGTCGATGTAGGGATCAAACGAAGCAAGGTCGAGGAACTGATCCACTTTGACATCGAACGCGACAAAATCCCCATTTACAGTGTAGACGCTCACTACATGGTAGACGACCGCATCGGGTACATCAAGGTCAACCGATTCTCCAAGGAGACCATGGGAGAGCTGATTACGGCGCTGGACGCCTTGCAGGACGACGGCATGAAGGACTTGATCCTCGACCTTCAGGGCAATGGCGGTGGCATGTTGAATACGGCCATCGCCATGGGCGACGAATTCCTGTCCGGCGACCGACTCATTGTCTATACAGACGGGCGTTCCTTCCCAAGGGAAGATCGGGTTGCCCAAGAGGAAGGCCGTTTCGAGAAAGGAAGGTTGGTGGTATTGGTGGACGAATCCAGTGCATCCGCCAGTGAGATTGTCAGCGGTGCAGTCCAGGACTGGGACCGAGGCCTTATTGTCGGCCGACGCACATTCGGAAAGGGACTCGTTCAACGCCCTGTGCGGTTGCCCGACGGCAGCGCTGTCCGCTTGACTGTCCAGCAGTATTTCACACCCTCGGGACGTTGCATCCAAAAGCCATACGATGAGGGGGTCGATGCGTATCGCCGGGAGAAATACGAACGTTTTGAAAAGGGAGAATTGATGTCCCTCGACAGCCTCGAATTGCCCGACAGCCTCAAATACAGCACACTGATCAAGGGACGAACAGTGTATGGAGGTGGTGGCATTCTCCCGGACGTCTTCGTACCGATTGACACTTCCATGAACAGCGTGTATTTCACGGATTTGCTTCGAAAGGGGCTGTTCAATCGTGCCGTCTTAGAATTTCTCGATGCGGACCGAAAAGGGCTGGAAAGAAAGCTCTCCGACCGGGCCGCTTACATACGTGATTACGCGGTGGACCAAGCTCTGCTCGATGGATTGATCGCCTTGGGAGAAGCAGAGGACATACCCTTTGTTGAAGAGGATTGGAACACGAGCCTCGCAGCCATCGAGCTGCGATTGAAAGCGATTATGGCCCGAAACCTGTTCGACACTGCCGCATTCTATGAGGTGTTCAACCCCATCAACCCCATTTACAGGCGAGGCATAGAAGTATTAAATGACGGGACATATCGCGACGCCAACATCGATGGCCGGTAATTCACGTCCTGCTGCGGAAGAACCCTTGCTTTGCACTTCCCGCGCTTGATTCAGCATCTTAATTTTGTTCTACAACACGACAACCCAAACCATGAAACTCTACCGCCACTTGGCCCTGTTGGCCATCCCCCTGTTTCTCATCGCATGTTCCAGTGAGAGCGGAACAGACGAAGGCGCAGCCAGTGCGACTTCCACCGAGACTCCAGCCGCAACTGCGGAGAACAATATGGATGCCGCGCGTGATGCTGCCGAAGCTCCTGCAACCCCGGAACCTGCTGGCCCCACTACCTCCATCACTTTTGCTGAAAATGCCTGGGATTTCGGCACCATTGATGAAGGGGATGCCGTCACGCATGTCTTCAAGTTCACGAACACGGGCGACAACCCGCTGATCATCGACCGCTGCAAGGGTTCATGCGGCTGCACGGTTCCCCAGTGCCCAAAGGAGCCCATCGCTCCCGGAGAAGAGGGTGAAATCGAAGTGAAGTTCAATTCCAAAGGAAAGAAGAACAAGCAAACCAAGACGGTCACAATCAACGCCAATACGGTGCCGGAGCAGACCCGGATCACCATTTCGGCCAACGTGACTCCCGCTCCTGCGGAGGGCGCCGGCATGTGATACCGGCTGTACAGCACGATGAAAAAGGCCTCCAAATGGAGGCCTTTTTCATGTGTGGTGATTCCTTTTGCGGCACACCATCAGGAGCACGATCTCGGCTTTATTGCAACAAGCCATCAATGGCCTCGGCCAACTCTCGATCGCGATCGGTAACCACACGTCCTGCATCGTGCGTATGCAGCTCAATCCGCACATAACTGTATTCGTTGTGAAACGCAGGGTGATGGCCCTTTTGCTCTGCCAAGAAGGCAACCCGGGTCATGAAGGTGAATGCCTCCTGAAAATCCTTGAACCGGAATTCCCTGGTCAATCGATTGTCCTTTTCAAGCCACATGGCGGATGCTTTCAGCCGTGAAAGTAATTCCATCGGATGGGATTTGCCCTCCTTGGGCGAATTTCGCACCCATGACCCTTGATCAACCTCGCTCTGCAGCACCTCCAATTGGTTTCGCCCCGCCATACATTGATGAGGCTACCATTGCCGCCGTGGAACGCGTTCTGCGCTCGGGATGGATCACAACAGGGCCTGAAACCTCAGCCTTTGAAGAGGAATTGGCGGCCTATACCGGTGCGGATCAAGTCGTTTGCGGTGGGTCTTGGACCGGCTTGGCCGGTGTGGTGCTGGACTGGTTCGGTGTAGGACCTGGGGACGAGGTGATCCTACCCGCTTACACATACTGCGCAACGGCCAATGTGGTGCTCCATCGCGGCGCCACCCCGGTTCTTCTGGATCTCCCTCCTGGAGAAAAATCCGACGGTCTGAATGTCACCTGGGACCAGGTCGCGTCCCGCCTGTCCAGCCGGACCAAGGTGATCATGCCCGTTGACATAGGTGGTTGGCCCGTTCACCACTCCCAATGGAAATCGAGATTGGAAGCTTGGTCGAAGCAAAATGGATTTGTAGCCAACCACCCTGAACAATCGGCTTTGGGCCGCCCTTTGCTGTTGGCTGACTCCGCCCACTCGCTGGGAGCCGAAATAGAAGGAAAGGCCTTGGGCCATCAGGCCGACATCACGCTGTTTTCGTTCCACGCCGTCAAAAATCTCACGACCGCAGAGGGAGGTGCTGCAGGAATCTCACTGCCGGATTCATTCTCAGCGGATGCAGTGAAAAAGCAATTGAAATCGCTTTGTCTTCACGGTCAGACGAAGGATGCCGATGCCAAATTCCGGGCTTCCGGCCGGGGAGCTTGGCAATACGACGTTGCTTCACCGGGCTTCAAATGCAACATGACCGACATCCAAGCGGCCATGGGCAGAGTGGCCCTGTCCCGGTATGCCGAAGACCTCCAACACCGGCGCTCCCTGGCAGATGCCTACGACGCGGGCTTGAGCCAAGTCTCGGCCATCACCCTGCCCTTCAGGATCGATTTGCAGCGCAAAAGTGCTGACCACCTCTACCCCATCCAATTGTCGGAAGAGTGGATGCCTTTCCGCGATGACATCATGGCTGAACTCGCTGAACGGGGCATTGCCACCAATGTTCACTTTCCGCCGATTCCCTTGCTGACTGCTTATGCCGAAAGGGGGTTTGATGTCGTGGATTATCCAGAATCCCACCAGGCCTTCCTGCGGGCCATCAGTTTGCCCATCCACCGCCACATGTCCCTTTCGGACGTTCAACGTGTCTGCCATGCCATCGCAGAAATCGGGTCTCAATTGCCTGTGAGCCGTGCATCATGAAACGAGCATTTGACGTGCTGCTGGCCATCGTCCTCTTGTGGATTTTGGCGCTTCCTATGCTCTTTATTGCACTGGCAATGAGGACCACACAAGGCCGAGGCATTCTGTTCCGTCAGCAGCGAATGGGACGCCATGGTCTACCCTTCGATATTTTGAAATTCCGCACCATGCGCCCCCCTCGGCCCGGCGATGGACGGATCACCCAGGGAGAAAGCGATGCCCGCATCTCCCCCTTCGGTGCCATTCTTCGCCGGTATCGAATCGATGAGTGGCCCCAGTTGTGGAACGTACTTCGGGGGGACATGAGCATGGTGGGTCCCCGACCGGAAGTCCCGGAATATGTGGACATGCATCACGCGAATTGGCAAGCTGCACTGTCCGTTCGACCGGGAATTACAGGCCCGGACGCTTTGGCCTTCAAGGATGAAGGCGAAAGACTGGCCAACGCAAAGGATGCCGACTCCTGCTACCGGGATGAAATCCTGCCTGAGAAACTGGCCATACAAGCCCGCTACGCCCAGGAGCGAACCCTGGCGGGAGACATCCGGCTTCTATTCCGCACGCTCGGTGCGTTGAGGGGCTGAACATCCTTCCACAAAGAAGAGGAGTTCTCGCATCCGCTCTGCTTTTTCCAATTCCTCTTGGCGCTCAAAGGCATACGCGAGGTTGCCGATCAACCTGCGGACCACGTCCACGGGATGGCAAGGTCCACAGTTCTGCTGGTCCACGGGCAGGTCCAAATGCCCCAGGAAGGCGTTGACCTCATCCGGATGGATGATGCCGCCTTTGTTGTATGGATTGATGTAGAACAGGATGCCTCCCGGACCACCATCCTGGCTGAACTCCCCGAGGTGTCCCCCGTCACAATAAGCCAGAATGAAGTGATTGGGAAGGTTGACCCCGTGAATGGGTAACCCCAATTCCTGCGCCATGGCGAGATAGAGCGCACCCAAGGCCAACGAATTGCCCTTTTTGGACGCCAAGACTTCACGGGGCAGTGCATCGGCTGGTTTTGCAGCTCCCCCGCGGGTTCCTGAGAAACCGTGGTGCTCAAAGAAAATGCGGTTGACCACCTTGACTTGCTCCAATGCCGTCATGTCGTCATTGAGTTCCAACCAAATGTCCTGCCGGATTCGCTGCAATGACTCCTTGAGTCCTTCTGCAGAGCGAGCAGGATCCACATAGCGATCCAAAAGCAGCAGGGCCTGGCCCACCAGGTGATCATCGGAGCCCGTCCATTCCGCAAATCCGCCCCGAACTTCATCGGTTCCCAGATGATCGATCAAGGCCTTGGCTCGGTTGAGGAAAATCACGCCGTGCCCTTCTTGCTCCAGGGCCTGCCGCAGAGGCGACAAAGCAGCCTCTCCGATTTGTTCCAATTCCTGCCTTACCGTGCTGTAGATTCCCTCATCCGGGTCCTCCAACAGCGAAATCAACGCATGTAGCTCAGCAACACTCATTGTCATTTCAGGTTCGTTGTGGCAAAGTACCTCCGCCAATCAAGGCCTATTTTGCCGGCGTGGGTTCTTTTCCAAACCAACGTGTGGATGCCACGCCCAACCCCCGGTTCGGCGAGGCCTCCAGTACCGTTCCTCCTTCTGCTGAGCCATTGCGCCGCGGCACGGAGGTAAATACCGACCCCAATAAAGTGGGGATTGCGCCTCAGGCAAGGCCTTGGAGGCCCCGGGGCGTTCGGCCTCCAAGCCACAACAGCCCTGGAGGTTGGAGCCGTGAGGCCATCGAAGCGGACAGACGGCGGATACGCCATGCCCTTCTTCTGACCATTGGCGTGCTGACTTTGGTCTGGGGCGTGTTCCTGGTCGACCTCCAGCTCAACCTGCATTTGAATCGCTTTGGAAACCGCCCCATGCGAGCCGAAGGGCTGATCGGGGTCTTCTCCATGCCATTCCTGCACGGCGGCTGGGACCACATCTGGGGCAACACCGTGTCTTTTTTCACACTGGGTGCCATGCTCCTTTATTTCTACCGGGGTGTGGGTTTGAAGGTGTTGTTTTGGTCTTGGATCGGCAGCGGATTTTTGCTTTGGGTCAGCGGTGCCCCAGGAAATCACATCGGGTTGAGCGGCGTGGTATATGCACTGGCCGCATTCTTGTTTGCAAGTGGCATCATCCGCGGATATTCCGTGTTGATGCGGGTGGCCTTCGTCGTGGTTTTCCTATATGGCAGCATCGTGTGGGGCGTGTTCCCCATCGAGGTGGGTGTCAGTTGGCAAGGACACCTGGCAGGCGCTTCGGCCGGATTGCTTTTGGCTTGGGTGCTGCGCAAGGAAGGCCCTCGGGCACCGGTCGTTGAAGAAGAAGAACCCCACTCCCGTCCAGCACAGGAAAGGCATTCCCTACCGAATGAACCCGACTCCGCTGCGAAAAATGTGGACCCTCAACGTCGAAAGACACTGCTTTGGAAAGGTCCGCCGCCCCGTATACCCCATCGCCCTTTGCAGCACCGGGGCGCACGAAAGGGCCGAAAGGGTCCTCATATCAGGTCAAAGACCGCCCTGAAGAAATGGCGTTGATCAGGAATTGAGCATCACGGGCATCACCAACATGAGGATGTCCTCTCCGGAATTGTCTCCATCGTGCTGTGGCCGAATGATTCCAGCGCGGTTCGGCGCGCTCAATTCAAGGGTGATCTGCTGGGCATCCAGATTGTTCAGCATATCCAACAGGAACCGGCTATTGAATCCGATTTCCATGTCATCTCCTGCGTAATTACAGACCAGCGTCTCGTTTGCCTCGTTGGCAAAATCCACGTCTTCGGCACTGATGCGCAAACTGCTGCCTGCCAAAGAGAGACGCACCTGGTGGGTGGTCTTGTTGGCGAAAATGGACACACGTCGAATGCTGCGCTGGAAATCCTTCCTGTCAATCGTCATGCAATTGGGATTGTCCTTGGGGATTACCGCTTCGTAATTCGGGTACTTCCCTTCAATCAAACGGCACACCAAGTCCATTTCACCGTACTTGAAATGGGCATTGGCCTCATTGAAACTGACCACCACCTCATCCGTCATGGGAAGGGTTCCCTTGAGCAGGTTGAGTGGCTTTTTGGGCACAATCATCTCTGCATTCTCAGGCGCCGAGGCGTCGTTCCGGGCGTAGCGCACAAGGCGATGGGCATCCGTGGCCACGAAGCTCAGGTGGTCGTTGCGCAACTCGAAAAAGATGCCGCTCATCACCGGGCGGAGGTCATCGCTGCCCGCAGCAAACAGGGTCCGTGAAATGGCTTCGGCCAAAGTGTCGGAGTTCAACGTCACCGCAGTAGCGTCCTCCAGTTCAGGCGTCCTGGGGAATTCGTCCGCGTGGGCACCCGCCAATTTGTACTTACCGGCTTCGCTGGTCAATTCCACGCCGCACGTCTTGGCATCCACCTTGAAGGTCAAGGGCAAATCCTCAAACGTCTTCAGGATGTCCAGCAACATTTTTGCGGGAATGGCTATCGCCCCTTCCTCTTCTGCCGTGACTTCTACCGCCGTGGTCATCGTGGTCTCGAGATCGCTCGCACTGATGGCTGCTTTTCCCGGCTTGATGTCAAAGAGGAAATTGTCCAGGATGGGCAAAGTGTTGCTGCTATTGAGCACGCCACTGATGGCCTGGAGCTGACGAAGCAAAGCGGTGCTGGAGACGATGAACTGCATGCGATGTATATGGGACCTCGAAAATACCTTGACGGCCCTCCCTTGACCGCGAGGAATGCTCTTCACTTTTTCACAACGGATGCACCGCGGATGTGCCTTCTTTTCTCTTCTCCCCTATCCCGAACATGCGTATTTTGTGCGTATGAATGTTGCTGTCAAACCCTTGTGCATCGCCCTCATCACGGTTGCTCTTTGCACTGTCACCACGAACACTCAAGCCCAGGCCGAGGCTCCTCAGGCCCAAGAGACCGTTCTGGCCAC
>Ga0181564_10004075_pt1 | contig 12449 bp, 5 predicted proteins | sample 011ome_24_FD_134512 | JGI IMG/M metagenome (GOLD analysis project Ga0181564, IMG submission 134512) | Coastal salt marsh microbial communities from the Groves Creek Marsh, Skidaway Island, Georgia - 011513CT metaG (megahit assembly) | ecosystem: Environmental > Aquatic > Marine > Intertidal zone...
AGGCTGTTTCCGCCGCCGCCGCCGCCGCCTCGGAGGCGGCCGCGCTCGCCACCGCCAAGGGCAGGCGCGCGAAGGCGCGCGCGGAGGTGTACGAACGCACGCGCGAGGATTTACACGATTTGGGATTGGGATCTTCCTCGGGAGAGCTTTCCGGAAAGAAGAAGAAAAACGGCGCCTCGTGGCTGACCAAGCACGTCGCGGCGCTCGGGTTGGGGGACGACGAGGCGGACCCGAGCTCGCACTTAACAGTGACGGAACTGGAAGAGACGACAGAGCCGGACGAGACGACAGATGCCGCCGCGAGAGCCTTGGCATCCGGTGCGAGTCTGTTATCGAGCAGACTTCGCGAGTCGGAATCCGCCGCCGCCGCCGCCGAACGCGCCGCGCTCGCGTCGCGAAGGCTGCTCGACGCCGAAAACGCCAAGCGACGCGACCCGAAGTGGCTCAAGATGCAGGAGACGCGCAAAACGTTGCCCGCGTACGATATGCGCGCGATGACGATGGAGCTGATACGCACGTGTCGCGCCTCCGTGGTGAGCGGCGCGACCGGGTGCGGCAAAACCACGCAGGTGCCCCAGTTCATCTTGGAAGACGCGATTCGCGCAAACGCCGGCGGCGAGTGCTCCGTCGTCGTCACGCAACCGCGTCGGCTCAGCGCCATGGCGGTTGCCGAACGCGTGGCGGCCGAACGCGGCGAGGCGGTCGGTCAGACGGTCGGGTACAGCATTCGTCTGGAGAGCAAAGTGAGTCGAGACACGCGTTTGCTGTTCTGCACGACGGGCATTCTACTGAGACGGTTACAGAGCGACCCGGACCTCAAAGGCGTCACGCACGTCGTCGTCGACGAAGTGCACGAGCGCGATTTGCTCAGCGACTTTCTGCTCGTCATCTTGCGCGCGCTGGCGAGTCGGCGGAGCGACTTCCGGCTGGTCGCGATGAGCGCCACCGTGGACGCCGAGCTGTTCCAGCGGTACTTCGAGGCGGAGGTTCCCGGCCCGGTCCGGTGCGTGGAGATCCCGGGCCGCACGTTCCCGGTCGCGGAGTACCGCCTGGAGGACGCCGTCGAGGCCACCGGCTACGTCGTCGACCCGGACGGCGAGTACGCCGCCGGGTCGCAGGCGAACGCCGACTCGCGGAGCGTCGCGGGGGGCGCGAAACGAACGTTCAACCCTCTGTCCGGCGGAGGTGCGTCCGGTGCGTCCAGAGCGGCGAAGGTGGCGCGCGCGGCGAAGGAGTCTGCGGAGCGGACGTCGCTGATGGACGAGGTGACGGATGAGACGCGCGCGTCGTACCCGGGGTACTCCGACGCCACGCTTCGATGTTTGCAGACGGTGGACGAGGAGAAAATCAACCTCGAGCTCATCGAGGCGCTCGTCGCGAAAATCGCGGACGAGTACGAGGAGGGCGCCATCCTCGTCTTCCTGCCCGGGATGGCGGAGATCCGCGGCTTGCACGAGCGCCTGCTTGCAGAGCTGGAGGACGTCGAGAAAAGGTTCGTGCTCGTCCCGCTGCACAGCACCCTGAGCAGCGAGGAGCAGCGGCTGACGTTTTCGACGCCGCCGAAAGGCGTGCGCAAGGTGGTGATGGCCACCAACATCGCCGAAACCTCCATCACCATCGACGACGTGGTGTTCGTGATCGACGCGGGGCGCGTGCGCGAGACGCGCTACGACCCCGTCACGCGCATGTCAAGCCTGGTCACGGCCTGGTGCTCCCGCGCTTCGGGAAGGCAGAGGCGCGGGCGCGCCGGGCGCGTCCGCGAGGGGTACTGCTTCCACCTCTACTCCAGCCGCAAGGAGCGGGCGCTCGCGGATTTCGCCACGCCGGAGATTTCGCGCGTGCCCCTGGACGCGCTGTGTCTGCAGATCAAAATTTTGAAACTGGGCGACGTGCGCGCGTTTCTGAAGCGCGCCATCGAGCCCCCGAACGAAGCGGCCGTGGACGCGGCGCTTCGGTCGCTTCAGGAGCTCGACGCGGTGGACACCGAGGACGAGCTCACGCCCCTCGGTCTACACCTGGCGGAGCTCCCGGTGGACGCGCGGCTGGGGAAGATGATGCTGTACGGCGCGATGTTCTCCTGTCTGGACCCCGTGCTGACCATCGCGGCGTCGACGGGGTTCCGCTCGCCGTTCCTCTCCCCCATGGACCGCCGGGACGAGGCGGACGACGCGAAGCGCCGCCTCGCGACCGGCGCGGGCGCCACCTCAGACCACCTCACGCTCGTCGCCGCGTACGCGGGCTGGATTCGAGCCAAGGCACGCGGCCGCGCGTACGAGCGCGACTTTCTGTCCAAGGCGTTTCTCTCCGCGCAAACCTTGCGCCAGATCTCGGAGATGCGGCAGCAGTACGTCGAGCTGCTGGACCAGATCGGGTTCCTGCGCAGCGGCGCGGGTCTCTTCCAACCTCGGAACAGTGGCGAACCTGTCGATACAGTCGATACAGGCGAGACTGAAACGGGCGAGAAGACAAATGACATCACGAGCTCGGGATTGTCCGCGGCGGCGGCGCCGTTCGCGCCGCCGCCGACGAATAAATCGACGAATAATAAATCGCGAGCTCCGTCGGGCTCGCGCGACCGAAACGTTTCGCGTCTGGCGGAGCGCCGCGCCGCGCTCGCGGCGGCGAGCGTCAACGCCACGAACGAGCCGCTCGTGCGCGCGGTAATTTGTGCCGGGCTTTACCCCAACGTCGCGCTCGCCGAAAGCGCGTCCGGCGCGGCTCACCATGGTGAGCCCACGAAGAGCGGTTCCGAAAAAGCGAATCGCCCGATGAACGCGCGCGATCGGTTCGCGCAGGCGGCGAAGAGCTCCATCCGCACCAAGGGCGACGGCGCCGTGTCGTTGCACCCCACGTCGGTGGTGTTCGGGTCCCCCGTGTTTGCCAAACGCTTCCTGCTGTTCCACGAGAAGGTGAAGACCACGAAGGTATACCTGCGCGACGCCACGCTGGTGGGCGCGTACCCGCTGCTGCTCTTCGGGGGGAAGATCAAGGTGGACCACGCGCGCGCGACGGCGACGTGCGACGGCTGGATCCGCTTTCGCGCCGCGCCGCGCGTGGCGGTGCTGTTTAAGAATCTGCGGAAAGAACTCGACGCGACGCTGATGCGCAAGATCGCCGACCCGAGTCTCGACGTGGACGCCGACTCCGCGGGGCTCGTGCGCACTATCGTCGAGCTGCTGGAGAGCGAGGAAACGAAGGAGGCTGCTGTTGTAGCGGAGCCGGAACGGGAACGCGCGGAGGATGAAGCGACGGAGGTTGAACGCGAACCTCCGGCGAACGAAAAAGAAGATGACGCGTCCCCGACGACGAACGGTCCGTGAGACGGTTCACGTTTTGGTACCACCTTCGCTACGAGCGAGCTACTACGGTAGCTATTTACGCATAGAGCTGCGCGCGCACGCGTACGCGCGAATCACGAATATTCACACGAATATTCACGAATATTCGCCTTCGCTCGCTTCGCTATCCCTCCGCACGCGCAAGCGCGGGAAGCAGCGTCCGGTCGACCCACTCGTTTGTCTGCGCCTCCGCCGCGTCCCGGCTGACGTCCATCTCCAGTCGCGGCGCGATCCGGACGCCGCCGCTCGCCGCGAACAGGCGGTCCGCGAGCTGGCCAGCCTGGTTACAGTCGCTCGCGCAGTGTTGCTTCGAGCGGAACGCCGCGCGCTCGGCCATCACGTCCGTGTCCCCCACGGCGATGACCGCGAAGCGCACGCGACGAGTCATAGGTTCCGTCCGCGCCTCGGTCGCGTCAGACGACGCGTCTGACGACGACGCCGTTTTTCGTGTCGTCTCCTGAGACGCGTTCTCGACCGAACGCACCTCCCACCGTCGAGGGGTGGTCTTCGTCTTCTTGTTCGCCGCGAGGAGGTCGCGCAGGAGGGTCACCGCGCCGTCCGCGGGGTTCTCGAACTCCGCGGTCTCCACCACCAGCACGTACGCGTGGGAGGCGGTCTCGAGGGGGGTCTCGGGCGCTTCCGAGACGTCCACGAGGTCGAACCCCGAGGTGAGGTACTCGGCCATCTCGAAAATCCGCGTCGGTCTCGAGCGAGACGCCAGGCACGACACGAGGCCCCGCGCCACCTCGCGCGCGATGTCGCCGCCGTGCAAGACGCGGATCTCAGAAACCATCGCGGAAACGCGCGGGCTCGCGGGGAGGGGACCAAGCGTCGCGCGCTGCGCTTCGAAGAGTGCCGACTGACGATGCTCCTCGAGACGCAAAACTCGGGCCGAAGAGCGACGAGATTCGAATGTCTCGACATTTTTCCCGAAAAGTGACGAGCGCTTTCTCTCGCGAGTCTCGTCCAGGTTCGGCTGCGCGCGAGCCTGGGCATCCCCCTCGCGCGCGATGGCGGCGCTCACCCTCGGCCGCGAGGTGCAGGTTCGCGCGCGAATCAAGTCCATGTGCGTCCCGACCCGGCTCCGGGTTTCCCGAACCCGCCTCTCTCGCTCGCGCTCTGTGGAGATCCGCGGGGTGAAGACGAACCCCTCTCGACGTTTTTCGGGACTTTTTGATCGTGGGACGCGCGTCGGAACCGATCGTCGATGGACACCGCGTCGTCGTTCGACCCAGGCACGGCTCGATGTCTGACCTCGTGCCACGCTCCTCCGCTGTTGCGCGAGCGTTCGTTTCCCCTCCCGTGACACGACACAGATACAACAAGCGCCAGTCCGACTTTTCCGCGCTCAAGGAATACAACGACTACCTGGAGGAGACGGAGGAGATCATCTTCAACCTGTGCGAGGGGGTAGAGACGCGCGCGACGGAGACCAAGGTCGAGGCCTACCGCCGCGAGAACGCCGCGGACATCGCGCGGCGGCAGCAGCGGAACGCCGAGGAGGACCGGCGGCTCGGGGCGCGAGATCCGGGGATGAGCGAGCGCGCCGCGGACGCCGGTGAGCCGAGCAACGCCGCGGGCGCCGACCCCTGGGCGCCGCGGCGCATGTCCGCCGACGTCTCGGACCTGGACGAGACCCCCGGACCGGGCGGCGCGGGGCTCGCGAGCGCGCGGAACGTGGCCGACGGGGGTGGGGGCGGGGGCTTCGGCGGCCTGTTCGGGTACACGCCGGGGTCCCTGAGCGGGCACGGGAAGCACGCGCAGCAGGTGGTGCCCGTGCCGGCGTCGGCGGCGCCCGCGCCGATGAGCGCCGGGAAGATGATGGAGGGCGGGCACGGGAGGCACGCGCACCACGCGGGGTGGGACGACGCCGCCAGCGACCCCGCGGCGCGCGCGAAGCGCGAAGCGGACATCGCCGCGGCGTGCGGGGTGGACCTGCGGAGACTCGGGAGGGAGAGGGCGGCGCAGGAGGCGCTCACCAGCGTCTTCTGTTGATTTTTCGCGCGGACGCGAAGGGCGCTTGAGACGACACGCGTTGAAAAATATGTACTGTACTTTTAGAATACGCGTCGCCGTCGCCTCCGGCGCGTCTTCGACGCCTTCCTTCTTGAGAACGCCCGGGAAGCCTTCAGCGCCCGGGAGGCATGTGCGCTGAGCTCCAGCCGGAGCTCTTGGGCGTTTCGTCGTCGTCCGCGGCGGGCGGGATGACGATGGAGGGCGTGAACGGCGTCGCGGGCGTCGCCGTCGCCGAAGCGCCCCACGCCTTCGGCGCGGGCTTGGCCTTCGCCGCCGCCGCCACCGGTTCCGCGGCGGGCGCGGCGGGCGCGGCAACCTTCGTCAGGGGCACGGCGTTGTTCTTCTGCGTCTCCGCGACGACGGGCGCCGCCGCGGGGGCCGAAGAAGCCTCGGGCACGACCTCAGCCGTCTTCTTCGTCGCCTTCGCCGCGACGCGTTCGGCGGGCTCGGAAGCGTCCTTCGGCGCCTTCTTCGCCGCCGTCTCCTTCGCCGCCTTCTTCTCCGCTTCGGCGGCAGCCTCCGCGGCGGCAGCCTCCGCGGCGGTGTCCGCGGCGGCGAGCCAGCTCATCTGGCGCACGCGCGTCTTGGTGTCGCTCCCCGCGGCGCCCGCCTTGGCGCGCAGGCGCGCGACGGTGGCGGAGCCGCCCACGCGCGCGTACGCGTCCTCCTCCTCGTCAGCCGCCTTTTTGGCGGCGAGCGTGTTGTTGCGCTTGGCGGCGGAGGCGCGCAGCGCGACGTCCGCGGCGTCGGCATCCTTGCCCTCTCCGAACCACAGTTCGGAAGAAATCTCCAGCGTCTTCTTGCCGTACTTCTTGGCGAGCCCCCACAGGCCCGCGGACTTCAGGTTGCTGTCGTCCTTCGCTTTCGCCGCGGCGTCGGCGAGCCGCGCGGCGTCGGCGGCGTCCTTGGCCTCCTCGGCATCCTTCATCTGCGACAGCAGCGCGATCACCTTGCGGTCGGCTTCCCAGCTCTGCTTGAACTCGGCGAGAATCTCGTTCGCCTCGCGCAAGTCGGACTCGAGCTCGGCGATGCGCTCCGACGCGGGCTTCGCGCCGAGCGGCGTCTCCACCTGCTTCTTGAGCGCGGAGGCGCTCTTCTCGGCGGCGGCGGCGCGCGCCTCGGCGGCGGCTTCCAGCTCGACGGCGACGTCCAGCTCGCGCTTGAGCGACTTGATCAGCTTCTGGTCCGCCGAGCGGCTCTCGAGCACCTCCGCCGCCTTCGCGGTGATGGTCTTCACCTTCTCCAGCTCCTCGCGCCCGCGTTTGAGCTTCGCCTTGAGCGACTTGCATTGCTCGTTGGAAACCTCGAGCGCGGTCACGGCTTCGCCCAGCTTCGAGCGGAGCAGGCGCTCGGAAGAGGACGCCGAGTCGGCGAGCTCAGCCGAGAGCTCGGCCGCGGCGGCGGCGCGCGCCGCCGCCAGAGCCTGCTCGTGCTCGGAGAGCAGTGTCTCGACGTGCTTCGCGTGAAGCGTCTCCAGTGCCTTCACGCGGTCGTCCACGGCGGCCGCCACGGCGGACGCGGAGGCGGAAGCCGCGCGTTTCGCATCCTTCGCCGCGAGAACCTCCGCCTCGGCGGCGCGCTTCTCGGCGGCGGCGCGCTCGCGGCGGAGCTCGAGCGCCGCCGTCTTCGCGCGCTCGGCATCCTTCGCCGCCGCCAGACGCTTCGCGGCAGCCTTCGCCTCCACCTCCGTCGCCGATCGCGTCACGCCGTACGCCGCCGCGGCGTTCGCCGTGGGGGGGGGCGCGGGCGCCTTCGCCGCCGGCGCCGCCGGCGCCTTCGCGGCGACGGGCGCCGCCTCGGCGGGCGACGCCACGGGGGGCGGGGGGAACGCGGGCTCGGGCACGACATCCTTCTTCGCCGCGACGGGCGCTTCCTTGGAGGCTGGCGCGGCCACAACCGTCGCCTTCCGCGCCGCGCTCGACTCGAGCGCCGCCTTGGCCGCGTCCATCTCCGCGCGCGCCGCCGCAAGCTGCGCCTCCGCCGCCGCCTTCGCCTTGGCGAGCTCGCGTTGCTTCTTCTGCGCGGGCGACGGCGCGGGAGCCTCGGGCGCCTTCGCGGCGGCCGGCGCCGCGGCGGGGGCTTCAGCCTCCGCCTTGACATCCGCCTTGGCCTTCTTGGCCTTCGCGGCGAGCGCCTCCATCTGCAGCTTGACGCGCTTGGCGGCTTCCGCCTTGACGCGCGCCTTGTCTCGCGCGATCTCTGCTTCCTGCTGCAGGCGCGCCTTGAGCACGGCGATCTCGTCGTCGCCAAAGGCGCCGAGGCCGAGCGTCGCGTCGTCGCCCAGGGATGCGAGCTCGAGCGCCTTGGCCGCCTCGGCGTCCGCGCCGCGTGCCGCCGCCTCGGCGGTCCTCTCCACCATCACCTCCGCGGCGGCAGCGATGCGCGCGTGCAGGTCATCCGCCTCCTCGACGGCGGCGGCGGCGTCGGCGGCGCCGATGTCTTTGACATCCGTCTCAAACGCCAGCTCCAGAGCTTGGACCGCCTCGAGGTCTTCCGTGACCGCCTCCGGGGCGGTCTTCGCCTCGTCGATCTTCGCCTTCTCGGTCGCCTTCTCGATGCGCTCCTGCGACGCCTTCGTCTCCGCGTCTTCGATGGCGGCGATCTTGGCGGGGTCGTAGTACTCCCGCTCCTTGACGATGTCCGCGGCGATCTTGAGCAGCTGCAGCTCGGGGACCGTGGGCGTGTGCACGGGCGCGTCCTCCCCGAACTCGGTGTCGAGGCTGTATCGGCGCCGGATGTCGTTCAGGTTGCCCCCGGCGAGCATCTCGAGCTTCAGGTCCACGAGCGCCGCCTGGTACTCGCGCACCTGCCACTCGCGGCTGGTGTTCTCGGGCTTGCCCGCCTCCTCCCAGCGCACGAACGAGCGAATCTCGGTGAGCTTGGGGGGGATGACGATGGACTCGAGCATGCCCGCGGGGAGCACCTTCTTCAGGCGGTACTCCACGAGGTGCACGGCCTCGTCGCCGATGCGCGCTTCGCGCTGCTCGTCCGTCTCCGCGGGTCCCGGCGTCTCCGCGGCCGCGCGGACCGCGACGCGGCGGGGCATGCGCCGGGAAACAACGGGCACGCGTCGCGCGCCGCGGGCGAGGCCGCCGTGTTCGGGCGCGCGACGCGCGCCCGGGGCGAGGATCGCGCCGCCGAGGGCGACGGGGAGCACCATCGGAGTGGTGTGCGTGTTCGTGAGCGTGCGTGTGCGCGCGCGTGTGGCAACGGCCGCGTCGAGGACGCGCACTTCTCTCGGGAATTCAAAAAAAACCACAACACCTGTTTTTTTAAAAACGGTTGCGAGAGCTGACAACTGGCACGTTCTTCTCACTGGTGACTCTCATGTGTCATGTTCGACAGAATCGCGATCTGCGACTGCAGGCTTTGGGCCTGTCTTGTTTTCCGAGGCCTCGAGGGATGTCAACCCAGAGGGCATGTCGCGCCGCGGGTGGCGCGCGGCGGCGAGCGTGCTCCGGCACGCGAGCGCGTCCGCGGCCGATGCCGCCCCCGGCACGTTCCGGCCCGCGCGACGCGTTCCGACGCGACGCGTCCCCGAGGCGGTCGGCGCGTCGATGACCGACGCGCGCGCCACCGCCGCGTTTCCCCGGTCGATCCGGCGCTGGGTCGCGGCGCCCGACCGCGCGCGCCCGCCCGGGCGCGTCGGCGGGCGCCTGTCGACCGCGGCGCGCGCGCGCGTCGCGGAGGACGACCTCACCTCAGCGGAGAACGACCGCTGGGAGACCGTCGTCGGCCTGGAGCTCCACGTGCAGCTGGGCACGGCCACCAAGCTCTTCTCCGCGGCGCCGAGGCGCGTCGGCGAGACGACGCCCAACGTCGCCGTCGCCGCGTTCGACGCGGCGTGGCCCGGGGCGCTTCCGTCTTTGAATCGGCGCGCGCTCGCGCTCGCCGCGCGGCTCGGGGTGGCGCTCGGCGGCGTCGTCGCGCGACGAACCAGCTTCGACCGGAAGCACTACCACTACGCGGACCAGCCGCACGGGTACCAGATCACGCAACGGCGCGAACCCGTCGTTCTCGGCGGCGCGCTCGACGTCTTCGCGCGTTCGTCCAAGACGACGAACGACGAGACGAAAAAAAACGAGACGCGGTCCCGCGTCCTCCTCCGCGTCGAGCGGCTTCAGCTCGAGACGGACACGGGCAAGAGCGCGACGCGCGTGACCCGCGACGGGAAGGAAAGCGACGAGGAAAACGACGAGGGCGAGACGACCGAGTGGTTGGTGGACTACAACCGCGCGGGGTGTGCTTTGGTTGAGATCGTGACGCGCCCCGATTTGCGCTCGCCGGAGGAGGCAGCGGCGGCGGTGGAGGCGTTCCAACGTGCGGCGCGTTTCCTGGAGATTTCCGACGCGAACATGGAGGACGGGTCCCTTCGCGCCGACGTCAACGTCTCCGTGCGGCGGCGGAGCGAAACCCGCGACGAGTCCGTCTTCGGCGAGCGGTGCGAGATCAAGAACCTGAACTCGACGCGCTCCGTGCGTCGCGCCGTGCGCCACGAGGCGGCGCGGCAGATCTCCATTCTCGAGCGCGGCGGCGCCGTGCGCAGGGAGACGCGCGGCTTCGACGCCGCCACCGGGACGACGCGCGCGCTTCGCGGCAAGGAAGCGATCGCGGATTACCGGTTCGCGCCCGAGCCGGACGTACCGGCGGTGACGCTCACGGAAAAGGAAATCGCGGAGATGACCCGCGGCGTCCCGATGGAGCTCCCGGACGCCGCCTGGAGAAGGCTGGTCGACCCGGAGGGCGCGCACGGTGTATCGCCCGCGCTGGCGGACGCGCTCGTCGCGCACCCGACGACTTTGGACGCGTACGAGCGCGCGCTTCGCGCGGCGCGCGCCGAGATTGAGAGCGACTCGTCGTCTTCGTTTGACGCCTCGCGCCGTCTCCCGCGCACCGTCGCGCACTGGGTGACGGGCGAACTCGTGGGCGCGGTGAAGCGCGCCAAACTCGCGCGCCGACCCGCCGCGCCGCTCGCGGACTTGCCCGGGGGCGCGCGCCCGGAGGCGATCGGCGAGCTCCTGGGTCTGGCGGCGGCGGGGAAGTGTACGGCGCGCATGGCCAAGGCGGCGACCGCGGCGATGCTCGTCGCGGAGCCTCTCGAGCCCCTCGAATCGCGCGAGCGGTCGTCGACGGCTCAGTGGCCGACGGCGCGACAGACGCTCGCGTCGCTGTTCGGGGAGGGATTCGACGCGCGAGGCTCGCGCGGCGGGACGGAGGACAACGCGCGAGCCGAAGGAAGCGAGGACGAGCGGGGTACCTCCGCGCATCCGCTTCTTGACCGCGACGACGACGATGTCGCTCTGCGAGCCCTGTGCGTCGCCGTCGTCGGTGAAAAACAAACCGAAGCCGCGCTGTTTCGCGGCGGCAAGACGCGGCTGCTGGGCGCGTTCGTCGGGGAGGTCATGCGGCGCACCGAGGGGCGCGCCGACCCGAGGCGTGCCGCCGAGTTTGTTAAGGAGGCGCTGAGTAAGGAGGAGTCGTGAGTATTTACGAAGGTAGCTATGTACCGTAGCGTTTCTTTATTAGCGTTTCTTTATTAGTACTACGCGGCGGCGGCTTTTATCACCCCGACGGCGACGATCTCGCCGGCGTCCCCGTCGTCCGCCTCCGTCTTGAAGTCGTCCGCGCGCGCGCGCACCACCACAGCTTTCCCGGCGACGCACTCCGGCTTTTTCGGGTTGAGCGAGACGTACAGGTCCTTGAACTTCTTTTCGACGCCCTGCGCGTTCCCGTCGGCGTCGGCGACGAGGTTGCCGAGGTCGCCGGCGTGCCTGTTCCACTGGCACCCCTCGCCCACGAAGTGGCACGCGCTCGCGCCGAACTTCTTGATCGAGCTCGGCGAGCCGTGCGGGCGCCCGTCGGGGTTGAACGACGCGCCCACGGAGCCGTCGCCGGCGACGTCGTGCACGTTGATCCCGTGCGGGCCCGGCGCGAGCCCGTTCACGGAGGGAGACACGAAGACAACCTCCTGGCCAGATTTGTTCAGAGCCGCCTCGAAGCGGATCGAGCCGGAGACCTGCGCGTGGCCCGGCGTGGGAACGAGCTCGGCGACGTACGCGGCGGGAGGCTTCGGCGCGCCCGCGAGCGCCGGCGCGGGCGCCGCCGCGAACAACACCGCCGCGGCGAACGCGGCGCATCGCGACCGCGCGTCGTGAAGCTGAGCTGGCACCGCATCGCGGGACGAGCGCTCGGCGCGGACCGCGAACACCGCGCCGGCGCGACGCGCGGGACCGCGCGCGGAGCGTCGCGAGGCCACGCGCGTGGGCGCGAGCGCGCGCGAGGACGCGAGCGAGGACATGATCGACGCGTGACGGCGCGGCGGGGAGTGACGCACACGGGCCTCGATCTCGCGTGGATAAAAGAACGTCAACGTCGCGTGCGTGACAGAAAACGCGTGTCTGCGACTCACAACCATGGTGTGACATGACGAAGACGTTTGATTGCGTTTTACATCCGGTGGTACCCGATCCACGTCTCCTTGGGCCTGAAGCGGCTCTTCCGCGCCCAGGACGCCTCCTTGCGCAGGTCTTTTTCCCGGCACCATGTCCCGCGCTCGGTGACGACGCACTCCTCCTTCTTGTAGTACTTCCCGTTCCAGCAACGCACGTACCCGCCCGCCTCGAACCCGGCTTTGATCTCCTGGAACAGCTCGTACGTTTCGGTGCCTTCGTCCGGGCCGAGTTTGAACCGCATGCTGAGCTCCTCGTCGCTCTTCTGCAGGTTGTTCCGCCACAGCGGCGGCAAATCCGCGTCCTTCGGGTCGGGTTCCCACTCGTTCGTCGGGTCGGACCATCTCGCGGAAATCGCCTCCATCTCCGCGCGGTACGACGCGAGTTTTCGGCGCTCCGCGGCGGTCAACCCGTCGGCGCCGGGTTTTTGGTGCGCGCCGTCGCGCTGAAAGACGGCGCCTTTTTTGTTTTTCTTCGGCTTTTTCGCGCTCGTCTCCGCCTCCACCTCCGCGTCGGTGTCGGTGTCGAGCCGCACCGCGCCCTGCGCCACGTCCGTCTCGGAGGGCATCCCCGCGAACCGTGCGCCCGCGGTCTTCGCCTCCAGCGCGGGAATGAGCTCGTCTCGTAACTCCGCGAGCCGCTCGTC
>Ga0181564_10004080_pt1 | contig 12438 bp, 5 predicted proteins | sample 011ome_24_FD_134512 | JGI IMG/M metagenome (GOLD analysis project Ga0181564, IMG submission 134512) | Coastal salt marsh microbial communities from the Groves Creek Marsh, Skidaway Island, Georgia - 011513CT metaG (megahit assembly) | ecosystem: Environmental > Aquatic > Marine > Intertidal zone...
GGAAATCTATCTCTTGCAGTCCAGACATGACCGAGTACTCGCCACATTGGATCGCATTCAGGACGAGCGGGGTGCAATAGACTCGCCGGCACAAGTCGATTTACTTAGAGGGGTAGCGATGCGAGAACTTGGTCGTTTCGAGGATGCACGCCAGTGTTTTGTTCGAGCTTCAGAGAAGTCTCCTGCCGATGCAACTCCATATCTGCAACTCGCGGAACTCTCTCTACTTCAGGGGAAAAAGAAGGATGCAGCCTTGGCAGTGGAAGAAGCAAAACGCCGATCATCCATCTCATTAGAGGAAATCAACTGGCTTTCTCAATTAGATCAACAACAGTCAAGATTCGCATCACGTCCTGATAGCCACTAGGCATGCCGGCGAGCAAGCATCGCTCCGAACCCGACGAGATAAATGACCCCCATCCTAGCCAGGTACCGAAACCAAGGGGCAAAAAGATTTTTTTACTTTTCTTGCTGTCTTCCGCAAATATCTAACCTATGGTTCAAAGAGTAGGTTTTTCTAGGGGTCTCTCAATAAGTATCCCCGCGTTATCAGCCATCCGAGAACTACCATGTCGATCTCTAATTCTACTGATCTAGGGGGTTTTACCATCCCATCACTGCCTTTTGGGTCCAACAAGCTGGCGCCGGGCAGCATACCGAATCAGGCTTTCATTGAACGCAGAAAAGGGATGAAGGATGATCCGCAGCGAGTAGAGAGGCGCCAGTTTGGCGATGGACATCGCGGTCTCTCAGGAGCGGGACGAGAACTTGCTTTGGCAATCGATCGATACAAGCTTCGACACCATCGTCGTTACCTAACTTGCGATGAATTGCTTCGTGTCATGATGCAACTCGGATACACTAAATCTTAGTAGTGTCGATATAGCGAGTTTGATTTATTGTGGCCTAGAGAAAAGTCACTTCATTAACGGCTCAATTAATTGTCGACGGGTCACGATACCTTTTACCGCCCCCGATTCATCCTTGATCAGTGCGACCTCGCTTCCGACATCGTATAGGTTCAGTAGTACTCGTAGATGACGGTCATCAGCGTATGCCTCACCTACCGCCTGCCATCGAACTGCGTTTTCGTCGCGTAATAAATCCGAATAACGAAGATATCCCACGATCCGACGCTGCTGGGACACGAGAACAATGGAATGGTTGCACTTTCTTGCTTCATTTCGTGCGCGGTCCAAATCAATAGGCAACTCCACTGTTGCGATTCTCGATATCGCTACGCCGAAAGAAATCGCTCTTCGATTACCAACCTCCAGTAATCGCCGTGCAAATTCTCGCTGACCGGCCGCAAGTATTCCAGCTTCATGTCCATCTTGTAATACTTTTTCCAACTCTCTTTTTGCCATTGTCAATCGAACAGGAAAAGGAGTCTTACCGGTGAGATTACGCAGAAGCACCCCCAACGCCCCGAGAATGATAGAAACGGGCGCAAAGATAATTGCAAAGGTAAGTAGAAAGTAACGCGTGGATCGGACTAGACGATACGGAGCATGAAAGAAAAAAGACTTGGGAAGCAATTCACCAAAAACAAAAACCACAGGTGTCATGAGTATTGGACCGACTAATTCAGCGGGTGACTCAGCGCTAACCAGTATGCCGGAGATCGAAACAATGGCGAAACTAGTCAGATAGTTAGCGACATTGTTTCCAACCAGCGCAGTTGCCACAAAAATTGCTGGCTGGTTCAACAACCATACGAGCGCCTTAGAGGACCTCGATCCAGCTAGAGCGTCTAATACGAGTCGAGTTCTCGATACCCGATAAAGCCCTGTTTCGGTTCCGCTAAAAAATGCACTCAGCATTAAACCAGCGAGAAAAAGTACCACCGAGAAAAACATCAGGTCTCTCCCTGATCTTTTTCGCGCCTTCGAATCTCAATGATCCAACCGTCCTCGACTTCGCTAAGGACCAGTAACTGAAAGTCACCTAAAAGAGCTCGGTCACCCTCACGCGGGAAACGTCCATTCTGTCGCTGTATTAAACCACTCAAAGTGGTGACTCCCACTTCATCAACAACTAAATCCAATCTCTTGGCAACGCTTCGAATACTTGCAGAACCGAACGCTCTGAACACCCCGTCGGTCACCTCTTGCAGAGACCACGCGCACTCCGCTTCATCATCATCCCGCGTAACCATGATGAATCTCAGAATCTCGTCCTTAATTAAAACTCCTGCGAGTTCCCCAAACTCATTGACTATCACCGCGACAGAACAATTTCTCAATTGCAACTGCTCTAAGGCCTGCGAAACATAAGCTGACCATGGGACATACACGACGGGTTCTAGGTGATCCCTAAGATGATCGAACTGACTTGGCCGCAATGCTCTCACTGGAACTGCAGCTACAACCATATCACCTGATTGATTCGTTACTAGTAAATGACTGAAATGAGCAGAGTTCTGAAAATCAACGCTGCTTATCTCCTCGGTCAACCACAGTCGCGCGCGAGGTTGCATCAACTCCGTCACCCGTGTTTCTGAAATCTCAACCAATCCTCGCAGCGCTGCCCGTTCCCTTCTTATCAATGCGGCATCATCAGTACCAAGCTCTATAGCCCGCTCGATATCACCTAGGCTTATCTCTTGCTCCGGTTCAAATGAAGGCCAAATCAACCTACTTGCTAAACGATTAGTTGCCGTCACCAGTGGCAGAATGGGTCGAACAACATGAAACGCGAATGCTAAGGGAACGCCAACGAGGGTAGCGATTTTCACTGGAGAAATAACCGCCAGGCTTTTTGGCAGCATTTCACTAAAAAAGATAATTATCAAGAGGCTTACCACCGTGAATAACACGGTGATGGACGACGTCGTATCTGTGGCTGTGTCGAGCCGATCACCTACGATGGCGGCCATCGCAAAGTAGGTCATGTTGATCAGTAGATTCCAAAACAAGATAGCGGATAGCACCTGCTCAGGCTGATCGAGAAGCTGATCAGCTCGTAAGCCAGTCGATCCCGAGGCTCTAAGTTTTTTTCTTGCTGCCGGATCTAGAGAAAAAAGAGCCGCTTCACTCCCACTGAATAACGCACTTAGCAGAATCAACATGGCCATCCCAAGTAGCCATGGCCAGAAATCCATCAACTCGGTCAATTCTCGTCTCCGACCGCGCCTCGACCGCGTTCAAGCGACACATCGAATTCACTTAATGCCGGAACCATCATCGCCGCGGTAGTAAACAGATAGCCGCTGAGTAACGCCACAAAGACGTAAAGATGATCCGTTTGCAGCAGGAATTGAGTGATGGCATAGAAAGTTACTAACGGCAATCCAAATGACGCAAAAAAGATCGCAGAGCTTGGATTTCGCCAACCTAAAGACGCAAACAATGCAGCGCCGCCACCCAAAATCATCACAAGGAACGGTGCAAGCTGTAGCTGAAATGCTCCTCGAAAACTAACCATGATGGTCATGCAAATGGCAATACCAACACATAAGAAGAACACGGTTCCGATACTGTTGAGGATCGCTGTACGTCCCGACACGTAATTCAAACCGCAATGGATTCCCAGCATGATCACGAAAGCAATAAGGATTAAAGCTCCCAGAATCGAATAAACCATGTTTTCGTAAGACATTACGTTCTGCAAAGCCATAGACACCATCAGCAGCAACGGCAACAGAACCATCTCCTTGCCAACAAACATAACGCCTAAGAGCTTTCCAAATACAAATTCTTTTGGACTTAGATCCGTAACAAGCAATAGATCGAGGGCCAGTCCATCTCTTTCATTGGTTACCGAATTAACGGCCAATGCATTGATCAAAACCAAGCTGATAACGCCAAGACCGGCTAACGGAAGCGTGACGGATGGCAACGCTCTACCAATCCGTCCACCCGCTTCGTAAGCAACGCCGTCCGCAATCTGACTCTGCACAACTGCCGCGATTAAACAGAACAGCAACACAAAGGCAATTCGTATGATGACGATCTTGCGGCCGTAAGCCCAGGTTCGAATTTCGCGCCAAAGAATTGGATTATCCCAAACCGGTTTGGGCTCTCTGGCCCGCCAAGAAATGTGCTGATCTTCAGCATCAAGCTTTTCATCCTCCTCTGTCGGCTTAAGTCTCAACTCCCGTGAGGGATTCCAAATCCTGACTTTTATCACCCCGAGTGCTAGTATCAAACTTGATAGAAGTACAGTGCTTAAAATAAAGCAACCCAAGGAGAATGAAATTTCACGAGAAAGGCTAACCATTGGAGAGGAAGCAATAGCCAAAGCTCGCACGGGACTGATCGAAATCTGTAAATTAAGAGGAATATCACTCCATTGACTTGCAATCGATTCACCTATTCCAAGGTAAGCCAATAGCACGAGAACCGTCATTGCAATGGCTTGGAAAGTCTTTTCTCTCCATAATCCAATGACCGTTCCAACACTACCCGCCAGTAACACCGTAACGGCAGTGACCACGAAAACGCCAAACACTTGCGTCGGTGAAACTCCTCCCATCAACGGAAGAATTAAAAACAGAGGCAAGGCACCAAGCAATAGAGCAAAAGGCACGAGAAGAGTCGCGCCTAATTTTCCAACGACAATCTCAAAGCCCGACAAACGAGTTAGCAAAAGTAATAAAAGCGTTCGCCTGTCTTTTTCTTGGGCAACACTTGCCGCAGCTCCAACAGAGGCGAGGCTTGACAGCACAAGCAATTGCAACGGAGCGAGCAAAGTGAACATCCAACCTCCGAAGCGCGCCGCATCACTACTAGTGGCCAAAGATCGAGAACCGTCTAAAACCAGATAGCCAGTGCATAACAGAGTGAAAAGGGACAGGACGTAAACACTACGTGCAACAAAAGTCTTTGGCCTCTTTGGGGCAACAGTCGCTTCGCGATAGAAAATAGGGCCCAGCATATGCTTTGCTGAAAAAGTGCGGGAAAGATTGTAGTGGCTTCCTCAACAGAGGGAATATCAACAGCACTAATAGGTCACCAGAGTGAATAGAAGTAGACAGCTAGAGTTTCATTAGTTCACCGCGGTTTTCTCCACCGATCGTGAGATCATTCGCTTTTCTGATTTAACTCGGTTGAATAATCAAGAAGATGTTCACCCAAAAGTATTTGCGTACTCAACGCCGAATCAAGGAACTTCGTTTTCAGCCGCCTCCACTTCTCACTATTCACAGGAACTTTTAACGGAAGAAAAACGATCTTGCTAAGAAAATGGCACCTATCTTGATCCCAAAAATCCGAGAGAACTGAGATCGAGTTCAACCCGTTTTTTTTGATTGAAGCACAGTGAATTAGTGAACAACACCAATGTTTTGGTTCATGAATCGTATTTCTGACGTCCAACCGTCGGGTGACACCAGGCTTTTTCCAAATCCAATAACGGGCGTAAATCCACCATTATCCACGACTTCAATTACCAGACTGAAGTTTTCTTAGGTTTGCCCAACGGTCTAGAATTCAGTCGGGTTCATTTCAAAGGTGAGAAAAACTGAATCCTCTGAGTTCAAAGATGCTTCAGGCATGGCACGGTCAACATGCCCCACCAAACCGATCAACACCAGAACCATGAATCTTCTTTTCCGCTCAATTGCCGAAGGCAACTGTCTGCTAAATATTGATGCTTCTAATATGGAGCAGATCATCGACGCGGTGATCGACTTCCTCGTGCAAACCGGAAGATTGCCTGAAAAACAAAAACAAATGGTGGCTGATGGGCTAAAAGAGCGAGAGAAAACTGTACCAACTGTTATTGGCCATGCATGTGCCGTCCCTCACTTCTACAATGATTCAATCTCTGAACCAGCGATGGTTTTTGTCCGGTTGAAACGTGCTTCAAATATGGGCGCACCAGACGGTGTGCCAACGCGGTACATCTTTCTTTTGATTGGATCAACAGCGCAAACAGCCAATCACCTAGATACGCTTTCGTCAATTGCTCGATTAATGAGTGATAACGTCGTCCATTTTGAAATGATGTACGGCGATAGCCAACAAGACATGCTTGACGCGATAGAGCGTCATGTGAATCGGAATGTCTTAGCTGCGCCACCAAAACAAAGAGAAGTGTCCGAAGGTCTTAAAACAGAACCTAAACTCTTCGCTGGCCTGTTTTCAGATATAAAACGTCGACTTCCACACTACGCACAAGATTTCAGAGACGGCTTAAAAGCAAAAACTCTTGCTTCGATCATCTTCATGTTCTTCGCTTGCTTGGCTCCCGCGGTCACGTTCGGAGGATTAATGGGTGCTGAGACAGGCGGCCTCATTGGTGCAGAGCAAATGCTAAAGGCAACGGCCGTATGTGGAATTGCATACGCCTTATTTGCAGGCCAACCTCTCATTATCCTCGGGGGAATTGGCCCTCTGCTGATCTTTACAATTATCTTGTACCAAATCTGTATCGACATGGATCATGCTGATCAGTTCCTAGGAATCTATGGCTGGGTTGGAATCTGGACCGGTCTCTTCACGATTCTATTAGCGGTCACAAATGCAAGTAATCTGATGCGTTACTTTACTCGTTTTACAGATGAAATCTTCTCTGCATTGATGTCGCTTATTTTCATCTACAAGGCGGTTCAAGCACTGGTCATCGGGTTTCAAAATGCTGGTGACGCGACCTCCTACATTCGAGCATTACTTGCACTTATCCTAGCGATTGGAACCTTTTACATCGCTATGACACTTGCGCGTTTACGCAGCAGCAAATACCTATTCCCATGGATCAGAGAATTCCTTGCAGACTTTGGACCTTCTATCGCGTTGGTTTGCATGATCACGGTTGCTTGGTGGTTGGGTGACGAATCGACATTAAAGACACTGGAACTGGGACAAATAACGGAAGCAAGCAAAACCAACACCTGGATTGTTGATTTGGGTTCCGTGCCAATCTGGATCCGCTTTTCATCAATTATTCCAGCAACACTTGCGACCGTTCTTATTTTTCTTTCTCAGAATATCACTGCAAGACTAGTTAATAGCCCGGAAAATCGCCTTGAGAAAGGTGAGTCATATCATCTCGACCTTTTGGTAATTGGTTTGCTTGTGGGAATGTGCTCCCTGTTCGGCTGGCCATGGATGGTGGCAGCGACAGTGAGATCACTTGCCCATGTGCGTTCACTCGCTTGGTCCGAAGAAATGGTTGACGGAAATGGTCAACACAGTGAGATAATGCACGTTGCAGAGAACCGAATATCACCTCTCGTGATTCACTTGCTCCTTGGAGCGACCTTGCTTGTTCTTCCCCTACTGCAATACGTCCCAATGGCTGCACTTTACGGCATTTTTCTTTACATGGGATTCGTCTCATTGAAAGGCGTGCAATTCATTGAGCGACTCAGCTTCTGGTTGATGGACTCATCTCTTTACCCGATCAATCACTACACTCGACGAGTACCCACCCGCACGATCCACCTCTTTACTCTTTGTCAGCTAGTCTGTTTGATTTTGCTTTGCATCATCAACGTCAATCCATACAAGCCGATCCAAATCCTGTTCCCAATTTTCATTGCTCTTTTGGTACCAGTACGCTTTTTACTCGGACGATTTTTCGAAGCTGACCATCTGGCTTTCTTAGACGCTGACGAAGCTCCTGAGGACGAAGGCTTACATTGGGTTTAGGTGCTTATTATCCCGGAGCAAAACTAACTCAAAGAAGCCAAGACCGATCTTGGCCTAGGCGGCCATACGCCATGATCACAGGCCTGAGAACGTTTTAAGTTGAATCGGCGACTCTGAAGTGGCAGTAAACCATGATCAGGGCTTCAGTCGAAAAGCACTCCGATTTCCGATTAAAGTTACGGTGAACTACAAGCTCTAACGCTTCAAACTTTCGTTCAATTCATGGCTCAATTCAACTATCACCTCGTCAATCATTGTCGTGGAGTGGTAATCGAGACTCTCTTGGGAAGTCGCTGAGTCATTAGAAACCGCTCCATCTGTCCGATCAAACTCGGATAAAACGCCAGCAAAATCTACGGCCGCGTAAACCCGAAAATCTGAAGTCATCTCGTCTTGGAGCGTTAAATCGGCGAATTCAATGCTGCTGGAATCATTGGGTAGGGATTGATTCCACAAGGCAGGCAACCACTCTCCAGCAGCGCGAATTGATTGTCTAGCCAGTTCGTTGATCACTTGAATCGCATCCAATCCGGACACTCTATCGTCGCCAGAGACATCCCAGTAATTTCCGCCAAAGTCCGCGTCATTCTCGATCGGTGGCAACTGAAAATCTTCTCGACTCGCAAGCTCATTGATTATCTTTAGCGCGTCAACCGCAGAAACACCGTTATCACTAGCATCCACGTTGTAATGATCAACCGGGTTTCTCCAAGGCCTTCCTGGCTGGACAAGCAGCTGCACCTCTCCCAATTGAATTACGTGAACAAAACTAGACTCATGCATCGCCGGAAGCTGCAAAACCGCTTTACTTCCAAAAGTAATCTGCTGATTTTGCGACAGCTTTAGATAGATAGTCTCTCCATTCATGGCAAGATCCGGCAGGCCGAGTGAATCAATGTGCACCGGACCACCATCTAGGTGATAGCTTTCAAATGAAGTGACTCGGCCAGCCAATAAATCGCCGAAATTGTATGAATTTTCAATCTGTAGAGACAATTCATCGCGATCTGCGCCACCATCAATTGCATTGAAGTTTTCCCCGAAAACAATTGCAATGTCATTTCCACCACGCAATGAAACTTCTATGGGACCCGTTTGCACTTCCGATTTTAAGATTTCTATCGATTGATTTAAATCATTTGCAACGACGTTGAGGCCAGTAGCTAAATCTTGTCGCTGGATCATTCTCTGGCTTTCAATATCAAACAACGATATCGATGTTGAATCCGTCATTATCCGCAATTGACTTGGATCCTGATTCCTTACCCTCAGTGATACATTGACTGATTCAACTGAGGAATAGAGAGGTGTTGTGCCTTGTTGGTCCACGGTAAACGAAACTGAATAATCTTCATCTCCCTCAACCAGCAAGTCGGGGATCGCAGAAAACATTACGACCTGTTCGACATCCCAGTTATCCGAAGTAAAGACAAGCTTATCAACACTCGAAATAACGTCTATCGATGCTAAACCAAGTAGCACATCGATCTGAACATCACCCAAAGGCTGCGAAGCTAGTGAAACAAATACAGACTCCCCATCAGTCAACTCCCCTAACAAAATTGGGTTTGTCAATTGCCTGACATTCAACTGGGCAACCTCATCGTCCGCTATAGGCACCTCAACGGAGGATTCCAAATAGCCATCTGCCTGTACACCTAAATTTACGATGCGATCGCCTTCGAGGACTCGATTCTGACCTACGGTTAATTCAAAAAGGCCAGATGTTTGACCCACCGCTAAACGCAATAAATCGGTTGCTAAAAACTGTTGACTTACATCGACAAGCTGGAACTCTAGTTCATTTAGAGGTACTGCATCATTTCGGTGCACGACAACATCAATGGCATCACCCTCGACATACTCAATTTGTTCACTCCAAATCGAAAGACTTAGTTGCGGAATGTCATCATCTTCTACAGTCAAATCCAAATTCCCAGACAGGTACCCATCTGCAACGGCTGAGATCACCGCTAACTTTTCTCCGTCCACTACAAAATCGTCGACTGCATGCACCGGAAATTCATAGTTAGCTACACCAGCAGGAATAATTATCTGGCGACTTACTTGTGCTTCACTCGAATCTGAACTCGCCAACGACACCACCAACTCATTCATCAAGTCATCATTCTCTCGAGTCACTGTCACGACTGCAGGAAGGTAATTTGATTCCCGTAACACGAGGCGATCAACAGCAAAATATGCGGGAGTATTCATTCCAAAGGCTCCGACATCCGAAGATTCCAATTCGAACCTTAAACTTTTGGCCCCGACCAAACTAGAAAGATCGACTTGAACCCAACGATCGACAATGTAATCGTCTGCCGTGTTTTGGTAACGAAAATCCGCTAGAGGAAAGACGACTTCCCCAACGTCTTCACCCGCCGCATTTACGCCTTTAATCTTCAACAAGAAGTAATCGGGATCACTACCAGATACACCTCCAAATTTCTTCGAAAACGCATCACCCTCTAACATCGATCGATAGGCATAGGTAGTGTTAGTAACCATGATCGAGTCGAAAATAGAAGTCGAATGATTATCAGACAAGACAATCTCTGGCACCAAATATCCTGGGTACGCATTCGCAATTGCATAGGTTTTGGAATCTTCGGCACCGGCACCGACGATTGAACTAAATTGATTTTCATAACCCGGCGTTTGTGAATCGTTGGTATTGGAGATCGCCCAACCAAACCAAGTGGAAAACGTGGGATCATATGAGTTATTGAGTTCGACTTGGGACGCTGAAAACCATCCGGACTCTTTTCTACCATCAAGATAGGAATTTGGTGGAAGCTGTGTTCCTAAGTCCTCGAAGGAAACTGCGATTCTTCCATCTTGCTCAGCCAATCGACGGTTTTCGATGCTTAGCACTAACTCTTTTTCATCATCCTCTACCGAGAGCACGGTGGCACCCGAAACGAAACCATCTGCTGATCCGAAAATGGTTATATCCCGATCTCCGTCTCTTACCTGATTGTTGATGACTTCAATGGAAGTGGTCGTGACTTTCGAACCACTGGGAATCAGCACCGATTCAGAAGCCTGCACTTGCCCCGAAGGATTTGCAGTCACGCCCACCGACAAAGCATTTTCGACGTTCTCAACATTACGATGAACCAGCATTTGCACAGGCCCCCCAGACTCACCCACAACATTACCTGCTAGAGACAAGGTGATCTCAGCAACATCAATATCAGTGACCGTCAAAGACAGGTCCGCTGGTAAGAAACCGTTCGATGTTGCCTGCATCGCAACCGGGCGATCGCCATCTACCCAATCATCGTGCAAAACCGACAGAGGAACAGATATCTCCCTGAAACCTGCCGGAATGGTAATCGACCCTACATTTGCAATCTCCGTCGTATCACTACTACTGATGACTATCGGCAAATCACTTGAAACATCAAAGGTATTGCGATGAATTGAAATTTGCGGCTGCGGGATTTGAGCGACGGAGGCAACTTGATCGATTGCGAAGTAATATGGCGTGTTCATGCCAAAGTCACCGACGTCGCTCGATGACAAGGAAAATTGCAATTCAACAGCCTCAGAAATACTATGCAGCGGCACGCTGACCCAAGAATCGACCACATAGTCCAACTGATTATCCTCGAAACGATAATCAGCCAAATAAAAGTCCACGGTCCCAATCGATTGTTGCTGCTGATCAAACCCTTCGATGGTCAGCATAAACCAATCGGGATCAGACCCTGTTTCGCCACCAAACTTCTTGGCAAATGCATCACCCTCAAGCATTGAGCGTGCAGCATAAGTGGTGTTGGCTACTGAAATTGAATGAAAGGGTAAAGAATCGTTAGGGTCTCGTTGAATAATTGGCAGGGACGGATAACCATAAACAGATGCGACGGCATAGGTATCAGATCCGATGTCACCTTGACCGACGAATGAACTGTACTGATTTAGATAACCGGGCGTTGTCGTATCTGTCGTTTTAGAAATGGCCCAACCGGACCAACTGCCAAATTGGGTGTCATAATGATTATTGAAAAATAACCCCTTTGACTCGAAACCTCCTCGCTGATCTGACCCGTTAAGATAACTCTCTTCTTGCAAAGTTCGACCGATCACTTCAAAGCCAACGGTGGGTAACGATTGTGATTCTGAATAGGTGTCGAGATCAGATGTCATCGTCAAAGCTGGCCCATCATTGTCCTCCCAATTCAAGGTGATTGTCGCGGCAACGTATCCGTCAGCGCTCGCATTAACATCAACGCTTGTGTTGGGTCGATCAAACGAATCCTCTGGTGAATTAACAGTGAATTCAAACGCAGACTCCCCAGCGGGTATCACCACCACAGCAGGCAAGTCAACTAGGGACTCATTATTTGTTGACAAGGCAACTTGCAACGAATTTGTTAAATCCGAATCATTCCGAGTCACCAGTACGGTTGCACTTCCGCCCTCAGAAAGGTTGGACACCGTAGAGCTTAGCTGAAGAGTGCGCGAATCATTCTCCAATACCTCGATATTCTGCGTGTCAGAAATAAAACCGGCGGCGGACGCCGAGACCAAGACAAACTGATCGCCCTGAAAAAATTCATCATCTAAAACTTCGATACCAAAATCAGTGAAACTGGCGTCAACCGGAATAGTGATAGATTGTGGAACCACAAGCCTTGAGGAAGGTTCCGAGACGATAGCGCCATTGGTCGCCAAGGTGTCATCCGAATAAAATCTAGAAACTCTTGCTGCTAATGATGAAACAACGCCCTCTGTCACTGAAATCGGATCAACATCCAAATAGAGAGTTGGTTCAGTCAGTTGAATTTGATCGACGGCAAAATAAGCAGGAGTATTCATTCCGAAGTCCCCAACA
>Ga0181564_10004093_pt1 | contig 12421 bp, 11 predicted proteins | sample 011ome_24_FD_134512 | JGI IMG/M metagenome (GOLD analysis project Ga0181564, IMG submission 134512) | Coastal salt marsh microbial communities from the Groves Creek Marsh, Skidaway Island, Georgia - 011513CT metaG (megahit assembly) | ecosystem: Environmental > Aquatic > Marine > Intertidal...
AGCGTTCAATCTGAGCCATGATCAAACTCTTCAATTAAAATCATGTTGTGTTACTTTTATAAAATATTAAAAATAACTAAAAATATATATCTCGTATTTTGAACACCCACACGAGTAACCAAAAATGTTAAAAGAACTTGCCAGCTCAAGGCCGGAACGAGGAATTGTATACCCTTAGTTAGAAATATCAACCAGTTTTATAACTAATTTTTATCTTTATTTACTAGGCGTTCTGAATGCAGGAACTTCATCTTAGATCTTAGCTCTTCTCCAACCTGCTCAATTGAATGAGATACAGTGTTTTTTCGCTTTTCTTTCATGATTGGACCGCCTGATCCGTCATTGCTTTGTCGACAATCATTTAAAAATTGGTCTGCAAATTCACCGGTTTGAATTCTTTTTAATATTCCTTTCATCGCCTCCTTTGTATCATCTGTAATGACCTCCGGGCCACTCACATAGTCTCCAAATTCTGCAGTATTAGAAATAGAATAATGCATGTTAGAAATCCCACCCTCATGAATTAGATCTACTATTAATTTTGTTTCATGCAAGCATTCAAAATATGCCATTTCTGGACTGTATCCAGCTTCAACCAAAGTTTCATAACCTGCTTTAATTAATGCAGTCATGCCTCCACATAAAACAGCTTGTTCACCAAATAAATCTGTCTCAGTTTCTTCTCTAAATGTGGTTTCAAGAACACCGGCTCTTGTTCCTCCATTGGCCTTAGCATATGAAAGTGCAATATCTTTTGCGCTGTGATTATCTGGATTATTACCATCTTGGTAAATAGCTATTAAAGAGGGAACCCCCCCACCATTTAAGTATGTGCTTCTTACAGTATGACCTGGCCCCTTAGGAGCAATCATAATTACTGAGGTGTCTGTACTGGGAATAATTTTTTTAAAATGGATATTAAATCCATGTGCAAATGCTAAAACTGCATTTATTTTTAAATTTGATTTGATTTCTGATTCATATAAACCTTGCTGAAATTCGTCAGGGGCAAGTATCATCACTAAATCAGCATCACTTACAGCGTCTGAGACAGTTGCCACCTTTAATCCAGCCGCTTCAGCTTTAGACCATGACGAGGATCCTTCACGCAAAGCAACAGTAACATCCACTCCGGAATCGTGGAGATTATTTGCATGAGCATGTCCTTGTGAACCATACCCAACGATAGCAACTTTCAGATTTTGGATAACTGAAATTTCTGCATCATCATCATAAAAAATTTTCATTTTATTTTTCTCCTAAATTTTTAAAACCTTCTCACCCTCGTGCAATCCTATGCTTCCAGATCTAGCTATTTCAAGAAGATTGACTTTTCCAATCGATTTAATCGCAACGTCTATGTCACTAGATGAACCCCAAGCAGACATGACCATGGCATCATTATTTTTTTCATGAATTTTTCCATTTAAACTCTTAAGAATTTTTTGTATTTTTTCACTACGTTTAAACTTAATCATAATAAATTCATATTCATGATGATCGCCCTCTGTTAAATCAGATACTTTGATAACATCTATTATTTTATTAATTTGTTTTGTTATCTGCTCAACATCATTCTCTGTACCTCTTGTTGTGACTGTCATTCTGGAATAACTGCCATCAAATACCGGCCCTACGTTAAGAGTTTCGATGTTATAGCCTCGTTGATGAAATAATCCAACCACTCGAGCAAGGGCTCCAGGTTTATTCTCAATTAATATAGATAGAATTCTTTTCATGCTTTAGTATTTTTTGTAATCCACATGTCCTTCATGCTTCCATTAGGCGCAACCAGCATAGGATAGACATGTTCATTTGGATCAACATAAACATCAATAAAGACCAATCTATCTTTCATTGAAAATGCTTTCTCTAATGTTTTCTTTAGCTGAGATTGCTTAGTAACTTTCATGCCAATATGACCATATGATTCGGCGAGCTTTACAAAATCTGGTAAAGAGTCTGAATAAGTACTAGCTGAGTGTCTGCCTCCGTAATTCATATCCTGCCATTGCCTTACCATTCCAAGGGCTTCATTGTTGATGTTAATAATCTTGATAGGAAGATTGTATTGTAAGCAAGTAGAGAGTTCTTGAATGCACATTTGTATACTGCCCTCTCCAGTTACACATGCCACCTCATGCTTAGGAAATGCTAATTTAACCCCCATTGCAGCAGGCAAACCAAAGCCCATGGTGCCAAGTCCTCCAGAATTAATCCATCTTCGAGGTTTATTGAAATGATAATATTGAGCAACAAACATTTGATGCTGGCCTACATCTGATGTCACAAAGGCGTTCCCTTGTGTAGCATGATACAACTCTTGAACAACAACTTGCGGGGCAATCATTGCCGATTTTATTTTACTTAAATATAAATCATGATCTAAGCCATGTTTTTCACGCCATTTAGAGATTTGCAAATTCCAGTTATCCAATGCTTCAGAGTCAATTTTGATTTTCGAGCGTTTTATTTCTTTAATAAGTGCAGCCAATGATTCCTTGACCTGACCAACAATTGGAATGTCAGCATTAATAATTTTAGAAATAGAGGCAGGATCTACGTCAACATGAACAATCTTTGCATTAGGAGCAAACATTGAAGGGGTATTAGTGATCCGATCGTCAAATCTTGCACCAATTGCAATAATAACGTCTGCATTATGCATCGCCATATTTGCTTGATAGGTTCCATGCATTCCAAGCATTCCCATGAAATATTTATCTTTTGCAGGATATGCACCAAGACCCATCAAGGTATTTGTCACTGGTGCTTTTAATAATTTGTTCAAAGAAACAAGCTCTTTGTGAGCATTGCCCAAAATAACTCCTCCACCAGCATAAATGACAGGGCGTTCTGAGGATAATATCTTCTTGCATGCTTTTTTAATTTGTCCTGGATGAGGAAATATTCGAGGCTGATAAGAACGCAAAGAAACTTCTTTAGCTCTTCTATATTCATAAAGATTTGAGGGATCAGTTTTATCTTTTGGGATATCTATAACTACTGGGCCGGGTCTTCCAGTTGTAGCGATATGAAATGCCTCTTGAACAATCCTAGGAATATCTTGAGTGTTTTGAACAATGAAACTATGTTTTACAATTGGTCGGGAGATCCCAATCATATCTGTTTCTTGAAATGAATCAGTACCAATTAAGTGGCTTTGTACCTGACCAGAAATCACAATAAGTGGAATTGAATCCATATATGCAGTGGCAAGTCCTGTTATTGCATTTGTTGCTCCAGGGCCCGAGGTAACCAAAGCAACACCGGGTTTACCAGTAGCACGAGAGTAACCGTCTGCAGCATGGGTGGCTCCCTGCTCATGACGAACTAAAATATGCTCAAAAGCTTTTTGTTTAAAAATAGAATCATAGATATGCAAAGCTGCGCCACCTGGGTAGCCAAAGATAAACTTGACTCCCTCATCTTTGAGAGCGCGCATTAACAGATCTCCGCCTGAAAGTTTCATGAATTCAAGATATTTACTTTTTAGTAAGTGGTTTTATACATCAATTGTGATTAAAAACAAGTTTTAAGTTGATATGAAAGGCTTTAGCGGTCATTTCATGATATTAATTAAAGACTGCATATCTTCAGGGAGCGCAGATTGAAATTCAAAAAGTTTTTTACCTTGAATAGAGGGAAATTTGAGTTTTGAGGCATGCAAAGCTTGTCGAGAAAAATTTTGAATAGTTGTTGTTAAGCTCTCAGGAGTATTTTTAGCTATAAGATTTCTAGGGTTGTACAACCTATCCCCGATAATTGGTAGTTTTTTATGACTTAGATGGACTCTTATTTGATGGGTTCTACCAGTTTCAATATCTATTAATATATGTGAATAACCTTGATAAAAATTTTTTAAAGATACATGAGATAGTGCTTCTCTTCCAAAATCAGCTACTCTCATTTTCACTCTATTTCTTGGATCTCTCGCTACAGGATCATCTATTGAAAAACTTCCTATTACTTGCCCAACAACTAACGCCTCATATTGCTTATAAACCTTCCTGTTTTGAAGAATGTCTACAAAAAAGTTCCTAAATTTTTCATTTTTAGCTATCACCAACAAACCCGAGGTATCTTTATCTAACCTATGTACTATGCCGCATCGAGGTAACTTTTTTAAATAAGGAAAATGAAATGCTAAAGCATTTGCCAAAGTGCCATTATTGCACCCAGCACCAGGATGCATTATTAATCCTGGGGATTTATTAATTATTAAAAAATCCTCCTCCTCATGAAAAATATCTAAAGGAATATCTTCACCATCCCAAGATACCCTATTTTCCAGTACAGGATCTAAAGAAATTTCATCCCCAGTATGAACTTTATCTTTTGCTTTGAAGATTTCACCATTTACCAAAAGATTGCCTTGTGATATCCATCTTTGTATTTGGCTTCGTGAATAATCTTTAAATAAATAAGTAGCGGCTTGATCCAGCCTAAAATTATTATGCTCTTCATCAATATTTTTCTGGATCATGAGTCTAATCTAAAAACTTTTTTACTATCTTACAATCTAAAGTAATTGAATTAACCCAAATCCTTGAATAAATGTAAAATACCCTACCAATGATGCAAATAAAAAAATATATACGATTTAATTTAGCAGCTGCAATAATTATTCCAGCTTTACTCACAAGTTGTAACTCTGATGCACCAGTAATGGAAAGACCAGAAAAGGTTTATTACGATACAGCTCAAAGAAGAATGAAAGCAAATAATTTCTTTTCTGCTATTGAGTCCCTACAAGCAATTGAAGCGAGGTATCCTTTTGGTCGATATGCAGAACAAGCGCAATCAGAACTAATTTATGCATACTATATGAATGGAGAAGATGAGGCCTCGCATGAAGCAGCTGAAAAATTCATTCGTTTAAATCCTAGGCATCCAAATATTGATTATGCTTATTTTATGAGGGGCATAGCTAGTTATACTAGAGATAAAGGAATATTTGCTAGAGTGTTTAAATCTGATCTTTCAAACAGAGATATCTCTGGCGCGAAACAAGCCTTTGGTGAGTTATCAGAGTTTTTAACAAGATTCCCGCAAAGCCAATATGCTCCTTATGCTTCACAAAGATTGATATATTTAAGAACTCTGATTGCAAAAAATGAATTAGTTGCAGCCGAATATTACTTGAAAAGAAAAGCATATGTGGCTTCTCTTCGAAGGGCTAAATATGTAATTGAGAATATTCCAAATACATCAGAGAATATGCGAGCTTTACAAATTATTCGAGAGTGTTATGAAGCTCTTGGTTATTTTGAATTAATGGAAGATATAGAAAGCGTGATTGAGGAAAATGGAGGCTCAATAATTGAAAGCTCAGAGCCATCATCATGGAATTTCTTTTCAAGAAAAGCACCTCGCCCAAACCAAAACTGATCTAACTTAAGAAATTATTGAATATAGCTTTTCAGTAAGTAGATTGCTGGTTCTATATAAATCCTTGGGGTTGTGCTGCTGATTGCAAATAAACCCATAACCTAGACCTTTATCCGGATCACCAAACGCAACTGCTCCTCCAACTCCTGCATGACCAAACATTTTATTATTAAAACTAGGAGAAATATTTCCTACTGAAGCAATTCCTTGCGCCAGCTCATAACCCAACCCAAATTTTATTGGTGCTCCAAAGAGCACAGAATCAGGACCCTGAGAATGAGGTGTAATAGCATACTTAAGAGAAGCATCGCTCATAATAGAAACTCCGTTTCTAGAGCAACCATTACTCAAAATGCCATATAAGGTTGCCAAACTTTTAGCAGTTCCATGTCCGTTTGCTGAAGGAATTTCTGCCATTCGCCAATCTGGAGAATTGACATAATTATCATCATCCTCCTCTCTTTCTTGGAAAGCCTGTTGGAAATCTCCACTTATTAAAGCTTGCTTAAAGTTTTGAAGTTTTTCTGGCAAGAAAAAGTTTGGAACATATCTGAGAAACTCTCCTGGGAGTTTCATGCTATCCCTGGCAATCATTAACATATCTGCGCATCGAATAAATTCACTCTCAGCAAGGCCAATATGAAAATCAATATTCAAGGGGTCAGCTATTTCTTCTTTAAAATATCTGCCAACTGAACGACCATCTACTCTTCTAACTAACTCGCCAACCAGCCAACCAAATGTTAGCGCATGATATCCCTGAGATATGCCAGGTTTTCTATATGGAGATTGTGACTGAAGTGACTGAGTAAATTTATCCCAATCTTGAAATGAACCATTAGGAATGCCATCTTTGAATCCAAACATTGCAGCTCTATGACATAGCAAATCACTTACTTTAGTGTTTTCTTTACCATTACAACTATATTCAGGCCAATAATCACCTACGTTTTTGCTTGGATCTAACTTATCTTGATCGATTAGTCTTGAGATACAGGTTGCTGTCACTCCTTTGGTAACTGAAAAAACATTAATCAAAGTGTTTTCTTCCCAGGTTTTTGTTTTACTTGCATCTTGATAGCCACCCCATAGATTGACGATCATTTTCCCTTTATGCTCAATTGCTAATGCTGCTCCTGTTTCAAAACCGCTAGTTATCGCATTTGAAAAAATATTAGCAACTTTTTGAAATTTTGGATCACAGTAACCTTTAATCATGATTCTCGAAAATTTTTTATTTCCCCACTCTTCAACCTGCTGTGATAATTTGCAAGCTCTTTTTTAATTGCTGGAGCCAAAATATACAGTCCCAATATATTTGGAAGGGCTACCACAAAAATTACAGCATCAGAAAAATCTAAAACTGCAGTTAGATTAATCGTACAACCTAAGGCTATAAAAATACAAAAAAATACTTTAAAGATGTTTTCCGCCCATGCAGATTCACCAACAATATATGTCCAACCCTTTAAACCATAGTAGGACCAAGATAAGATTGTTGAAAAGGCAAATAATATTGCAATGAATGATAAGGGAAGAACCGACCAACTTAGAGTGCTGCTAAAAGCTTGAGAAGTTAATGCGATACCCTGAATGCCTTGACTAGCCATTACAGGCTCATAAACCGTTGTTAAGATTACTAATGCTGTGAGGGTACAAATAACAACAGTATCTATAAAGGGTTCCATTAGGCCAACATAGCCTTCAGTTACTGGTTCTTGGGTTTTAACAGTTGCATGGGCAATAGCTGCCGAACCAATTCCAGCCTCATTGGAAAATGCTGCTCGTTGGAACCCCAAAATCATAATTCCTAAAATTCCACCGCTCATAGCGCTTGGATTAAATGCTTCTGTAAGGATTGCTGAGAAGGCCCAAGGAACCTTTTCTGCATTCATGACAACAACAAGCAAGGCTCCAACAACATAAGTGAGTGTCATAAATGGAACTAATTTTGATGTAACCCTTGCGATTCCCTTAATGCCACCAATGATAACTAGTCCAACTATCCCAGCTAAAATAGTGCCAAAAAGCCAACCTTTATCAAAAAAATAGCTAGCCTCTCCACCTGTGATAAAGATAAATTGCTGAAAGGCTTGGTTGGATTGAAACATATTGCCTATACCCAAACATCCAACAACAATAGCGATTGCGTAAAATGCCCCCATTGGTTTTGCAAGCCAAGCTAAGTTTTTTTGATGCAGCCCAGCTTCTAAGTAATACATAGGCCCTCCAGAAATACTTCCATCAGGATTAACTCTTCTATACATGACACCTGCTACACATTCAGCAAATTTTGTAGACATCCCTAAAAAGCCAGCAATAATCAACCAAAATGTAGCTCCCGGACCACCAATAGAAATTACAATTGCAACACCAGCAATGTTCCCAATGCCTACTGTTCCAGAAACAGCTGTTGATAATGCTTGGAAATGAGTTAACTCACCTTCATTGTCTGGTCTTGAATAATCACCTCTTAGTAATTGAAAAGCATGTTTAAAGCCACGCAGATTTAAAAACTTAAAGTAACCAGTAAAAAATATAGCTGCTCCGATTAACCACAAAACTATAAGCGGCATTGAGGCTCCAAAAATTTTGATCTCATAAAAAATAAAAGAAGATAAGATATTTGTGAGAGGTTGGACAGTCGCATTAATTGATGCATCAATACCAGTTGCTGATAAAGGTATGGAGACTATTGCAGTAATACAAAAGATAAGTCTATTGCTTTTCATGAATTGAATATACTACATTAAGAAAAAATAATACTTATGAAAATTGGAATCCTAAACTCAGACACAGTCCAAATAGACGGCGCTGAAGAATTTGGTCAATACCCTGAAATGTTTTCTAAAATATTTTGGTCGGTTGACCCGAATCTTGAGTTCAAAACATATGAAGTTCAATTCAATAATTACCCTGTGGATATAAATGAATGTGATGCATATTTAATTACTGGCAGCAAGGCAAGTTCCTATGAGGACGTAAAATGGATTCATGATCTCAAAAAATTCATTCAAAGATTAGATCAAGATAAAAAGAAATTAGTGGGCGTATGTTTTGGTCATCAGATTATTGCTGAGGCCCTAGGTGGTGTAGTAAGAAAATCTCCAAATGGCTGGCATGCTGGCGTTGATTCAATTTCTTTGAATAAAAATGCTAATGAATATGGAGATGATGGCAAAAAATATAACATGGTATTTAGCCATCAAGATGAAGTTCAAAAACTTCCAAGAAATGCAACTTTAATTGCAGGATCGCCATCATGCCCAAATGGTATGTTTTTAATTAAGAATCATATTTTTTGCACCCAAGGACATATTGAATTGGATAAAAAATTTGCAAGAATGATATATGACTTTAGAAAAAAACAAATCGGAGACTCTAAACATCAGCATGCGTGCAAAACACTAGCCATGCGAACTGACGAGCATGATGTTGTAAAAAGTATTCTAGGATTTCTTAAAAAAATAACTTAATATGGTTTATCGCCATCAATTGCTACGCGCTGCAATAATCTGTGTGATGGAAAGTAATCATTAATTGGTTTATGTTGTGTACTTCGATTATCCCAAATAGCAATTGAATTTGGTTCCCATTTAAAACGACAAGTATATTCAGCAGTAATTACATGATCGTAGAGAAACTGTAATATTGCTGAGCTTTCTTTTTCAGGCAGTCCAATTATTTTTGTAGTAAATAATGCATTAACAAAAATAACTTTTTGATTGCTTTCAGGATGCACCCTAATAACAGGATGATTAACAGGCGGATTATCTTCTACAGCCTTCGCTAGGCGCTCTTTTCCGCCTGGCTCAGCTAGGCTTTCTTTGAAACCATAACTAAAATCATGCTCCGCCTCTAAAGTTGAAAGGAATTTCTGCATGTTTTTTGATAAGCCCTCATATGCAGCAGTCATACTTGCCCACATAGTATCACCACCCTTTGGTGGACAAATTTTTGATCTTAATACAGAGCCAAGAGGAGGATGTTTACGGAAGGTCATATCTGAGTGCCAAACCTCAATTTTAGAAGGCTTTTCAGGTGTACTCTCTAAGATGGTAATTTCTGGAAATCCTTCTACAGTTTCATATGCGGGATGGGTTTGCACTGGCCCAAAAGACTCAGCAAGTGCTTTATGTTGAGCAGAGGATATATCTTGATCTCTAAAAAAAATAACTTGATGCTCTATGAGCAATCTTCTAATTTCAGCATAAACCTCCGGCGAAAGATCTTGGCAAAGATCTACTCCATGTAATTCTGCTCCCAAAGCTGCAGCAACTGGCTTAACTTCAAACATAGATCATCAAAATTTTTACTTTTTTTCAGTTTACTCTCTTAGTTCACTATCAATCAAGACTGCTATAAGTAAGGCGGGTTCATCTCCATGGTTAACCCATGCATGATTTGTGCCTCTTTGAACCACGGTATCAAATGGCTCAAGCCTAACCTCTTCTTCATCAAGCAAAAGACTTACATCTCCTTTTAATAAAATAATATAGTCAATGGTCTCAGTTTTGTGCATTGCAGGATGCTTGGAGGTATCAATTCTGTGGTGCGCTGCACCTATTCGATCAAAGGCCTGAGCTGCAAGATCTTGTAACACATCCCAAGGAACACCTTCAGGCGTAGGGTTAATTTGAAAATATCTAAACTTAGTCCCATTGGCAGGAGGAGATAAAATTATTTCTGAGTCTGCTCTGTCAACATTATCCGTTGTTTCAATTGGCATACCGTCAGTATTCCAAATCTCAAACAGACCTCCAACATCCTCACCAATTGAGCGTGCAGGAGGGCCATCAATTGTAATTATCGATTTTCCAAGCGCATTATGACCAGTAACTATCCTTCTCATACCATTTCTCCAATTTTAGTAATTTTAACATCTATATCTAATCTGTAGATTCAATAAATACTGGGACGATACTGACGGTTACTCTTGAATTTTATTGCTAATCTTTTTTAGGAATGCCAATTCTCAGTTTTATATTTTGTGTAGTTGGCCCTTCAATCATAAATTTTGCTTGATCAAAAGTTGGTGGCGACATACTTCCCATGACATTATTAGAAAATCCATATTGCTCTTTTGGGATGCCAAAAAAATTTTTATCGAGTTTTTTATTCCCGTTAGAATCTACAAAAAGAGAAATTGCATATTCGCCTCGAGGCAACATAGTATTAATTTGAAAATTTTGAAGATCAATCTCTTCTGCAGAAGTCATACATGTCTCTTCTTCAGATTCATTTTCAACTGTTCTCTTAAAAGCTCCCACATCCTTGCATATGCTGAAGTATAAAATCCCAGGTTTATCTAAATTTAATAGATTTATTTTAAGGCTTACTTCTTCAGAATAGCACTTAGGCGTTAATGCCAAAAAACTTAAAAAAAGAGGCATTATCCAAAAGATTCTTCCACAATTAGGTAAATAATTTTTCATAATTTTTTCTTTTTGTTATTCATTCTATTAATTTAAAGCTTTTTTGAAATCGCGTAGCATGCGGGAATATAAAATAAAGCTAGAATTGCAGATCCTATAACTCCACCTGCCATTGCCCATGCAAGAGGCTTAAAAAAGATGCTTGTTATCAATAAAGGCATAAATCCGCCAATTGTTGTAGCAGAAGTAGTAATTACATGTCGTGTTGATCTAATTATTACCTCAACTAAATCTTCTTTGTTTATTGGTGAATTTGCATTAGATTCTTTAATATGTGAAAGCACTACTATAGAGTCATTAATGGAAAGACCGGCCAATCCAATGGCTCCAACAAGCCCAATAAATCCAAAGTTAGCTTGCCCCATTGTTAAGCCTAGAAATGCTAAGCCTGTGCACCAAATTGCCACACTTAAAATTAAAATTGCTTGCCGAAAAGAATTTAAAGCAGAAACTAAAGCAATAATAATAAGCACAAAGAACAAAATAGCTGATGAAAAAATATTTGATTGAGACTGTCCTCTTGCTTCAGCTTCTCCACCAATCTCAAGAATATACCCCGGGGGAAGTTCAGCTTTAAAGTCCTCGATCTTGTTTTTCAAATATTTTTCAGTATCTGAAGGCAATAACCCTGGCCAAATCCAACCTGCTATTTGATTTTGTCTTATACCGGCATCACGAGACACAAAGTTTGCTTGGTTGGTGATTTGAAATTCTCCATAATTTGAAGAGTAATCGAAGCCATCTTTAGAAGGCACTGATAAAAATTTAGTAGATTCAATTGAATCAACTGATGAACCTCTTAATTTAATTGGCAGTTCCTTGTTCCCATCAAGCATCGTGCCGATAGATATTCCTTCACTGGCAATAGCAAGTTCATTAATAAAAAACTCACCTGAGATAGAGTTAAGGGCTAAATCAGATTCATTAAATTTAAATTCTAGGTTAGTTGCTCCTCCGGATAATTCACTGCTAGTTAAAAAAACATCTGGGGCACTTTTAATAATTAACTCTAACTTCTTTCCCAGGGATCGTAAAACAGATAAATCTGGACCGTCAATGCTGAACTCTACTGCAGCTTCAACTGGCGGGCCAGACTTAAATTTATCTACGATTATCTTCAAGTCAGGATTTTCAAGATTCAATCTCTTGGCAAGGCTTGGTAACTCTTTAACCATGGCGTTATAAGAAGAAGCTATATAAACACCCTCAGCAATATTATTTGCTCCTAAACCAGAATCTCCTCCAATCACGTTATATAAAACTCTGGGCAATCTCCTGCCGATAAACCAAAAATCACTTTCAACAAGCCCAGATTTTGCTATAGATTCCCTTAATTCCAACACTTCTTCTTCAGTTTTTTTAACATTTGAGTTTGCTGGGAGCTCTATCATCACCCTGAACATATTTCTATCTAACTCAGGAAAGAAGTCAGCCTTTAAAAATGGGAAGGATAAAAAGCCCAGCATTGGCAATACCATAGCTATTAAAATTGCTCGTTTTGGAACGGCAAATGCCCAAGTGAGAATATTCCTATACCTATTTAATAATTTGGTATTTGAAAACCCATTACCTGCAAAAATTTCTTTCTCAAAATA
>Ga0181564_10004101_pt1 | contig 12410 bp, 7 predicted proteins | sample 011ome_24_FD_134512 | JGI IMG/M metagenome (GOLD analysis project Ga0181564, IMG submission 134512) | Coastal salt marsh microbial communities from the Groves Creek Marsh, Skidaway Island, Georgia - 011513CT metaG (megahit assembly) | ecosystem: Environmental > Aquatic > Marine > Intertidal zone...
CGCCCGTGGCGGGGCAGGTGCGGTTCATCAGTGCACGAGCGTCCATGGGCGAATGCTGTCAGCGCCCAGATGTTCACTACGAGTCGGGCCAGCGCACCCCAGCCCACACCCGGTCAGCTCTCTGGTGTAGGGGCCAGCCGGCGCACCTCGGCACGCCGTCCGGTGGTGCCCCACGCAATGCCCGACATCGACCGCATATGCGACAGGTCGTGATCCATCAACCGGGGGGTGGCTGCGAGCAACCCCCCGTCGGCCACGACGCTGGTACCGGTCACGAACCGGGCCTCATCGGACGCCAGCCAGATCGCCACGTCGGCAATGGCGGCCGCATCACCGCGATCGGGCCACGGCTGAATCTCACGACGCCATGAATCGGTGTGTTCAGGGTCGCCACGATGCAACAACTCGGTGTACACCGCACCCGGGCAGACGGCGTTCACCCGGATGTGATGCTCCGCCAGTTCGACCGCGGTCGACTTGGTGAGGCTGACCACACCGGCCTTCGTTGCCGAATAAGCCTGGGGCCCGCCGCCGCCGGTGAGCGCCGCCACGGAAGCGGTATTGACGATGGCGCCGGGCCGGCCACCAGCGATCATCGCCCGTGCCGCGTGCTTGGTGCCGAGGAACACCGAGCGCAGGTTCACCGCGAATGTCGCGTCCCAGTCCGCAACCGTCTGCTCGGTGATCGGGCCGAAGGCTCCGCCGATGCCGGCATTGTTGAACATCGCGTCGAGGCGACCGAACCGGTCGACGGCCGTGTCGATTAACCCGGCCATGTCCTCCTCAATGGACACGTCGACGGGTACGAACAGCAGCCGTCCACCGCCGTCCACCTCGGCAAGGAGTTCCGCTCCGCGTTCAGCGTTGAGATCCGCGGCAACGACCGACCAGCCGAGCGCCAGCCACCGCTCCACGGCGGCGCGACCGATGCCACCCGCCCCACCGGTAACGACGGCGACCCGGTTGTCCTCGTCTACTGCGTTGTCTGCCATTGCATCACTCTCCCACTCCACTTCCGGCGCAGGGGGATCGGACGGTGCCAGGCGAGCGACCACTACGCTCGGCGCGATGTCGGACCCGAGCGCGACGACCACGGCGCGCCCACCGCGCTTTGCGCCGCGCGGCGTGTTCTACGGCTGGGTCGTCGTCGCCGTGTCGGTACTGGCCGTCCTCGTCACAGCCGGCGGCCGAGCGGCCCCTGGAGCGTTGTTGGTGGACATGGAACGCTCCACACAGTGGAGTACCGCGTCGCTGTCGATCGCGGCGTCGATCGGGCTGTTCGTCTACGGCTTCTCGGGGCCGGTCGCCGCAGCACTCAACGCGCGATTCGGTCTACGCGCCGTGACCACCTTCGCTCTGGTCGCGTCGGCCATCTCATTTGCCGCCAGTGCCCGGGTGGAGTCGCTGTGGGCGCTGTATCTCTGGTTCGGCCTTGCGTCGGGTGCTGCGGGCGGGCTGGTGGCGAGCGTGTTGGGAGCCAGCGTGGCAAACCAATGGTTCGTCGAGCGGCGCGGGCTGGTGACCGGCCTCTTCGGCGCCGCGGTCAGCGCGGGTCTGCTGCTGTTTTTTCCGATCTTCACCTCACTTGCCGCGGGCGGTGGTTGGCGACGGTCACTCGACGTCGGGGCAGTACTACTGGCCGTCTGCGCACTGCCGGTGTGGTGGTTTCTGCGCGATGCGCCTTCAGATGTGGGGACGGCCCCACTCGGGGGACGGCCCGAACCGACAAAAGGCCCTGATCAGGGCATTATGCGTCGCGCCGTGCGCCGACCCGAGTTCTGGTTACTCGCCGCAACGTTCATGGTGTGTGGCGGAACGAGTAACGGCCTCGTCGGACAGCACTTCATCGCCCATGCGACCGACCATGGCTTCAATGAGGTCACCGCAGCCAACTGGTTGGCGGTGATGGGTGCGTTCAACTTCGTCGGCACGTTGGTATCGGGGTGGCTCACCGACCGCATCGACCCGCGTCGCCTGCTGTTTGCGTACTACTCGTTCCGTGGGGTCAGCCTGTTCTTTTTGCCGGTGATCCATGACGATGCATCGATTGCGGTATTCGCCGTGTTGTTCGGCCTTGACTACATCGCCACCGTGCCGCCGACGATCATGTTGTGTGCCGAGACCTTCGGTCGCCACAACGCCGGCGTGGTCTACGGCTGGGTGTTCGCCGCCCACCAGGTAGGGGCCGCGGCCGCTGCCTGGGGCGCAGGAGCGGTCCGCGACGGGGTCGGCGACTACGGCTGGGCATTCTCCGCCGGTGGTGGAGTGGCCATCGCAGCGGGCATGCTGGCCACCATGATCCGGCGGCCCCAAAGTTCAACGCCAGCGGTGGCCGCATGAGCGTTCCCGCCGACGGCCACCGGTATTACACGGGTCAGTACTGGAATGACTTTGAGACGGTCCGACGCCATCTTGACCACCGCACCACCGGTGACGGCGCCGTGTCGTGGTACGCATCACTCGCTACACGCGGTCTGCATTTCAGCCGCGTCCTCATGCTGAACTGCGGCAACGGCTGGGTTGAGCGAGAACTACAGCGGGCCGGGGTGATCGATGAGGTGGTCGGCATCGACATCTCAGGTGATCTCCTCGCTCAGGCCCGTGCGGCAGCCGGTGACATCGGACTGCCCGCGCAGTACGTCGAAATGGATGTGAATTCGATGCCCCTCCCCGACGGCCCATTCGACCTCGTGGTCAACCATGCCGCCGGACATCACATCGCGCACATCGACCACGTGTTCCGCCAGGTCGCCGACCGGCTTTCCCCTGACGGACTGTTCATCTCCTGGGACTACGTAGGTCCTCATCGAAATCAGTATCCCGCAGCCATATGGGAGGCGGCATGGGAGGTCAACCGCGAACTGCCCGCGCACTTGCGCCAAACCATGCAGTACCCGCATCTCGACACCATGCTCGCTGACGATCCGACCGAGGCCGTCCACTCAGAACTGGTGCTGCCCACCATCGAGCGTCACTTCGATGTCACCGATCTGCGCCGACTCGGCGGGGCGATCGGCTACGTGCTGCTGACGCACAACTCCGCCATTCACGCCGGCCACCCCGATGAAGTCGAACCGGTACTGGAACAGATCATGACGGTCGACGCGGCCTTCTGCGATGCTCACCCCGAACACACCCTGTTCGCCTATGTCGAGGCCCGACCTCGCAACGAACCTCATGACGAGGCCACCCTTGAGCGCTGGCGCGTCGAAGAAGATGACCGCGAAGCGGCAGCCGTCCGTAATGGAGGCGAATATGGCCCCCGCACGTGGCTCGCAGAATTGACGTATGGCTCGGAGATGCCGCAGGTGTCACTCGGTGCCGCGATCGGTGAACGTTTCCCTGCCTTCACCCGCGCGTACAACCGCTGGGTGGAATGGTTCCAGAGCGTGGTTCGATCCCGACGAACGTCCCCACCGCGCTGACGCACTCCATGCCACGGCACGTCCCCGGGTCGTGACGGGCAACGTCGGCACAGGAAACTAGGCCGATGAGCCCACAGGGAATGCAGTTCGGTATTTGCCTCGCCTCACGTCCTGATGACATCGACTATGTCGTTGAGGCTGAACGGCGCGGCTACACCCACCTGTGGGCAGCGGACTCGCAGATGATCTGGTCCGATGTGTACGCCACCATGGCGCTCGCGGCCGTGCGCACGTCGACCATGCAGATCGGTACCGGCGTCGCGGTGGCTCCAACCCGGCCCGCTCCGGTCACCGCAGCCGGGCACGCCACCATCAACCAACTCGCGCCGGGACGAGTGTTCTGCGGTATCGGCACCGGCAACACGGCCATGCGCATTATGGGCCACCCACCCATGCCCATCGCCGAGTTCGACCAGTACCTCGCCGACCTGCGCGCGTTCCTCGACGGCGCTGAGGTCGACTACACGTTTCGCGGACGCACCGCGCCCACGCGGCATCTCATGCCCGATGCCGGCTTCGTGAACCTCACCCATCGCATCCCGATGTACGTGTCGGCCTTCGGACCAAAGGCGATGGGGTTGGCCGCGCGGCACGGCGACGGCCTAATCACGTCGATTCCGCCCACGGTTGATGCCGTGGTGCACGCCCGTGACCGTCTCACCCGCGCCGCTGCCGAGGCCGGACGGGATCTCACCCGAGAGAACTTTCCGATGGCGACATTGACCACCGCGCTGGTTCTCGCACCCGGCGAGACACTCGACAGCGAGCGGGTGCGTCGCCAGACGGGAGCGTTCGCGATCACCAGTTTGCATTACACGTACGAGCAGGTGACCCAGTTCAACAAGCGGCCGCCGGCGCACCTGGCCGACATCTGGGATGACTATCGCACACAGCTCGATGCCCAGCCGGCCGAGCGCCGGCATCTGTGGACTCATCGCGGCCATAACTGCTGGGTGGAGGACGACGAGGAGCGTTTTGTGACCCCTGAATTGATCGACCGGACCTGTCTCGTGGGCACGGCGGATGATCTACGCCAACGAGTCGGCGAGTTGTACGCGGCCGGGCTCGACCAGATCGTGCTGCTGCCACCCCTTGCCGAGAAGGAGTCGGTGATCGCTGGGGTCGCCGACGCGCTCATCCCCGCCTGACACACTTCGCGTGGTGGTGCGGCGACGGTCGGCAATGTTGGTGGTCGGCCTCGCGCTGTACGGCGTGTCGTTGGCGCTGGTACTCCGTGGCGGCCTCGGCCTTGCCCCGTGGGATGTGTTTCACGAAGGAGTTGCCGACCGTATCGATCAGCCGATCGGACGGGTGATCATCGTGACGAGTTTCGTGGTGCTGCTGCTGTGGATTCCCATCGGTGAGCGCCCTGGTGTGGGCACCCTCGCGAATGCTGTTCTGGTGGGCGCATCGGTGGACGCGACGCTTGCGGTCATCGGCGAGGTCGATCCTCTCGCCGCTCGGGTGGGGTTAATGGCCGGCGGGGTCGCGTTGAACGGTGTGGCCACTGGGCTCTATATCGGTGCGCGTATGGGTCCGGGCCCGCGCGACGGCCTGATGACCGGCATTGCCCGACGGGGCTATTCGGTGCGGGTGGTCCGCACCGTGATCGAACTCATCGTTGTGGCCATTGGCGTGGTGCTCGGTGGCACGATCGGCGTGGGCACTCTTGCGTATGCCGTCGGTATCGGCCCGATCGCCCACGTGACGATTCCGTTCTTCTCCCGGTGGAGCGCACCCCGCAGCACGCCCTAGGGTCACGCCTATGACGCGGACCGCGCTCGAGATGTTCCGTTTCGACAACTCATTCGTACGCGATCTGCCCGGGCTCTACCAGTGGTGGAATGCCGAATCGGTCGCCGACCCCACGCCGGTGGTCGTCAACACTGCGCTGGCCACGGAACTTGGTCTTGACCCCGAGATGCTGAGCTCTCCCGATGGCATTCAGGCACTTCTCGCCGACCCTGCCCCGGCGGGTGCCGAACCGGTGGCTCTGGCATATGCCGGACACCAATTCGGGTCGTACTCGCCGCGACTTGGTGATGGACGGGCGTTGCTGCTCGGCGAGATGATCACCCCCGACGGCCAACGCCTCGACGTACACCTGAAGGGGTCGGGGCGCACGCCATTCGCTCGCGGTGGCGACGGCCGAGCCGTGCTGGGGCCGATGTTGCGCGAATATCTGATGGGCGAGGCAATGCACGCTCTTGGTGTGCCCACAACTCGGGCTCTTGCCGTGATCGCCACCGGCGAGGACGTTCGGCGCGAAACGTCGCTACCTGGCGCGGTGCTGGTGCGGGTGGCGTCGAGCCATATCCGGGTTGGCACATTCCAATTCGCTGCGGCCACCGGCGATCTCGATCTGCTGCGTGCGCTCGCCACCCACACGATCGCGCGCCACTATCCATCGGTTGCGTCATCGTCGACACCGACGTTGGCGCTCTTCGAGCAGGTTCTCGCTGTGCAGGCCGATCTCGTTGCTCGCTGGATGACGTGGGGTTTCATCCACGGTGTCCTCAACACCGACAACGTGACGGTCTCGGGCGAGACCATCGATTACGGCCCGTGCGCGTTCATGGACCGCTACGACCAGGCCACCGTGTTCTCATCTATCGACCATGGCGGCAGGTATGCCTTTGGGAACCAGCCGGGTATCACCCAGTGGAATCTCGCTCGTTTCGCCGAGACGCTGCTGGCACTGATGGCAGCCGATGCCGGTGTGGACCCCGAAGCGATGGTGGAACCCGCCAGCGAGGTGCTCGGCACGTTCAGCGATGTGTTCTCCGAGCGCTGGCATGCCCACATGCTGCATCGTGTCGGGCTTGACGACAGCGCCGATGCGCGCACCCTGGTCGCGGACCTCGTGGCTATGGCACAGGCCCATCAACTGGACCTCACCATGGCCGTGCGCGCACTCGTCGATGTGGCAGATGGCGATACGAGGGCATGGGAATATGCCACCGCCGGTGCCGATGACGCAGAGCAATGGGTTCACCGCTGGCGATTGCTCGCCCGTGTCGATGCGGCCATGATGCGTGGACGTACACCGGTGTATGTCCCGCGGAATAACGAGGTCGAGAGGGTGCTGGCAGCCGCGACCGATGGGGATACTGCACCGTTCATGCAGGTGCTGGATGCGTTGACCTCGCCGTTCGCTGTGGCCGCCGGCGCTGAGGCGCTCGCCGCACCTGGGCCTGATGCACCCGGGTATCGCACATTCTGCGGTACCTGAACGACCACATCTTCTGTCGAGAAAATTGCGAGGCATGGCCCGCGCGGTGCTCTGTACGGTGACAGAGACACATTCCTGTAGTGGCTACAGTCGCCTGCAGGCTCCTAACTCGGAGGTAAGGGGATGAACCGGAAGATTGTTGTGACCGTTTTGGTCTTGGTCGGTGCGCTGCTGGGCGGTGCGATCGGCCTATTGACGCTGGGGGGTGATTCGTCGCCGCCCCAAGCCGAGGCGTCGACCGTGTTCATCTCACGGGTCGGCGCAGTCGGCCCCGATTCCTTCACGCGATCGTTCGCAACCGGGCAGTTGTCCGAGGACTACCCCTATGACCTCACCGAAGGTGAGGTCGCTGCCGATTCCGAAGGTCTGTATGCCGCCCCGCGTGGCACGTACGGCGGCCCCGGGTCAAATGTGTGCGATATCGCCGGGATGATCGCCTTCTTCGAGGCGAACCCCGACCGTGCCCGCGAATGGGCCCGAGTGCAACGCATCGCCACCTCCGAGATTCCTGATTTCCTCGCGTCACTCACCCCGGCGTTCCTCACCCAGAACGTCGAGTTGACGATGTTTGGTTTCAAGAACGGTGCTGCGTACGGCTACACCGCTGTGCTCGAGAAGGGCACTGCAGTGCTGTTGAACGACGATGGTTTGCCGGTGGTGCGCTGCGCCTGTGGCAACCCGCTGATCGCTGATCCCGAGTTGCGGACACCGCCGCCCGAAGAGGTTCCTGAAATCACAACCGAGGAAGTTCCCGGCGACGACCCCGGCGACGAACCAGGTGACGACCCCAGCGACGAACCCGGCGACGACCCCGGCGATGACCCCGGCGACGACCCCGGTGATGATCCGGGCGATGACCCCGGTGACGACCCCGGCGACGAATGTGAAGAAGAGCCCTGCGATGAGCCGCGTATCACCACGTACGACTGCAACAGCGTCGGCCCACCCGCACCAGGTGCCACCACTACCGACCGCTTTGGCACGACGTGGACCTACACCGGCGCCGAGTGGCATGACAGTGCAGGAAACACTGTGGTGAATGCCGCGTCCATTCCCGGCTTCATCGATGGCTGCGATCCGTGCCCGCCACTGACCAAGCCCTCGAACGGCAGCGCGTGGACCTCGACCTCAGGCGAAACCTGGACATACGCCGACGGCGCATGGACAAATGACGACGGCGACACGTACCGGCGCCTCTACGACGTGCCCGCCTACCGCGATGATTGCCTGCCCTGCCCACCCGAAGACCCGACAGATGGTGACTCCTGGACCGATCCATGGAATCGCGTCTGGGTGTGGACCCCGAATGGTTGGTACAACGAAGCAACCGGTGAGTCGGTGTACTCAAGCGGCAAGCTCCCGGGTGTTCCCGATGACTGTCTGCCCGTCGAATGCCCACCTGAGGAGGTGTACGACGGCTATCGCTGGACCGATGCCGAGGGCAACGAATGGGAGTACGTCGGCCCCGGCTGGAGGGACGTCGACAACCCCGAGAACTACGTCTATTCCATCGTCTACATGCCCGGCGGTGAGGACTGCCTTGAGTGCCCGCCAATCGATCCGGTTGAGGGCGATACGTATGTGAACCGTATGGGTATCCGCTGGGTGTACACCGGTGATGCATGGCACGCGCCCGAGTACGGCTTCACCACCACCAATATTGATCTGGTCACCATGGGTGATGTGGCCTGCTCGCCCTGCCCTCCCGCGTACGGCATCGACATCAACAACGATGGAGTTCCCGAGCGCAGCACCTTGCTAGAACCCCTCGAAGGCGACGTATGGGCAGACCCCGTCACCGGCGAAATGTGGGATTACACCGCTGGCCAGTGGGTCAGCCGTGATAGCGGCGACGCTGTTGCCGAGCTGCGCAACATCCCAGGGTGGCAAGAGTTCTGCAATCCGTGCCCTACCGTCGGTGGCAACAGCCAGCCGTCGCTCTACTACGGCGGCCGTCCGCACTGGATCGACATCAACGGCGATCTGTGGCTGTGGCATGCGACGGGATGGCTCAACCTCTCCGACTTCCAGGACCTGACCGACGAAGAGAGGCAGTCGATTTTGGATTCAGGCGTGTTGCCGACATCGCCGCTGAATGAGATTCCGGGCTACACAGATCTCTGCGATCCGTGCCCACCGGGAAGTGACTACGCTCGCGACGCACTGGGTCGCCCCATCAATGACGAGTCTGACGTCGCCGGTGATTCCACCGATGATGAGGGCCCAATACAGACGGTGGAAATCACCGAGAAAGGCACCCCAGATATCGCAGAGGCCGACGACGAGTACGTCGAGCGCTGGACCCCGAATGACGAGGACTGCGACCCGTGCCCGCCCGAACAACCGGCTATCGGCACCGTGTGGATCGACCCATACGACGGCCGCTGGACGTGGAACGGTGAGCTGTGGGAGTTGGAGACGTCACCGACCTACTCGGTGTACTCGACGACAGAGGATCTTCCTGGCCACGCCGACTTGTGCGACCCCTGCGAGCCCGGTGACGAGCAGGTGGACGAGAACTGCGAGCCCTACCAGGACTGCCCGCCCGAACAGCCACGCAACGGCGACCGCGTCATCGACGCCGACGGTGTGCTGTGGACCTATGTGGACTACCACTGGGTCAGCGAGACCGGTGAGGACTACCGCTACTCAGTGAACGAGTTTGAGGGCTGCAACCCGTGCCCACCGCTGTACCTCCGTGTTCCGAGTGTCATGACGATCGGTGCCTTGAGCTTCGGCAGCACCCCATTGCAGGGCACAGTCCTTGAAGGTGAAGCACCGCCGGTGAGCTACATCGACTCGTACGGTGTGCGCTGGGACTACCAGGGTGGCGAATGGGTGCCGTCTGATCCTGACCAGGAATCGACCATGAATGTCTGGGACATTCCAGGCATGAGCCAAGACTGCCCCATTCCCGACTGCCCGCCGAACGGCGATGTGTTCCTCGGCACCGCCTTTATCGCCCCAAGCGGCGAGGTGTGGACCCTGTACGAGGATGGCTGGTACAGCTCATCCGGCCTTTTCGCACCAACATTTGGCGACATCGCCGAATGCGCAACACCCGGCGAGATCAATGTGAAGATCTACGTCGACTGCGGCCCGGCCGATGGACCGGGCATCATTGTCCGAGTCAACGTCAGTGGCGATGCCGATGCCATCGAGTCGGTTACCGACAGCGTGGATCCAAGCCGTGAGTACTCCGAGGGTGCCGACTACTGGTTCGCCACGTGGGAAACCGGCGCTGACCGCCCCGTGGTCTTCACCGCCACCCTCACCGATGGTTCGGAGGTCACTACCACCGAGACCATCACCGCCGAGGACTGCGGCATCGATGACACCCCCGGCGTCTTCTACTTCGGCGTGAGCTGTGCGCCGAATCCGAATGGCGGGTACATCGTTACCGTCTCCCCCGGTGGCGACGGCAGCGGCCCAGCGATCGTGGAGGTCAGCGACAGCCTCGATCCGTCGCGGGAATACACAGAGTCGGGTGGCGAGTGGTCGTCCATCTGGCCAACGGGTAGCAACATGCTGGTCACCTTCACCGCCACCGGCGACAACGGCCAGGAGGAGGTGTACCGCACCATCATCAACGACGAGTCCTGCGGAGTGCCCACCGACGACACACCGCCAGAGGAGGACACCCCGAAATATGTGGTGGAGATCAAGTCGGTGACCTGCTCGTACGACCCCAAGAACGATCAGGTGGTACTCCTTGTGAGCCTGACCGGTGACTTCGAAGAGGTCAGCGGCGTGACCGACAACGACACGCCGCCCAACACCTACAACCAATCGGCGACACGCACGAACGAATGGCGCACCGCCATTGCCGCCGATAACGCCACCGGCACCATCACCATCACGGTGACCTACACCGGTGGCAGCGACACCTACGACGTCACGCTCAGCGACACGTTCTGTGGCGTGCCAGCCGATACCCCCACGTACAACGTGGAAGTCGACCCAGCCTGCGAGTACGACATCGAGATGCGCGAGTACACACTCACCGCGCTGATCAGTGGCGACCTCGACGGCGTCGAACGGGTCTACGACTCGCTGGCAACGAGCACCAACTACGGCGGCCCGCTCGATGGCACCTACTCCCGGGTGATCGACGAGGACAACGACGGTGAGATCCCAACGCAGTCGGTGTCGTTCACGGCGCTAATGGACAATGGTGAGACCTTCTCATCCTCTCTGGACATCAGCCCGACCAACTGCGGCAAGAACTACTACGTCTACATCTTTGAGCCAGTGTGCGCGTACGACTCAAAGACGGGGTACGCCTACCTAGAGGTGACGCTGGTCGGCGACAGTTACGAACTCGCTGCGGTGGCCTCGATCACCGACAGCGTCGGCGCTGCCAAGACCCCGTTCGTCAAGGTCAATGACGACACCTGGAGGACATCACAGTGGTTGCCCGTCAACGGTACAAGCGGGCTCACGTTTAGCGGGTCGCTCGCAGCAGGACTAAATGGAGCTGTGTACCCCTACGAGGCGACCTACAACGACGGGTTGGGGATTACAGATTGCGGGTATGTCGGCCCACAGAAGACCAGCACAGCCTGCGTTGACAATGGCCTGAGTTTCACATTCACCTTCAGGTTCACCACACAAAGCGGGCAGAAGGTGGTCGGAATGGGCGAAACAGAGGCCACAGGCCACGCAGACGTCACCAAATATGTGGAGGACTCAACCAATGTTTGGAAAGTAACTCTGACTGAGGCTGAGATCTATAACGCAAAATACGGGGGGACGACATTCCTCGCCCCGTTTGACGGCCGAGGCTTGTCCACCGGAGCCAATACAGACTTCAAGCAACTGGTAGACGGAGGAGCCTGCAAGCGCGTCTAACACGCGGGATATAGCTCAATACAACCTTCATTCAGTCATCGGTGGCCCGGGCGTTCGCGTCCGGGCCACCGTCATTTTTCTTCGAAGTTTTTGTGAGATGTGACGTCGGTCCCGCTCTGGACCGGCATGAAGCGCACCATCACCACCATCGCCACCGGCTCCGCGATCTGCGGCGCCCTGATCCTGAGCGGCGCCACAAGCGCCCAGGCCGCCCGTCCCGACGATCGCGGCCCACAGGCACCGGTCACCGCCACCGTCGCTCTGCACAACTCCACCGCAGAGATCGGCAGCGACTGCCCCGACAGCACCAACAAATGGTGGCACTTCGTGGTCGCCCCCAACAACGATCGCTACAGCATCGATGAGATGACCCTGAACCTGGGAACCAGCACCTTCGTGGCGACCGGTGGTGAGATTGTTGGCAACGGCCAGCAGGTCGACAACGTGTTCGTGAAAGTTCCGGCCTCCAGCTCGCTCGATGCGTTGACCACCGCCGGCTCATCGGCCGAGGTGACCGGACCCGACTCCAACGCCCGTCTCATGCTGTCCCATCTGTGCGTGGGCACCGACAACGACGGAGCTGACGAAGAGATCACCGAGGATGAAATCACCGACGAGGAGATCACCGATGACGAACCCGGCGACGACGAACCCGGCATCGATGAGCGCCCCGCCGATGACGAGGTCGTCACCGACATCGACGATGACACCACTGACGACGAGGCCGGCAACGATGAGATCACGGACGACGAGATCACCGAAGAGGACCCGGGTGCCGACGAGCGGCCTGTAGACGATGAAGTCGAGGACGAGGCCAACGATGAAATCGTTGACGAGCTCGAGGATGACGTCGTTGAGGATCAACCCGCCAACGACATTGTCGCGGAGGAGTTGCCGTCAAC
>Ga0181564_10004105_pt1 | contig 12398 bp, 6 predicted proteins | sample 011ome_24_FD_134512 | JGI IMG/M metagenome (GOLD analysis project Ga0181564, IMG submission 134512) | Coastal salt marsh microbial communities from the Groves Creek Marsh, Skidaway Island, Georgia - 011513CT metaG (megahit assembly) | ecosystem: Environmental > Aquatic > Marine > Intertidal zone...
ACGCGCGGCACAAGGTGGACCGCCTGCGCAGCGCGATCCACGCGACGGGCGCCGAGCGCGCGCTGGTGTTCCTGAACTTCGGGCACAGGCTGGCGGACGTGCGCGACAAGCTGGCGACGCGCGGGATGGCGTGTGGCGTTCTGCACGGGGGGATGAACAAGATGGAGCGCGCCGCTGAGCTGGCGGCGTTCCGCCGCGGCGACTTCCGCGCGCTGCTTGTCTCGGACCTCGCCGCGCGCGGCATCGACGTGCCCGAGGTGGACGCCGTGTTCAACCTCGAGCTCCCCACGGACGAGACGCACTACGTGCACCGCGCGGGGCGCACCGGGCGCATGGGCGCCGAGGGCCTGGTGCTGACCATCGTCGAGCCCAGGGAGGCGCACGTCATGCCGCGCATCGCGCGGAGGCTAGGCGTGGACATCCGCGCGGCGGACCTGCAGAAGGGGAACCTGGTGCCCGACCGCGGGGATAGGCCGGGCGAGGCCAGGCAGGACAGGAGGGACGGGGACGAGAGGGACGCGGGCAGGAGAGGCGACAGGGACGGACGCGAGGGGTCGGCGGGCCCTCGCGGCGATCGACCGCCGCGCGGCGGACGCGGGGGTGCGGCGCGCGGCGCGCGTGGCGAAGGGCGCGGCGGGCGCGGCGGGGCGAGCGGCGGCGGCCAGTACACCCCGAAGGGCAAACCTCGCCGCCGCACCCGGAACGCCTCCTCCGCTTGAGCCTTCCTTTCTTCTTCGCGAAGGACGCGCTTTCGTCGTTTCCGCGTTTCGTCACGCGTTTCGCTCGTGTAATATCTAAGTGTTAAATTCTCACGTCTCGTACCTCTCTCCCGCGACTCCGCGAACCGTCGCGTCGCGCGCGTTTTCGCTCGCCCCCCCCGCGCGACGACGCGTTCTAGTGGACCCCATCAGTAGTACACGTTGAAGGAGTCGACGGTGGTCTGGAGGCGGTCCTTCATCTTGGCCCACCTCCGCTCGCTCGACCCGGTGGTCAGGGTGTAGAACTTACCCTGCGTGATGGTGACGATGGTCAACGCGTGCCTCTCGTACGAGTTGGTCTTCGTGACGTACTCCAGCGCGTAGTACAAGTGGCCCTCCTTGTCCTTGCGCTGCGCGGTTTTCAGCACCTTCGCCTGCGCGCCGGGGATGGCGAGCGCCTTGGAGACCAGCGTCTTGGCCACCTCGTCGGGGGTGCCGACCTCCGCGAGGGACTCGCGGCTGGTGGGGTAGATGTTCAGCGCGACGGACTCGAGGGGCTCGATGACGTCCTTGAACACGGCGTCCTGGCCGTCCACGGAGATCTCCTGCCACCCCACCGGGTAGAAAAACTGGTAGCCGTCGCGCGTGTCCTTCACCACGGAGAAGCCGGAGAGCGCGAGCGCGGGGCCCGCGGGCGCGAGCGCCGCGGCCGCGGCGGCCACGCCGCCGAGCACGGCGGAGCGGCGGGAGGGCTCGGCGGAGGCGCGCACGGGCGCGACCGCGCGGGAAGGCTTGGCGGCCTTCGTGGCGGAGACGCGCACGCGCTGCTGCACGAGCGACGCGGACTGGGTGGCGCTGCGGAGCGTCGCGATCGAGGGAGGAAGGAGGAGGGCGGAGGTCAGCGACCGATATCGCGCGACGACGGCGTCGGGTGCGGAGCGCATCGTCCGACGCGTTCGATACGGTCGCGCTTCGCGCGACGCGCTCGCGCGTGCTCGTCGTCTCGGGCCGATCGCAGGTCACCCGCGGGGTGGACAAACGATAAAGAGCCCGATTGGACCTCCGCACGACGGTACGCGCGCGACTCCGCGGCGATCGAGCGCGGGAGGCCGTGGGTCGCGCGCGCGGGACGCGTAACGACGTCGCCGCGGCCGAAACAAACACGAGCGGGGAGACGCACCAGGCCATCTTTGTCGTCGAGGTGGGGTGTGCCGGGCGAAGGTGTCGCGGGGAGTGGCGTCGGGGGCTGCTGACGGGTCGAGCGCACTGTTATCCTCAGGCTGCCACGTGAACTGTAAAGCGACGAGCGCGACTACGCGATTCGTGGCCTCTTTTCTAACAGGAATCGCAGTTTCGGAAATGCGTTAATGAGGTGGACCGTCTACCAAATTGTGCGACTGTTTACTTATACCCGAAATATACACAAACCGACTCCGACCGGTCTTGCGTGTAAATCCACCTGCAACTTTTTCTCTCGACCGAAAGTTGAAAACATCTGCCTTTCGCGTCGTCCACATCAGTGCACCGAGCGCGCGGGGCTCCCCGGAGGTGCTACGGCGGCGAGGTGCTTTCAGGGGTGCCGATCGTCCGGAAGGTACTGCTCGGAGTCGACGCGGCGCCGCACCGCCCGATCGATACACCGCGGCCTTCTCGAGCTCTACCGCTCGTGACTGTCCGCGGAAAAACTCGCGACCGATCGGCGGCGAGCGACAGGCCGGCGCCTTCCCGCCTTTAAGTTCTTAGGGCGCGGGTTTTTCGAGCGATCGCGCGAGCCCGGCCGGGATGTCCGACCCCGCGCCGGCCGCCGACGCCCCCGCGCCGATGGCCGCGGACCCCGTCGCGCCGCCCGCGCCCAAGCGCGAGCTCTCTCCGGCGCGCGCGGACGACGCTTCGGATGCGCCGGCTGCGAAAAAAGCGAAGAGCGAGGCTCCGTCGGACGACGCCGCGGACGCGTCCGAGGCGGCCCTCGAGCCCAAGCCCGAGTCGAAGCCCAGGACCGCGCCCAGGGCGATGACCGAGGAAGAGAAGCTCGCCGCGGTCGCGGCGAAGATCAAGGAGCAGACGGAGAGGACCGCCAAGGCTGCCGCGATCGCGGCGCAGAGGGAGGCGGACAAGATGGAGGCGAAGATCGCCGCGCAGCTCACGAAGGGCCAGGAGGACAAGCTTAAGAAGGCCATGAAGGGTCTGGCCAGCGAGTTGACGAACGTCGCCAAGTGCGTCGCCGCGAAGGAAGCCGCCGAAGTCAAGGCCATGGGCGCGGGCATCTCCCCCGCGGACCTCGCCGCGTTCGTCGCCGCCCGGCACGGCAAGTCCGGCAAAAGCGTCTCGGCGGCGCCGGCGAGCGCGCCGATCAAGTCCACCGCCGATATCCTGAAGGAGCCGGCGTGCCCGGACGACCGGCTCCCCGCGCACCTGGTCGCGTACGAGGGGGACACCGGGGACAGACACAAGCTCATGGCGTGGAAGAAGGATGTGGAAAAATTCAAGGACCGCGTGGACCGCGAGCGCGACGCGTACGTGGCGAAGCGCAAGAAGGCGCTCAAGGCTGAGGCGTCGAAAGGCGCGCAGGCGCTGCAGAAGGCGCTCGCGGAGGTCACCAAGCGCCTGGACCTCGTGGAAAAAGCCAACGCGTGCGTTGTGCGAGCGCAGAAAGAGCTCGAGTTGGTCAAGGAGCGCGGCGAGCAGCTGCAGGAGACGCTGGCCCTGAAGGCGAAGCTGGCGCGCGAGAAGCTGGACGCCAAGAACGCCGTGGCGCTCGCCGCGCTGGACCAGAAGCTCGCGCGGATGGAGGGCAGAAAGCTGGACGAGGCGAAGGCCACGGTGGAGCGCGAGGCGGCGAAGGAGCGCGAGAAGCGCGAGGCCAAGGAGGCGCGCGAGGCGCAGCGCAAGGCGGAGAAGGCGGAGCGCGACCGCGCCAAGGATGAGGAGAAGAAGTCGCGCGCGGCGGCGCGCGAAGCCGAGCGCGCGGCGCTGGCGAAAAAAAAAGAGGACGCCGTCAAGCACAAGCAGAGACTGGCGAAATACCCCATCCCCGACGTCGAGCTCGTCGCGGAGTTCGAGGAGGAAGCGGCAGCGAAGGGCGTCTCCGTGGAGTCGCTCGGGTACAAGCCTCTGCCGACGCCGGCGCCCGTCGCCGACGCGCCGTTCCTCGCCGACGAAGCCGCGCTCGCCGACTTCCTCGGAGTCTTCGGCGACGCGCTCAAGACGCCGAAGGGCGCGGGAACCGCCGCGGGCGTGCGCGCGGTGCTCCGCGCGCCGGGCGGCGACGACCTGCGCGCGCTCTACCGAGCGCTGCTCAAGCCATGCATGGAGCAGGCGGTCATCGGCAAGGGGCGCAACGCGCTGCAGTGGCGCCGCGTGCTCTCGGACGCGACGTGGCCGGAGATTGCGCGGCGCGTGCTCGAGCGCAAGAAGGTGGGCGGCGCGGGCGCGGAGGCGCTGGCGCGCGCGCCGTGGCAGAGCCTGAGCCCCGGCGAGCACGTGCTGGCGCTCCGCGGGCTGGCGGACCTGGCGCTGGGCGCGGACAAGCCGCGCGCCATCATCGCCAAGCGCCTCGAGGAGGCGCAGGCGCTGCGCTACGCGCGCATCCTCGAGTACAACGCCGAGGCGCAGCGCCGCCGCGCCGTCGAGAACAAGGCCAAGGAGAAGCGCAAGGCGATCCGCGCGGAAGCCGCCGCCAAGCGCAAGGCGGAGAAGCAGCAGAAGCGCGAGGCTCGCGAAGCCGCGATGGCTGCCGGGGAGGAGGTGGAGGACGAGGACGAGGACGAGGACGAGGACGAGGACGACGAGGACGACGACGCGGGCGACGGCGACGCCGCCGGCGCCGGCGACGACGACGACGAAGGGCCCGCCGTGGACGACGACGAGAAGGAGGAGGAGAAGGAGGAGACGCCGGAGCCTGAGAAGAAACCCGCGCGAGCCCCGCGCAAGCCGCGCGAGCCCTCGCCCGAGCCGAGCTTCGAGCTCCCGAAGCATCTGCAGGAGTACGAGGGGCACCCCGAGGACCGCAAGGCGCTCATGGCGTGGCGCGCCGAGCTCAACAAGGTGTCCAACCAGCTGGCCATCGACAAGCGCGAGTACGAAAAGCGCAAGCGCGCGGAGCTGCGCAAGCAGCAGGAGAAGGATCGCGTGGAGCGCCTCCGCAGGGAAGAGGCGGAGGAGGCGAAGCGGCTCAAGGCGAAAGCCGAGGAGGAGCGCAAGGAGAAGGAGGCGCGGAAGAAAGAGGCGAAGCGCATGGACGAGGACGCCGCGGTTTCCGTGCGCACGCGGAGCCTCGGGAAGGACCGCCACCACCGCACGTACTGGTGGGGGGTCGGCGGGATGAAGGGCGTGGTGTACGTGGAGGAAACGGACGGCGCGTGGGGCGTGCTCGCCGCGCGAAAAGAGGTTGATCGGCTCATGGACGCGCTGCACGCCTGGGGCAACAACGAGCGCGCGCTCAAGCAGGCGCTGCAACGCCGCGTGCACACCATCCACGCCGAGTTCCGCAAGCGCGCGCGAGCCGAGGAGGAGAACGGCGACGGCGAGGAACCGGCGAGGCACGCCGGTTCCAAGAAGTCTTCCACTTCCGTCTCTGGTTCGAGCGCGGCGGACGAGTCCGTGCCTCTGGCGGCGGCGCGCGCGCAGCTGAGCGCCGTCTGCGCGCTCGCGGAGACCGCCGCGAAGGCGCGCTCGGACGGCACGCTGGGGAACCCGGACGGCTCCTCGTGGCGCGACTTTTCCGCGCGCGTCTCGGCGGAGTGCGCCGCCGGCCCGGCGCTTGCGTCGGCGCTCGGGGACGTCGAGGAGGCGCTGCGCGCCGCGCAGGTGCGCGAGTTCATGGACCCCGCGGAGGCGGAGGCGCGCGCGGCCGCCGCGGAGGCGGGCGAGGAGTACGAGAGCGACGAGGAGGAGGAGTTCCTGGACGACGACGACTTCGACGACGAGCAGGTTTTCGGCGACGCGCGCGACCAGGAGACGTACGAGAGCAAGGCGGCGAGCGGGATGATCTACCCCATCTTCGACACCAAGGTGGAGCGCGCGAAGTGGAGGGAGGGCGTGCGCCGGGACGCGCCAGCCGCCGCGCTGGCGTTTTCAGTCGCCGCGCTGCAGGACGCGGCGGCGCCGTTTCTGCGCGCGCTCATCAAGCACCCCAGGTGATTTTTTACCTCCTTCGAGATTTCCTTCGAGACGTTCGAGACGCGAAACGAGACGAGACGTGATGCGGTGACGGTCGTCGTACGAGTGGTGTGATCCTTTTATGGTAATGCATACGCGCTCGCGTCAGACGCGCGCGACGAACGAATCACTTTTTCAAAAAAGCCACCCCCGTCACGTCGCGTGCGAAAATCTGCACGCGTCGCCGGAGCGGCACCCCCCCGGCTTGGAAACGTACGCGCAGAGCCTGTGCACCGGCGGGCTGCCGGACGCCGAGCTCCGGCGCTCGCGGCGCTTGCCCGCGAGCACGAAGCCGTCGTCGGACCCCACGGATGAGGCGAGAGAGACGTTCCCGGACTCCGAGACCACGGACGCGGGGGACGCCCCCGGCTTCCCCTCCGCCGGCGGCGGGGGGATGCGCGCGTGCTCCTCGCCCGGCATCTTGGCGGCGACGTACCGCGCGCAGGGCGAGAGCTCGAACGCGACGGCGTGGTCCCTGAAGAACTGCAGGTAGGTCTCGGGGATGGTCAGGGGCTTCTCCGCGTGCGCGTGCACGGAGTCCTTGCCCGACACGCGCGCCCACGGCGCGCCAAACGCCGCGCGCGCGCACAAAAACTCGTGAACCTTCCCGACGTATATCTCGCGCGCGCTCCGGAACCCGGCGCCGTTGAACCCGGGCGCGGGGTTCTTCTTCACCGGCGCGGGGTGCTGCGCCCGCGGCCGCCGGCTTCGGGGGGCGAACGGCTCGTGGCTCCCCAGGCTCACTCGCCGGTTGGGGGGCGTGTACTTGGTGCCGTTCTGATGGGCCGCCTCCGACGCGAACGACGCCGGCGGCGACCCAAACGCGAACGAAGGCGGCGACGTCGAAGAACTCGCGCCCAGCCGCCCGTCGCCCCCGCCGCGGCTGGAGCCAACCTCGCGCCCGCCGAAGCCGTGCGCGCGGCGATGCGACGCGGCGGGCGCGGACCCGAACGGAAGGAAGTCCGCCGCGCCGGGGGACAGGCCGCCGCCGCCTTCGCGGCGGTCGCGCGGCGGGCGGGCGGCGTACCCCGCGGCGCCGCCTCCGGGAGAGCCGTACACCGCGGTGAACGGCGTGAGCGCCTCGCCCTCCTCGTCGCCGTCGAACGGGAACAGCACGTCCGGGAGCTTGCTGATGAGTTCCTCGACGCCGAGCTCGGCGTCCAGGTGGTCCAGAGGTTTGGGGAGGCCGCGGTCCGAGCCCCCGCGCGCGCCGTCGGAGGACGCCGCCATCCCGCGGGCGCCATCCTCGGCGCCGGACTTCTCGGACAGGAACGCGTCCTGGTCGAGGCGCCCCGACGACGACTTCGGCGACGTCGGGACTTGCCTTCCCGGCGTGCTCGCGCGCTGCAGCGCGTCGAACGAGCCGGAGGCGGAGGAGGACTTCACGAGCCCGGCGGGCGCGAGCGTGGCCATCGCGCCCTTTTCTCGGGAACGCCTACTAGTTACGCGCTCCGCTACGCGTTCGTCGCGACGCGCTCACAGCCACTGACCGCCTCGGGCCTGGTCCGCGGCGGGGGGAGGCGGCGTGACCTGCGCAACTTCGCCCGTGATCCCGGCGATCTCCACGGCGAGCTTGTAAATCTCGCGCTGGTGGTTCGCGACGGCGCGTCGGTTCTCCTCGACGGCTTCCGAATACACCGGATCCGGTTCCCTCTCGAGCGCCTCCCCGAGCTCTTCGTTGGAGCGTTCCAGGTGGCGCACCGCGTTCTCGAGCCTGGCCTTCTCCTGTTCCAACGCGCTCAAGTGCTCGTTGGCCTCGGGCGTCGAGAAACGGTCGGCGTTCGCGTGGGCGACGTGTGCTTCGTTCGATTGCTGATCCTCGGCGGTCATCGTCTCAGCAGTGGCGCGTCATCGTGCCACCGGGAAGACGCGTGCGGGGGGTCGAGCGGGTCCAGCGAGTCGCGCGTTCTGGCCTGCGAGTCGATGCGGGAATCAAGCGTGGGTCAGCGTGCGTGCCGGCGACGGACACGCGCGCCGGTGTGCGCGGTCGAACGCGGTCGCGCGTCGGTCGTCGGTCCGCTCGTCTTCTCGGCGCACCTCGAAAACGTCAGGCGTTCGTCTCCCGCGTATATTCTTCTTTGTTTTGAGTCGGTCGCGTTCGCGTGTTCAGGGTCCCGGGGGGTCTACATGGCGGTCATGTTCGCTCACGGGCGAGCGTTCGGGTGCGTCGGGTGCGTTGAGGTGGGTGCGGTCGCGTGATCCGTCCTTCGCGTGCGCGTCGGAAAGAGGGCGCGCGTCCGGCTCGAAGCGCGTCCTCGTCATTTCCCAAAGGACAACATATCCACTTTAAATTTGCCAGAAAATCGCGCGAAAAACGTCGAGATTTCGAATCATCGAATCTTCACAGCGAGGGGGATTGTGGATAGCCTGGTTGATGGGCCCATTCGCCGCCGTTTTCGCGAACAAGAGCGTGTGACTCGGACGGATCACACGTTTTCGCGCACACGTGTCTCGCGCGTCGAGACGTCCTCATCGTCACTCCCCGCGGTCGCACCCGAGGACCCCCGTTCTCGACGATCTCGATGTTCGCCGTCTCCGCCAACGCGTCGGCGCTCCGCTGCGCCCCCGCGCCCGCGTCACGCGCCTCGCGAGCGTCCGCGCGCCCCGTCGCGGCAGCGTCCGCGGACGATCGCCACCCCGCGCGCGTGGTCCTGAACGCGACCGCCGCGCTCGCGCTCTCCGCGGCGGTGGCCTTCTCCTCGCCCGGCGCGGCGGTCGCGGGCCTGAACAAGATGGGCAACTCGCAGGACGCGTACGCGGCGATGATGGCGGAGATGGAGGCGCAGCGCAAGGCGGAGGGGATCAAGTCGCTCAGCGTGGACTCCATGTACGAAGAACAGGGCGGGGCGTGCGGCGAAGGGTACGAGCTCGTCACCGTCAAGGTGCTCGGCGCGTCGTGCGTGTGCGTGTCGGACAGCTGCAAGGACGGCGCCAAGCCCGAGGGCGCGCGCGAGGTGCGCACGGACGCCGAGCGCTCGTTCGGCAAGGAGAAGACGGAAGACGCCGCGCCGGCGGGCGACTCCGGGATCAAGTTCGTGTTCACGCCAAAGGAGTAGACGCGAAGTCAGACGGTTTTGTGGAACGTTTTGTGGAACCGCGCGTAGACTACTACGTTTTCGCGAAATCAGCGTCGTACCGACTCTAGCGCGACTCGAGCTCCTGTCTCCCAAAAGGACCCGACGGCGAGTTTAAACTCAGTGGTCGCCGTCCTTCCTCCCCAGCGCCGCGACGAACGCGTCGACGTCCCCGGCGCGCGCCGCCTCGCAGAGGGCGTCCTCCGCCGCCGCGTCCGCGCCGGCGACGAGAAACGCCGCGGCGAGTCCGCCGCCGGGACCCGGCGGGCCGGTCCACGCGACGCGCGCCGCTCGCGCCGCGTTTCCCACGCACGCGACCACGCACGATACGAGTTCCACGCGAACGCCGATCGTGTCCGGCGCGCGATGCGTCACGAGCGCGCTCGCGAACGCGCGCACGGCGAGCATCCTGTGCGCGTCCGCGCACGCCGCGCTCGCGGCGCGCTCGGCGCGCGTCCCGGCGCCGGGGTACCGCACCGCCGCGACGAGCGGGTCGGGCGTTTGCCGCGATTTCGTCGTCGCCGCGACGCCTCCAGCAGCCGGCGCGGTGGGCGCGCCGAGGTTTAGGGGACCCTCGGCAGTGAAACCTTCAGCCAGTCCGTGCGCCTCAGACCAGGGGACGCCCGGCGGGAAGCGCACGGTGAGCTCGACGCCCGCGTCGCCGGCGAGCGCGATTTCCACGCGCGCGGGTCCTAATCCTCGCGCGGCGTCCTCGCCCGCGTGGAACGCGATCGTCGGGCGCACGATCTTCTCGTCCTCCGAGCCGACGGGCCTGGTGTCCGAGAACGGCACGCCCAGGCTCGTCAGCCACTCCGCCACCACCAGCCTCTGCGCGGCGACGCGCTGCGTTTCGGCGCACGCCGCGGCGCTCGCGGCGACGCGCGCGGCGTCAAACGCAAACGCCTCGGGAGGCGTCGAAGGCTGGCCGTCGCCGCCCAGAAGCGCGCCGGCGGCGGAGAGAGGCGCCCACGTCGCCGCGCCGGGCGTCGCAGCCGGGTTGGCGCGGGACGCGCGGACGAGCGCCAGGCACACGTCGTGCGCTTGCGCGGCGCCCCCGCCGGCGGTCGCATCGCGACGCACGAAGGCGGCCACGAACAGCCCGCCGCCGGAGGGCGCCACGGGCGCCGCCGCCGCCGGCGGCGAGCCGTCGCCGGGCCAGGCGACGCCGCGCGCCGCGCGGAACACCGCGTTCGGCGCGGGGTGCGGCGCGAGCCCCTTCTCGCGCATCGCCGCGCGCAGCTCGCTCTCCAGCGCCGCGCGCACGAGGCTGGCGAGCGCGTCCGGCAGTGCGGCGACGCCCCCCTGGCGCACGGCGCGTGCCAGCGCCGCCGCCGCGGCGGGCGACGCCAGCCGCGAGACGCCCACGACGGCGAGCTCGCCTCCGCGCTTATCGCACGAAACCTGCGCGGCGGTGCCGTTCGCGGTGAGCCTGACGACGATGGCCGGGCGCGGGGACGCGCCCCAGCCGTCCTCGTCCAGTCCCGTCTCGTCTAGGGTCTCGTCTCCTTCGCCGGCCCCGGAGGCGGGCCGCGTCGCCGCCGGCTCGAGCGTCGCCGCGAGCCCGGCGGCGGCGCAGGGGCCCTCGATCGTCGCCAGCACCCTCCGCAGACGGCGCGCCGACGCGGCGCGCATGCCGTCCGCCAGAACCTCGCGCACGTCCACCGAGGACATGTCGAACGGAAGGCTCTCGACGTCGCACGCGGGCGGCGTTTCCGCTTTCGACGCCTCGTTCCTCGGATCCGCGGTTCTCTCACCCGGCACGAGCGCGCGCGCGACGATGCGCCCGTCGATCGCGTCGACGCCTTTCCGGTACACGAGCTCGATTCTCGGAACCGTCCCCCCGGCGACGGCGGCGTCGTTCGCCGCCGCCGCCGTCGACGCCTCCACGCTCCCGACGTCCACCCCCGCCAGGCGCGTCCCCGCCGCGCCCGCCGACTGCGCAGCGCCGGGAAGCCAGAACCACACGCGGACGCCTTCGCCGTCGCCGCGCTTCTTTTCCGCGGGAACGCCTTCGGAGGCGTCGGGAATCTTCTCCGCGGCGGCGTCCGGGGAGGCCTTGATGGGTTCCACGCGCACCGCGCCGCCGTGCCACGCCCCACCCTTGAGCGCCACACGCTTGGTCTGCTCCGCGATCGTCGCGGCAACCAGTCTGAGCGCGGCGTCGCGCCCGACGCGGTGTAAACCGGCGAGGCCCTCGGCGCCGTGCTCGACGAGCTCGGGAGGCGCCGGCGGCGGCGGGGACATGCCCGCCATCCGCGCGGTGGCGCGTTCGCCCAGCACGCGGTCCTCCAGCTTGGTCAGCGTGAACGCCCTCGGCTCGGCCGTCGCGTCGTCGTCGATGTCGCGCGCCCCGGCGAGCATCTCCACCTTCTTCACCAGCCAGCCCCCGAGCGGCGGCGGCGGCGCGAGCGCCGCGGGCTCGGGAGGCGCCTCGCCGGGCTTCAGCGGCGGCGGCGGCGGCGGGAGCGGCGGCGGTCCCCCGAGCGCCAGCGTGGCGCGGTACTCCCCCGGGACGCCCACGACCGCGTGTCCGTCCTCTACGCTCCAGATCTTCACGCCATCGGGAAGGGAACCGCTGAGTTTCTCGTCCAGAAGCTTCGAGCGCATCTCGCGCTCGACGCGCGCCTGCAGGTCCAGCCGATCCGAACGCTCCCGCTCCGTCTCGGGGTCGTCCGCGCTCGGCGCGGGTTTCGGAGCGACGTCCGCGATGGCGCGCGGCAGCGCGGAGTACTCGCCGTTGCACAGCACATCCAGTGCGCCGGGCAGGTCGAACAGGGGCGCCCTGGCCCACGCCATGTGCTGGTGCAGCCCGAACAGCCGATCGGCAGCGTCTGCGAACGCGCGGTCGTGCTGCTCGAGCTGCCCTAGCATGTCCCCGCACAGGATGGAGATGCGGGCGCGCCGCTGGACAGGCGCCCACTCCGCCAGCACCGCCAGTCGCGTTAGCCTCTGCCGCAACGTGTGTAGGTACCGCGCGAGCTCGCGCTTGCGGTCCACCTCCGCGCGACCGGGGGCGCTCGACGCGAGTTTCACCAGATCATCGTGCGCCGAGGACACGACTCGCTCCACGAGCTCGCCGAGACGCACCGTGGGGGTGTGTCTGGGGAGGCCTTCCATCCTGCGTGCGTAGATGGGCCGACCGACACCGCACCCAGAGACCCCCGAGCAGACGCGCGCGCCCCGCGCGCGCAAGAACCTGCCGAACCCGCCCCGGGACGGTGGGTTTGCGCGCCCCGAATCTTCGGCGAAACTCTGCACTGCAGCAGTGCTGTCGATTCAGAGCGGCCTGCGTCGGCAGTCTTCACAAAATATTCTCGAGAAAAAGCGCCAAAAAACGCTTCACGCAAACCGCCGGTGTCACTTTTCGAAGCTCGAGATCGCACGGCACAGCCCGCGCGACACTTGTGAACGCACTTCACGACACCTCGCACAGGTGCGTCGAATTCCCTTGAGATACACGACATCCACC
>Ga0181564_10004108_pt1 | contig 12393 bp, 6 predicted proteins | sample 011ome_24_FD_134512 | JGI IMG/M metagenome (GOLD analysis project Ga0181564, IMG submission 134512) | Coastal salt marsh microbial communities from the Groves Creek Marsh, Skidaway Island, Georgia - 011513CT metaG (megahit assembly) | ecosystem: Environmental > Aquatic > Marine > Intertidal zone...
ACAATCTAAATTTTAACATCTCACAAGATGCTAAGTCGATTGATATCAACCAATTTAACGGGAGACTATATAGAAGTTCTTATGGTTCTATGAATACATTAAACCGACCTCTAGGAATGAGTTTCGATTTTATTGAGGGTGCGGGAACGGGAATTGATTTGGGTATTGTATATGAAAATAGACCATCCGGAGGAAAGCCCAAGCTAAATTCCTCTTTTTGTGATCGCGAAATTTCACAACAATACAATTGGAAAATTGGGGCAAGTTTTACGGATATAGGCTTTCTCAGTTATTGGGGACAGGGTTCGGAAATCGTATCTATGGCGAATAATAATTGGGTAATCGATCCAAAAATCATTCAAAGTGCACAAAATTCCGGCGATGACAGACTTAATGATCTTGATAATCGTCTTTTTTCTGTTTTAGGTGCTGTTGAGAATGATGATATTATCAGTACCACACCCATGGCATTTAATTTACAATTTGACCAAAACCTTAATGGACACATTCATATTGGGGCGTACTGGACCCAGAATTTGAAACGCCGTAATTCCGTGGGTTTGAGAAGAGCTTCTTATTTTAACATTACACCGAGATGGCAAAGCGAACAATTAGAGTACGGCTTTCCTATTACGGTTGCAAATGACTACACCGATTTACATATGGGTGTTTACGGACGTATCGGCCCTGTGATTATCGGTACTGATAATCTACTTGGTTTAAGTCAATATGTTCAAAATGAGAGTTATTCAGGAGGAAGTTTCTATTTTGGAGTTCGATCTAAAATTGGTGGGTGTGACAAACGCACGAAACGTTATTCTTATTTGCAAAAAGAAACATTTTACGACACACTGATTGAGCGCGATACCCAGCAGATTCGAATCGTGAAAATTGAGCGTGATACTATTATTGAAAAGAAAAAAGAAACGACTACAATTCGCGATGAAGAGAAAGGAGATTCTGAAATTGCTTTGGAGGCAGAAAATGATAAGTTAAAAAAGGAACTTGACGAAAAAGAGAAATCCATAATAACATTGCGTCAAGAAGCAGAAAAAGCTCAAAAAGAATGCACGGATCGTCTGGGAATTCTAAAATTAGAAAGTGAAAAATGTAAAAAATCCCAACAAACGCTGGAATCCGAAATTAAAAAGAAAAACGCCGAAATAGCTCTAAAAGAAAAGCAATGGGAAGAAGAGCGTCAGAGATTGATAAATTTGGCGAAAGAAAAAAATCCTAGCCTACCCAAAGTCGATACGGTTACTATTGATTGCACACCAGAATTAAATAAATTAAAGGCTGAAATTGAATTGATTAAAAGCATTCGAAACAAGGTTGTTCTTGAATTGGATGAAGCAAAAAAATCAAACATAGCGCTTCAAAAGAAGTGTGATGAGGAGAAGAAAAATTTGCAGGATTACCTAGATAAATTGCAAGCCGAAATTGCTTTATTGAAAAAAGCAAAATCCGAAGTTGAAGGAGAAAACAAGATATTAAAAGACCAAGTAGATAGACTGTCTGGTGAGGCCATAAAACAACCTTGTGATGACAAAATCGCGGAATTAGAAAAGAAATGGAAGGAAGAAACTCAGAAAAATGCACAAATTGCCTTGGAATTAGAAACCGAAAAGGCTAAAGCAAGAAAAGCGCAAATAGAGGCTAGTGCTTCTGAGAAAAAGGCAAAGGATGCCGCTATAGAGGCTGCAGAGGCAAAAAATCAAGCTCAAAAATGCAAAGACGCTTTGGATGCACTTTCCAGAGAAAAGCAAATTTGTGATGAGAATCAAGTAAAACAAAAAGCTGAAATTGCCACACTCAATGCACAAATAGCCGCGTTGAAGTTGGAAAATGAGAAATTACGTAAGTCTGCTGATATTGATATGACCAAAGATCCTGTTGAGGATTGTACTCCTTATAAGATGAAGTCAGCAGAATTAGAAGCGGAGCTTGCGGCTGTTAAAGCTCAACTCGCATCAGCATTAAAAGCCAAAGAAGATTGCACTCCGTATAAAAATAAAATCTCAACACTAGAAGCAGAACTAGCATCCGTTAAATCAAAGTTATCGGCATCAGAAAGTTCAAAAGAAGACTGCGCTCCATTAAAAGTGAAGATTGCGGATTTAGAAAAAGAAGTTGAAACCTTAAAGGCCAAAATAAACGCTTCAATTGCAGTAAGCGAAGATTGTACGCCATACAAAACAAAAATTGCTGCGTTAGAAGCTGAGATTGTAAAATTGAAAGCATCTAAAGAAGATTGTACACCATACAAGTCTAAAATTACAACTTTAGAAGCGGAAATTTCTAAACTCAAATCGGAGCAATCCAATTTGGTTGAAGAAAAAAATAAAGTAGAGATCGCTTTAGAGGAGGCAAAAAAATCGAATAGTGAAATAAGCGTTTACACCGACGAAATCACCAAGCTAAAAGCAAAAATTGAAGTCTTAGAAAAAGAAAAAGCATCAACAATCGATTGCGAGCCTATAAAAGCGGAATTAGAAAAATTAAAGGCGGCCCTTGCTATTTGTCAAAAAGAGAAAGCATCATTGGTAGATCCAAAACCCCTACAAGATGAAATCTCGAAATTAAAATCAAAAATTAGCATTCTAGAGGAAAAGATAGCAACGGGTTCTGATTGTAAAGAATGTGAATCGGAATTAGCAAAATCCAAAGCGGCTTTGAGCGCGGCTGAGGCAAAAATCAAAGCTCTAGAAGTTGAAAAAGCGAAGTTGGCTTCTCAAGTTGAAGAACTCAAGCAACAAAATACATCTTGCTTAACATTAAAAGCGAAAAACGATGAGCTGACTAAAAAGGTATCTGAATTAGAGGCTCGTGCCTCAGAATTGGAAATAAAGCTTGCCGCTGGTGACAATTCTGCAGAATTAACAGCCGAAATCAATAGACTGAAAGAGGAAATTAAGAAAAAGGACAATCAAATCAGCGGTTGTACCTTGATTTCGGATAAATGTGCCAAAAAGTTATCTGAAATAGAGGCAAAATTAGCAGAGACTGAAAAGGCAAAAAATCTGGCAGATTCTAAATATGAAGATTTGAAGCGTCAAATCATTTCAATGGATGAAGATATGGGTAAATTAGGAGAGATCATTAAAACGAACAACGCTGAAATTTCAAAATTGAATGCTGAGATCAGCACGTTGAAAGGTCAACTAAAAGATTGTGAAACGAAATTAACTGAGGCAACTTCAACTAAAGAGGAAACTCCAAACTAAGTTAAAAAGCTAAGAACCAACGTAAATTCAACATTCTACCTGTTAGATATTCGGGAACGCCATACCGTGCATTATTGAGGTCTTTTACCCAGCTATATGCAATGACGTTATTGATGGCTAACAGGTTGAATATGTCAAGACTCACCCAAGATTCTTTAACCCATTTGGCCTTATTAGGCTTGTCTCCATTCTTTCGAAAAACCTTACTAAATCCAATATCAACCCTGCGATACGCCGGAACAAGGCTTGGTGTATTCGAATATCTCGCATCTCCATCCAAATAATAGGGTACCGCTGTGCCAATATTTAAAGTTAAATTTACGCGAACACTTGGGTTTTGAGGAAGACGGTCTTGGAAAATTGCAGCAAAATTCAAGCGCCTATCTGTTGGCCTTCTCAACCAATCGCTTGTTTGTGCAATTCCATTTTCATCTGTGTATGAAATTCTTTCCTTACTCTGTAATAAGCTCAATGTAAACCAGCTTTCTAACCCTTTATTGAATTGACCGTATAGCCTGTTATCAAAACCGATAGCATATCCATTTGATGCATTGTTTGCATAATAACGTATTCGAATATTATCGTATAAATACGGATCTAAATTATTCAATTGCTTGAAATAGGCTTCGGTTGAGTATTTGAATTTTTTACCCCAAAGGGTTACTATTTTATCCATACCTAAAACAACATGCCACGATTCTTGAGCCTTCAAATTCAAGTTTAACGCTCCGTTGAAATTACGCATTTCCCGGTAAAATGGCGCTTGATGATAGGCTCCTACTGCCAACCTGTATGTACTTGGAGTTCTCTTTAGACTATCTGGTGCTCTTAGATTGTAATTCTTATGCGGTTCATAGAAAAAAGCCAATCGGGGCATCCAAAGCCATTGTTTACTGATACTTTCCCAACTTTGACGTATTCCTGCTACCATCCAAAAGTTTTTTTGGCGATCCAGAATTTGTTTGGCTTGAATATAACTACTCAGACGATTTCTGCTGATAGAATTATTAGCACGAACTACATCATCTAAAACAATGCTATCGATACTGCTACTCCATGGGGCAATATTGTAGTCAGCACTATCCATATAAAGCCACTCGTAATAACGATCGTCAATAATTTCTTTATTGAATCTAATTCCGTATTTTACCTGAGTACGAGAGGTTTTTTTTCCAAGTTCCCCTAAATGGGAAAAATTCAAAATGCGAGATTGCATTCGATTTCGGCCGTGATCCAGGTAATAGCCATATCCTAAGGTACGAACGGGTTTTCCTAAATTACTCGATCCAAGATCTCTATCGAGTTCACTGAGGCTATAGGCACCTTGAATATCGAAATATTCTTCTTCATTAATAGAGGTAACACTGGTAATCCATTTGTATTTAGCCCATAAACTTGGTCTATAATTTAGGGTTAAGGCTCCCAGCTGATATTCATAGTTTAGGTTTTCTTGTCCCGCCATATACACATTCAATTGATAGGCGGCTTGAATGGTTCCGAATTCCGTTGTACGACTTTCAGGGCGCAACTGAAATGCATTTCTAGCGTAGTTTCCCAAAAAGTCTAAAGACCAATTGCGATTGATTTCCCAAGTAATGAAGGATTGAACATCCGCAAAGTTCATATTATACGTGCCATCCGTATTCAATGTACTTGTCAATAAACTATTGGTAAAATGCCTAAAACTGAAAATGCCAGATACGGATCCTTTTGATCCTTCTAAACTTGCTGAATTCAACATGGTACCCAAGGTTGCTTGAAACCGAGTTGAGTCAGGTCGTACATAAGCCACATCCAATACAGAACTCATTTTATCTCCGTATTGTGCGGCAAAACCACCTGCGCTGAACTTGATTCTATCAACCATAGCAGGGTTGATAAAACTCAATCCTTCTTGTTGTCCGTTTTGAATAAGTTGTGGCCGGTAAATTTCGATATCATTAACATAAATAAGGTTCTCATCAAAGTTTCCGCCTCTAACGCTAAATTGAGATGAAAGCTCGTTGCTACTGCTAACCCCACCCAAAGTTTTGATGATATTTTCAATATTGGAACCAACACCAACATTCAATGCCAATTCTCTTGGTCGAATCTCCTCCATGAATGCATTGTCCGATCCTGCAGAAATTTCCACCGTTCCAATGAGATCAAGACCCAAACCATAGGTGATGGTATCAATTCCTTCACGTAAATCAGCATAATGACCGAAAACCTTTTCATCTTCAATGTATCCAAAAATCAAAAAAGAAGGATAGGGTATACGTATTTCAAATTCTGAGTTTTTTCCGGTGTACGTCAAAACCTTGCCGGATGCATCGCGGATTTCTATAGGCCCAAAGGTGAGGGGATGGCCATCTACGATTGCACGATACTCATTTTGAGCACTAATGTTTTGAAAATAAAGCAGGCCAATTAAGGCAATGAACCAACGACTCACGCAGTAATAACGAGCCGTATGGTGGTTTATTTTGAACAATTCAATAAATCCGTAATGGTTTGAGTTGGATTGTCGGATGAAAATACCGTGTTTCCTGCAACAAGAACATCGGCGCCTGCGCGGAATAAATCACCTGCATTCTGTAAAGACACGCCTCCGTCAATTTCAATCAAGGTATTGCAACCAAGTCGTGAAATTTCATTTTTTAAGGTTTCGGTTTTCTTAAGGGTTTGTGGGATGAATTTCTGACCCCCAAATCCAGGATTCACACTCATCAAACAAACCAAGTCTATTTCTTCTAAAACATCCATTAAAGCATAAATAGAAGTATGTGGATTAAGAGCCACACCCGCTTTCATTCCTGCATTTTTAATTTGTTGAAGCGTTCAGTGTAAATGAGTGCTGGCTTCTAGGTGAACCGTTAATACATCTGCTCCGGCATCCGCAAAATCTTGAATATATCTTTCCGGTTGGACAATCATCAAATGCACATCTAATGTTTTCTGTGCATGTTTTTTTAATGATTTCATCACTGGAAACCCAAAGGAAATATTGGGCACAAAAACGCCATCCATTACGTCGACATGAAACCATTCGGCATCTGAATTATTAATCATTTCAATGTCGCGCCCTAAATGAGCAAAGTCTGCAGAGAGTATGGATGGAGCTATAATCTTAGACATGGTTACAAAAGTAGTTAATTTATTACGATGTAGGTGGATACTTGCTTAGTTCATGGATATAAATTTTGCCATAAAGTAATGCATTCAACGGCAGGCTTTACATCGTGAACACGCAAAATCTTAGCTCCGTTTTTCAAGGCTTCAGCATGTAAAAAGCTCGTCCCATTTAATGCATAATCTGCTGATATTTCAAGGGTTTTATAAATCATGCTTTTACGGGAAATTCCAACTAAAAGGGAAGGATTCCAAGTGCTAATTTGATTTAATTCTCTCAATAATTGAAAGTTCTGCTGAGGAGTTTTAGCAAAACCAAAACCCGGATCGACCCATATATTATTTAGGCCAATTTTTTGGGCTTCAGATACCTTCTGCTGAAGATAATGCAATACGTTTGACGTAACATTGGCATATTCTGCATTGTTTTGCATGGTTTTGGGATCGCCAATTTTATGCATTCCTATGTAGGTTATATTCTGATTGGCAAGGGTTGAGAACATTTTATTATCATCTTCTCCAAAAGAGATGTCGTTAATAATATCCACCCCTTCTGATATGGCTTTAATTGCCACCTCAGAGTGATAGGTGTCTACACTGATCCACGCCGTTGGAAATTCCTTTTTTAGCGCCGATACGGCAGGAGCGATCCGATTCCATTCATCTTCGGCAGAAATCCGTTCCGAGCCCGGTCGAGAACTTTGTCCCCCGATGTCCAGAATTAATGCTCCTTCTTCGAGCATTTTTGCAGCAACATTTAAACAATGAGAATTATTTGAAAATCTACTTCCCGCATAAAATGAGTCGGGAGTGATATTCAAAATCCCCATAACCACAGGTTGGGTTATGGGGATTTTACCCATAGGTCCTTCAAGAAAAGGGATGGGATTCATTTATTTTATAGATTCAGAAGGATCGCCAACCATATTTTCTGGACGTACCCATTCGTTGAATTGTTCTTCGGTAAGTAATTCCAATGCTAAGGCTGCTTCCTTAAGAGTGGTTCCTTCTTTATGCGCTTTCTTTGCAATTTTAGCGGCATTTTCATAGCCAATATGCGGATTTAAAGCCGTAACCAACATTAAGCTTTGGTCAACTAAACGTTTGATATTTTCGTGATTGGGTTCAATTCCTACTGCACAATTATCGTTAAAACTCAAACAAGCTTGTCCCAAAAGTCGTGCACTTTGCAATACATTAGCAGCAATAACAGGTTTGAAAACATTAAGTTCAAAATGTCCTTGGGTTCCAGCAAAAGAAACGGCAACATCATTACCTAATATTTGAGCACAAACCATAGTTAAGGCCTCAGGTTGGGTAGGATTGACCTTCCCTGGCATAATGGAAGAACCTGGTTCGTTCTCAGGGATGATAATTTCACCAATTCCGCTTCTTGGACCAGAACTGAGCATTCTGATGTCATTTGCAATTTTAAAGGCACTTACCGCAGCGCGTTTTATCGCACCGTGAAGTTCTACCATTGCATCGTGAGCCGCTAGGGCTTCAAATTTATTTTCTGCACTAACCAATGGAAGACCACTTTCTTCTGCAATGAACTGAGCAACCAGATTCGAATATCCCTTGGGGGTATTCAATCCTGTACCAACAGCAGTTCCACCTAATGCCAATTCTGCTGCAACGGGTAAGGAACGATTAATAGAAGCTATACCGTTATCAAGTTGTGTTACATAACCGCTAAACTCTTGCCCCAATGTTAATGGCGTTGCATCCATGAAATGTGTACGACCAATCTTTACGATATCTTGAAACTCTCTAGACTTATGTTTTAAGGTGGTTTTAAGTGCTTGTAAACCTGGTAACGTGTAATCCACGACTTGCTTGAAAACAGCGATGCTCATAGCTGTTGGAAACGTGTCGTTACTGCTTTGACTTTTGTTTACGTCATCGTTTGGATGTAATACCTTGTTTTCATCCGTTAATTTACCACCATTCATAACATGAGCAAGATTGGCAATAACCTCATTCATGTTCATATTACTTTGAGTGCCACTTCCAGTTTGCCAAATAACCAACGGAAATTGATTGTCGTGCTTTCCAGCAATTATTTCATCGGCTGCCGCAGCGATTAGTTCGAATTTTTCGTTTGACAATACTCCTAATTGATTATCCGCTTTTGCCGCACATTTTTTTAAGATTGCAAAAGCACGAATAATCTCAATTGGCATGCTTCCTTCAGGACCAATTTTGAAATTATTTCTACTTCTTTCAGTTTGGGCTCCCCACAGGGCATCTGCAGGCACTTGTACCTCGCCCATGGTATCGTGTTCAATACGAAATGCTGTCATAGTGATGCAAAAATACAGCACCCCGAGCAGAACTCTAAATCTCTAAAGACATAGGAGCGATTTTCGCGATTAATATTTGATGAATTTTTCGCGAAAATCGCAACTATAGTTATACTTGATCAATCAATCCCTTGAGAGTTCAAGATTAATATTTTAGTTGTGAAGGTTTGATTGTCGGTATTGGCTTTTAAAATATACATGCCTTTTGCGATGTCTCGAACATCTAAACGATACATATCTGTATTGATGCTTTCTACCTTTTTAATCAATTGTCCGTTAATTCCATATACGAGTACATTATTTATCTTGGTATTGCTATTAATACTGATAAAAGATGTTGCAGGATTTGGAAAACATTGAATTACAATTTGATCGTTTCCAAAAATTATTGTTTGAGGATCTGGATTGTAAGGTTTAGGTTCTTTGTCACATTCTTTATTAACGGTGTATTTACGAATTACTTTTTCTAGTTGATTTTTTAAAAGGTCAATATCGCTCGTAACACCAGATGGCTTGATGTGAGAATTGCCAACTCCAGAATGATCGGTAATATAAATATAGTCACCTGAAGTTATGGCAGCCATGCGTTTCATCAAGAACTCTGTTGGTTTATCAATGCCACTTGCTGCAATGGGAATTATTTTAATCCCTTGTGCGGCGTATTCTTTGGTCAATCGCTCAATTTCACTCTTTTTTTCTTTGTGCGGTGGAGCATCTAACACCAAGAAACACAAACGTGTAAGGGCATTTTTACTCCATTCGAGCTTTTCAATGGCTTCTTCTAATCCAGCATCTACGGCCTCTGGGTAATCTCCACCACCACCTGCACCTTGTGATTGAACAAAATCAACGGCGTCTTCAAATCTTGAGGTGAAAGGCGCATGAATGGCCGTGTAGGCATCCCGAATATCTCGGTAAAAAACCGTAGATAATCTCAAATCAGAACAAGGTGTCATTTCGGAACTTCTTAGCATCAATTCCATTAATTCTTCTTTTAGGTAATTGATTTCATCTCCCATGGAACCGGTAGCATCCACGACAAAACATATGTCGACATTTTTTGGAGTTGATTTTTCGAAATTAATTCGAAAGGAGTTTCGCACATCCCCGTCAGAACCAACTTTGCCCAATTTGGTGAAAGGTCTTTCTCCATATTGAGCATACAGTAAAAAATCATGGGGTAGATCTTTTAATTCTGTTAAATAGGGCGCATACCATAGTTCTGCAAATCCTCGATTATCTGTTTTGGCCGTCCAAAATATACTTCCATCTTCGTTCCGCAGTTGTAAAGCTATATCAATAGCGGGATTGCCGTTTTTATCGGTAATTTCAATAGCATATCTTCGATTGTCCATTTTCCAATTCCATTGATTGGCGTGAATTTTCTCATCTTGCAGGGTTTTATTAAAACGGTCCCAATTTTCTAAATCATTCCAAATACCCGCAGTCATTACGCCTGCTTTGGCCTTTTCACTTTTCTTTGATGTTTTTTCTTCAGATACAGTCGATACTTCTATTTTCTCGGAAGTTTTTACCATAGCTTCTTCGGTTTCGGCACCTTCGATGGCAATTTCATCGGCAAAATGGCTAATAGACATATCCTTAACTCGAGATAGCGAAGTTGGAGCAGGAGCTGCGCCATCCTCAAGGGTTAAATGCCTTTTTGCAATGGAGCCAGAAAAATTGCGCATTGTATGAATGCTTTCTTTCCCATTTGTGCCGATTTTTATTGAATTGATTCCGTCCGAAAATAATGCGCGTTTTGACCAAATTACCTTTGCACCGTTCATTTTTGCAACCCTGTAAGTTCCCGGTTTTTTTATGGTGAAATCGACATTGCCAAAATCATCACTTTCAGCGTAATCCCAAATAATTCCAGTGGTATCTAATAGGTAAAGTAATTTGGTCGAGTCCTTGACCTTTTTTTTCAAATGAAAAATCTTGGGAATGGATTTTTCATTATTGACGTTAACCAATTGCTTTGAAGTTGAATCCTCAAAATCTGAAGAATTTGATTTTTGGATTAGATCGGTCTTTTTAATGATGATCTTCTCTTTCTGAAGTTCAGAGAATCCTAAGGCGGATAACAAACCCATACTAGTGATTGTGGCAATTTTTATTATCGATTTCATGAACCTTTATACGATGAATCCAAATAAGGTAAATGAACTTGAATCTATTTTTTTTGGAGATTACTTTGCCAGGGATATTTTCGCAAAAAACAGATGAACGAAGAAATTCAAAAATATAATAGCGAGCAAACTAAACCTTATGATCAAATTTGTAACAAATTGGAACAAATCATAAGTGAGCATCTTGTAGAATCAGAATCAAAGGTATGGCACAGACATCCCGTATGGTTTTTAGCCGGCAACCCAATAGTGGGTTATAGTAAACAAAAGAAAGGATTGAGGTTGATGTTCTGGAGTGGTGCAGATTTCGACGAGCCCGAATTGATTATTACCCATGGGAAGTTCCGTGACGCATCGTTTTACTACAATGCAGTTGAGGAAATTGATAAGGATTTATTAATTCGTTGGTTAGACAAATCCGTTAAAATTCAATGGGATTATAAAAATATAATTAAGCGAAAAGGCCAGTTAGTTCGCTTGTGATAGAAAAACGTTACCGTAATCTGTTCTGACCAATATTGAGGCCATTCATTAAAATGGGAGTATTGTCAATCTGACAATAACCCGAATCGGTTATATTTGCCCCTGCAATGGCAAATAAAAAATATTTCGATGCATTGTCTTACCACGCAGAAGGAAGGCCTGGGAAGATTGAAGTGGTATCAACCAAACCTACACGAACACAATTTGATTTAGCATTGGCATACTCGCCTGGGGTAGCAGAACCTTGCGAGCGCATTGCGGAAAATAAAGAAGACGTTTATAAGTATACAGCCAAAGGCAATCTTGTAGCCGTTATATCTGATGGAACAGCAGTCTTAGGATTAGGAAACATAGGTCCAGAAGCCAGTAAGCCAGTTATGGAAGGTAAGGGCGTTTTGTTCAAGCTTTTCGCGGATATAGACGTTTTTGATATTGAATTGGATTGTGCTAATGTTGAAGAATTTATTAGAACAGTAAAAGCACTCGAGCCAACATTTGGAGGTATCAATCTTGAAGATATTAAAGCTCCCGAGAGTTTTGAAATAGAGGAAAGACTTAAAGCCGAGCTCAATATTCCGATAATGCATGATGATCAGCATGGAACGGCTATCATTTCAGGTGCTGGATTAATTAATGCCCTTCAAATTGTAGATAAAAAAATTGGAGAGGTTAAAATGGTGGTTAATGGTGCAGGAGCAAGTGCAATAGCATGTACAAAACTCTTTGTAGCATTAGGTGCCAAAATTGAGAATATTGTTATGCTCGATTCTAAAGGCGTGATTCGTTCGGATCGAGAAAATTTAGATAAGTATAAATCTCAATTTGCTACCGATCGTGACATACATACTTTAGAAGAAGCTTTGGCAGGAGCCGAAGTTTTTGTGGGATTGAGTAAAGGGAATATTCTTACGCCCGAAATGATATTATCTATGGCTGCTAATCCCATTGTATTTGCAATGGCCAATCCGACCCCGGAAATCGATTATCATTTAGCGATTCAAACTCGAAAAGATATTATTATGGCAACCGGTAGGAGTGATTATCCCAACCAGGTGAATAACGTATTGGGTTTCCCATTTATTTTTAGAGGTGCCTTAGATGTTCGTGCAACGGAGATAAACGAAGCAATGAAGT
>Ga0181564_10004113_pt1 | contig 12379 bp, 7 predicted proteins | sample 011ome_24_FD_134512 | JGI IMG/M metagenome (GOLD analysis project Ga0181564, IMG submission 134512) | Coastal salt marsh microbial communities from the Groves Creek Marsh, Skidaway Island, Georgia - 011513CT metaG (megahit assembly) | ecosystem: Environmental > Aquatic > Marine > Intertidal zone...
GCTATCACCGGCGAGGTGGTCCAGATGGAATACCGGATGTCCCGGAACACAACCGCCAGTGTGATGAGCGTCAAGATGATGGCAAATCCAAGGGAGGTCCACTGAGAACCAACAATGAGTTCGTTGACCTCGATGGCCGTTGCAGCCACACCGGTCAAATCCTCGGCGGTCTCTCCGTACCTTCCTTGGAACGTTGCAGCCATTTCGTTGACGGAATCAACGCTCTTTGCCGTGTCAGCCACAGGGATGAACGGCATGTCAACGTAAATCAGGGACCGGCTGAAATCCTCGCTGACAAAGATTTCACGGGTTTCTTTGGTGAGCGAGGCATAGAACACATCCAGCAGGAAAATTTGGCTTTGTTGAGAAGCAGGCAAGCCAAACGCATCTGGGTCATTCAACAAGTCCCAAAACGAGGCGTCAAGGGATTGACTTTGATTCAACAGGACATCGGCTGTGGTTTTGACATCCTCGCACTGCTGGTTGCCAGCGCACGGCACCAATTGCAAGAGTTCGTTGACATCTTGACCGGTGACCGTCACCTGAACACCGGAGGATTTCATCAAGAAGACCACAGACACAGCCGTTGTGTTTTCAACGGTGTTGAGTTTTGCCTCCAGGTTGTCAATTTTCTGTAAGATTTCAACCGGGTCGTCGTTTGACTGATCGGCGTCGTTGAAATCACCGCTTACATTAGCGTTCACGAGGATCATTCCAACTTGACCTGCTTCAAACTCCGAGCTGTATTGTTTCATTTTCACAACCGGTGATTCTGTTTCTGGAGCCATCCCAAGAAGGTCAATGTTCTCCTCAACGTTTGCTTGACCGATGGTGGCAGAAAGGAGAATCATCAGCACGAAAAAACCGAGGACGCCTTTGTTTCGCTTGACTGGGATGTCAACCAGTACATCAAATGCCTTGAGCGGCGGGTGTTTTGGTTTCTTCAAATCCAAAATCAAGGTGAGGTTCGGCACCATGAACATCGTGAGGATGTAAACGATCACAATGCCCGCTGAGAGAGCGATGCCGACGGTTTGAATGGGGGCCATGGGCGTGAAAACCAAGGAGATGAAACCGATGACGGTGGTCACTGCAGAGAGGAAGACAGCCCGCCCAGTTGATGTTAGCGAAGCCCGCATTTTCTCGTCCTTGCTACCTTCCTCCTCTGCATATCGATTGGTGATGTGAAGGCCATAGGAAACACCGAGCGCGAGCAAGATGGGCCCAACGATGATCACCGTCATCGTCACCTCATAGTTTGTCGCTCCGATGAGACCCAGGGTCCAGAACACAGCACACAGTGTAGGAAGACCTGCAATCACCACCACCTTGAACCCTTGAAGCGGGCGCATACCGGTGATACCGGCTTGGAGAAGATCGGAGTGGAAGATGAACAAACCAATGGCAACCAACACTACAGCATTCGGGAAAATGTCCCAAAACAGTTTGAAGGAAAATTCGGTGACGGCGTTGGTGATGGGGACAGGGCCGGTCAACACCATGGAGAGGCCCAAGTCATCCCACGTGCACATGCCTTCAGACTCATCTGGCTCGCCATTGTCCTCAAATTCACACGCTCGCTCAAGTTTTGAGATGGTGTCGAGAATTTCCTGGGTATCAGCGATGATTTCCTTGGCTGGTCGGTCTTCAGTGACGGCGATGGCCATGATGGCGCGGTCCAGTACACCGTCAGGGCCGCCGTCTTCCCCGCCCTCAATGTCTCTTGCCAATTTGTTCATCCCGGCAGAAGGTTGGCCCTCGTCCGTGTACATCTCTCCGATGACCAGATCAATGGTGGTTTGACTTGGAATTTCATAGGAGCCACCAAATTGTTCGTCGGTCAGGGCGAAGGCTTCGTTGAGTTCATTGGCGAACTCCCGCGACGGACAGTTGTCCTCTGGATTGCTTGAACAACCGAGCTCACCAACCTCGGTGACGATGGCTTCACGGATGCGAGGAGCGCTCGAATTCACTTCTTTGAGCACCGTTGAGAGGGAGAGGATGTAAATCACGTCATCCGAGTCATCTGAGAGTTGAGGGTTCAGCAATCGCTCAACGTAACTGATCTCTTGCAAAATTCGTTGATTGGTGATGTTGTTTCCCTTGGTGGATTCAATGTAGACGACCATGACATTGGTAGACCAGTCTTCCTCAACTTTACCAATGAGTTCAGCCACTTGACTTCCGTCAGGCAAGTACACCTCAAGGTCGCCGTTCACGTTGAGCGCTGGATTGTTCAAATCATCATCAAAACGGGTGTTGTCCAGAAAGCCGGACTGTGAAACAAAGTAGGCCGTCAACAACAAGAACACCAACACGGTTGGAATTGGGAATCTCGTAATGGCGCCGGTCGCCCCGGTTTTTTGCCACTCCCGTTTGAAACGCTTTGGCGCCTCAAGGACGGCGTCAATGGTCCGCTTTGAGTCAATGGTCTTCATCTGTCCAACCAATTGTTCCCGGACAGCACGGCTTTTCCCAGCAATGGCTTCAAGCCGTTGATTACCGGTGGACACGGACTTCTCAGGGGCATCAGAGGAGGGTTTCGTTGCCTCGTTTTCTGAGCCCACGCCACCACCTCAACACTTGCGAGGCAGGAGTCCTTCAAAGCCTTACCTTCCTTGCGAGCCAAAACCAAAACGATTCCAATCAACGCCGACGGGTTGAAATGATGTCCCACATCCGCAGAGTTGGACCCACCTCATTGACCGAGGCGGGGCCAGGTGAGGCACATGCCAGCCCCGAAACTTCCAGAAAAGCGATGGTCCATTGACCTTGAGAAATCCATCCAAGAAGCCCACTATGCCGATGAGGAGGCTTACAGCGGGCGATACGCCTTCAACCCAGACAGCGGGAAAGAATTGTTCGTCATCGACACTCCCCCTCCCTACCCCTCCGGCACTTGGCACATCGGTGCTGTGGCCCAATACTCGATGATCGACGTCCTCGCTCGGAGTCAGCGTCTCTTGGGCAAAGAAGTCTACTTCCCTTGGGGCGTTGACCGGAACGGCATCAACATCGAATTCACCGTCGAGAAGAACACCAAACGCAAAATGAAATCTTACGACCGAGAGGAATTCCTCAAACTTTGTGAAACCACCATTGAATCGTTCACACAAGCGATGCGGAGCACAGCCAAGCGTGTGGGCCTCTCGTGTGATTATTCGCGGGAATACTTGACGGATGCTCCAGACTATCGAAGCGTGACCCAGTCAATTTTCGTTGACCTGTTCAAAAAAGGTGACATCGTAGAGGACCTTCGGCCCAACATCTACGACCCCGTGGAGGGAACCACCATTGCGGATGCTGAGGTTGAACGTCTTCCTCGAAAAACCAAGCTGGTTGACGTCAGATGGACCTGCGAGGACGGATCGGAACTCGTCATCTCCACCACTCGTCCTGAGTTGATTTGTGCTTGTGGCGTTGTGGTCGTTCATCCTGATGACGAACGTTACCACCACCTCGTCGGCCAGCAAATCAGCCTCCCGCTGGAAACCCATGGGCGCACCATCAGCGTCGAAATTCAACAACATCCGTCGGTCAAATCTGACTTCGGAACCGGTGTCCTGATGGTGTGTTCATTTGGCGACCAAAACGACGTGGCGGTGTTCAGAGAACTTGGCCTCACGCCCTTTCAAGCCATCGACCTTGACGGTGCCATGACCGAGGTGGCAGGTCCTTTACAAGGACTGTCCGTGCTTGACGCCCGTGCCAAAGCCATAGAACTCCTCGAACAATCCGGACGCCTTGTTCAAGCCGTGGAACGAGACCAAGACATTCCCGTTTCTGAGCGAGGAAAAAATCCGGTCGAAATCATCTTGCTGAAGGAATGGTACGTGCGCCAGACCCACATCCAAGACCGAATGCGAGAGCACATTGAATCCATCCGTTTCCATCCCGTGAGAAACCGGCAATTTTTACTGGATTGGATGGACAACATCAGCATTGATTGGCCCATCAGTAGGCGCCGATGGTACCATACAGAAATTCCAATTTGGTACAGCGAAGATGCGACCAAAGTGATCGTACCCCCTGCGGGGACGTACGTTCAACCATGGAAGGACAGCCCCCCCGTTGGAAGCCGAGTACTCGACCGAGAGAGCCGGGAGGACCTTGGAGCATTTGAGGACATCAAAGAAACGCTCGGCGCAATCGTCGGCGAGGAAAAGGTGTTTGACACATGGATGGATTCATCGAACTCCAACCTCTTCGTCAGCGGTTTTCTCAACCACCCTGAAGTGTTTCAAAAGGCCTTCCCGACGGCCTTGCGGCCACAAGGCAAAGAAATTGTGAGAACATGGTTGTATTACACCCTCCTCAAATCCACGCTGGTGCTGGATCAACCCGGTTTCCAGCATGTATGGATCGATGGACTCGGCATGGACCCTTGGGGCAGAAAGATGAGCAAGTCTTTGGGCAACGGCATTGATGCTGATTCTGTGCTCGAGTGTGGCGCAGGTGGTCGAACCGGTTCATGGCAAGTCAAGGGACCAGATGGTTCGGTTAAACTTCGTGCGAACAAGATTGGCAGCGAATGTTTCCGACTTTGGAAGGCATGCGACGCCCAAGTCGGGGATGATTTTCACATCAATCCCGAGGACATCGAAAAGAAGTATTTTGGCGTGCTCACCAAGTTGTTCAACGTGGCTCGTTTCGCTTCGCAATTTGATGTACCAGAGGATTTGAACACGCCTCCTGAAGAACTCGAACCAGAAGACACCTGGATTTTGGCGGAGTTCCAACAGACGATGAGCCAAGTGCAACAAGCATGGGAGAACCTCGACATTTACACAGCAACCCAAGCGCTCAAAACATTCGGCACAGGGTTGCTGCCAAGTCATTACCTTGAGATGGTGAAATCTCGACTCTACGATGAGGACAAGGCGGCTGCGTGGACACTTCACCGAATGGTTCGTGATTTCATGTCCGCCTTTAGCCCTGTATGCCCCTTCTTTACGCATCACATCAGCAGCACCGTCTACGGCTCGTCAGCCGTGGACGTCGATGTCTTCCCCGAACCACCGCTAGCGGCCGTTGGTTTTGGAACGGAAGAGGGAACACGACTCTGTGGGCTTTCAACCAGCCTTCAAGACTTCAACGGGAAAACATGGGCTGTGAAGAAAGAACAAGGCATCTCACTGAACCAACCCATTTCAGGCATTCAGGTCCCGGAAGAACTGGGTGAATTCGCCGCTACGCTCACACGAATGCATCAACTCTCGTGAGTTATTCTTCTCCGAAGAGTGTGGTTTGGCGGGATGGTGGCATCTCCAATTGACCCAATCGAAAGCCGATCAACCGGACCCGACTTTCAGGTCGGATGTTGGTCGCAAAGAGTTGCTTCGCCAAGCGTTTGAACACAGCCTCATCGTCCATGGCAACAGGGATACTCCGCCCGCTCGTGTGCGTCTCAAAGCCAGTGTAGCGAATTTTCACCTCACCCAAGCGGCCGGAAACGCCGAGATTGCGAGCTCGTTCCATCACCAAATCCACGAGCGTATCCAACCTCGCAAGCACATCCTCGTGGTCGTCAAGATCCTGCTCAAACGTGTGCTCCTTCCCGATGGATTTCCTGCTGCGAAGCGGACTGACCACCGCACTGCTTTCACCTTCGACCACTCGCATGAACCAGGTCGCGAACCGGTCTCCTGCCAAACGTGCCAGGGAGAGTTCACCTAACGCATACAATTCATCTGCCGTGGTGTAGCCCCACTCTGCCAGTTGCGTTGCACGCTTGGGCCCGATACCGGGGACGTCCCTGAGGGAACGGCCCTCAAAAAACGATGAAACTTCATCGGGCATCACGCGATGAATCCCGTTGGGTTTGTTCACTTCACTCGACATTTTCGCGACAATGCGTGTCGGCCCGATGCCAAAGGAAGCGGTTAGGTTCACCCGTTTTTTGATCTCCCGCTGCAGTTGATTCGCCAGGGCCAAGGCTGCATCCCAATCTCCACCAACGGTTTCTGTCACGTCCATGTAGGCTTCATCAATGCTGGCTTTTTCAAACAGGACCGCAGGTTCTCGCAGACATGCCATGACTTTTCGACTCGCTCGACTGTACAGACCCCGCGTACCACGGATGTAGATGGCTGGTCCGAACGGGGCAGCAGGGCAACGTCGCCACGCTTCTGAGACGGGCATGGCGGACCGAATGCCAAATGTCCGTGCTGCGTAATTGCATGTGGAAACAATACCGCGTCCACGACCTTGCTTTGGGTCCGAACCAATGATGAGGGGGACCTCGCTGTCGAAGCCATGGTGGAGCGTTTCCACCGCCGCAAAGAACGCATCGAGGTCACAATGAATCAATATGCGAGGCCCCTCTGCCTCAACGGCCATCGACTCCTCAACCACGATGACACAAACACGCCAGCGGTGTTTGAACTTGATGTGTGTTCAGTTCAAGTTGAGGGGTGTTCACAAGCATAGATGACCTCCGAGAGCGACCTTCGATGATTGACATGAAGCGAGATCTTGGCACCACTGTGGGAAGGAACACCGGACTTGTGCGGCGCACACAGGGCATTGACCCATCCCAAATTCAACCGCAAGCGGGTCAACTGTACCACCTCAGCGGACCGGGGCGTTCGGGCAAGAGCATGCGTTGTATTGCCGAGCATTGGGTTGCCCACGCATTGGCTCAAGGACAAACTGTCCACTGGGTGGACGGTGCTTGCAGAATCGACCCTGCACGGTTCATTCCACTTCTCGAAGCGATGGGGGCCAAGGTTGAACCGTGCCTGTCACGGCTCTATCTCAGTCGAGGATTTACGCTGCATCAACTTGACCGGCAACTGGAACGGCTACCCGATGAATTGGCCATCACACGTTCACCAATGGTGGTGGTGGACGGGTTGTTGGCCATGCACGGCGACGACGCCATCTCTTCGCTGGAATCACGCACCCTTCTTCGACGGCACGTGAAGATCCTGCAAAATCTCGCCCACCAACATCACGCAGCCGTCGTCGCCATCACCGGGCTCGACCACGGCCCATCTGAAAGTGCACGCCATGTGAAGCATGTGAGGCGCCATTCGCAAAATCACCTTGAAGGCGCATGGCGGGGTCGACGGCGGCAACGGTTGCTGCATGTCGTTCATCGACGAAGTGGCCTCCAAGGTGCTTGGCAGCCCTTCCATCGAGACCCACAGACTGCTTTTTTACTCCCGAAACGACGACTCAATCGTCAAGAGGTGGCTTCATCGGTTGGGGTTCTTGCGTTGCATCATACTGAGTCGTGAACGCAAATAACGTGGGTTGTCGACCGTCGTTTCGCAGTTGGTCTGTGGTCCAACCAAATGGAGCGAGGAGCGCCCAAATGGCACGTTCTGCCAATTCAGCGTAGTGTTCGACACACGCATGAACACCGTCCGGCAACGAATCCAATTCTTCTGCAAGAACCACGCGGTCGAGCAAGGCATGTGAATCACGGTTCATGACCACGTAGCGAACTTTTCCTCCAGCAGGGACCTCGTACCCGCGTTCGTTGGCTCGCATGAGGGCGGCGTAGGTCACGTTCTTGACGCGATAGTCACTCAGTGAGCGGCTGGTTCGACGGGTGATCACCAGTTCACTCAGCGAAATTTCGCCCTGTTCCAACCGCTGGAGTTCACACCTGTAGTGATTCAAGACAGTGCGCTGCGTTTCAAACGAGGGAAGCCCCTCCTTGCGTTGACCTGCTGCGAGGTATTCCAATCCAACGCGCTGCAACCGTTGAATCCAGATTGGTGTCGAATGTTGTCGCATCTCAATCCCGCGGACTTTGAACGAATCGCCATCATACGCCCAGTACTTTGTCAATGAACCGGACCCGTGGACCCGGCTAGGAAGAAACGCAATGAACTCGTAGTGCGCCTCGAACTCGAGAGGAATACCGACCTGCTTGGAGATGCGGGAAGCAAACGCCTCGGCGTCCATCCGTTGCTGGTGCTTCGTTCGCCCTTGCGTATCCGAAAGCCAAACGCAGTCAACGATGGCATGGAGGACATCCCATCCGTCCTTTTGGGCCTCTTCAATGGTGGTCAATAAGAGGTCTCGAGACCACGCACAAATCGCTTCATGCGCTTCAATCCGACCAAACCGGGCGTTTCGATAACCGGTATAACCAAAACACGTGACCAGCAGCCACTTGAGTGCGTTTTGTCGCAGGTCAAAGGCGTCGCCTTTCTGTTGACGTTGATGCTTCAATTCACATCGTCGCTCGATGATGGGTGCCACGACACGCCCAAGAAAACCGTGCGTTCTCCCACACGTGTGCATGTTGAGCCCCGGTACGGCAAGGGCTTTCTCGTGAGCGAGTGGAAAAAGACCATGTCCGAAACGAGCGTGAACCGACCGTTGCCGAAATTCGTTGGCGGCTTGTTCTGGATGGAGCGGCACAATGCCTCGCATGGATGCCGAATTCGGTGGTTGACAGCACGAACAATTCAGGGTCTCAGGCGAGATGTTCCGTGTGGCGATGATGCTCGGAAACAGGCTCGCAAAATCAAGTTCAATCACCGATGCATGGACGCCAGGGCAACTGTCAAGGTACAGGCCTCCTCGGTCGGCTTGTAAGAGATCCAGTGCCGATTTCGTGTCTTCGGGACGATTTTTCTTCCAAGGTACGAGCACACCGTCGTCCATGGCCACGCGCATTTGAATGGCACTGATCACCGAGCCCGGAGAAAGTCGGGAGATGATTTGAGCCGATTGACGCGAGTGCTGAGCGAGCTCGAAAAGACCGGAAAGACCACCTTCGCTCACGATGAAACTGTTCTTGAGATCGATGTGGAGGCGGCCGTTGAGAAAAAAGGCTCCGTGACGATGCCGAGTTTGGCCGTAGGAGTGGACCGTGCGTTGGTTGGTCGTTTGCTGAAGCGATTCCGATGTTCGCCCCAACACCATCGGCTGACCGTGAAGCATCCCTTGCTCAACCAACCATGGAAACCAGCGCTGATCGCCCCCCTCCGTGAGAAGAATGTCCGGATCCATCGCATCATACGCTGCCTGAACAGCGACCAACATGGACGCCATGGAACCATGTTCAGAACGTCTGATGGTCAATGAACGAAGTGGCTGTCGCGGTGAAATGCCGGGCTCGTGAACTGTTTCCAAACGAAACCACTCCACGGTGTCATGGAGGGTCGGTAGCCCTTGGCCAGAGGTGCGTTTCACGGCCATTTTGACAACGTGAAACGGAGGATAGACCTCACTTTTTGAGTGGTTTGAGCACATTGACAAACGCGTTGACTCATCAGCGGACCACCGTACTCGACCAAAGGGTATGCATTCGTGGTCGTTGAGGAATCGCTGGGCTAAGTGCGCGTCGACAGAATAGAGTTTGAAACGGTGAAAATCCCCCCGTGCTTCAATGTGTTCAGCCAGTCCACGAACATGCTGGAACGACTGGAGACCGACTTCAAGAACATCGCTTTGGCCATCGGCTTCCAAATCCAAACGCGCTCGCGTCATGTGAGGTTGGTTGAGGGTGAAACGCTGCTGAATTTCAGGCTGTTCGAGCCAGTGCTCCAACCGGTTGAGGTCGGTATGCGATGCGTGAACATGGATCACCGGTTGCCATGGAACTGCACACGCATGGGCGAGACCGTCGTCGTCAATCACCCAGGCTGTCATACCGGTGTTGTCCTTGTTCGCATGAACGTCAAGAAGCCATCCTTCAATCATCGCCATGCCGTTCCTCAAGGACTTCAAGCCGGGCAGAAAGCCGCGTCAGTTCGGACATCAATCCGACCAGCATGCTGAGCACGGCTGGCTGCCATGTGTTCAACGTCGGAAGAAGACCTCCAGCGGTCCTTCGCTCGCGCACTTCGTTAAGCAAGGCATCAAACGCCTCGCGATCACTCGGATTCAAGGCGCGACGGTACGGGGCCAAGTTCTGCAGTTCACTCTCAACACGCATTCGCCATGACGGTACACTTCGACCCATACCAGCGTGTGGGCCAAGAAGCAAGGGATGCTTATCCGAGACCCAGTTGTTGAAAGTGAAAGTGCTAGAGGTGATCACGGTTCACGACAAAGTCACATGCCACACCGTTGAGAATATCCATGACGTTGGCGGCAATGTCCATTCCAACACGCCCTTGGGCTTCAACGGTGGACGCCCCAATGTGCGGTGTACCGTGAAAGTGTTCCATCTGAAGCAACGGATGGTCGGGGTCCACCGGTTCTTGTTCAAACACATCGAGAGCAGCGGAAGTGAGAACACCGGACTGAAGCGCCTCCAAAACGGCGTGCTCATCGACGATGCCACCGCGAGCGCAATTGACGATGTGGCTTCCACACCGAGCACCGTCCTTACCGATGTGCGGCATTGAGGCCAAGCGCTCGGCGTTGACCAAATGGTGCGTCTCGTCCGTTAAATTGCAGTGGATGGACACGTGGGTGCAGTTCGAGAACAGTGCGTCCACCGTTTTGTGCAGACGCGTGCCTTGTGCTTTAGCAATCTTCGGAGGGAGGTACGGGTCGTAGGCATGAACCTCCATGCCAATGGCTTGAGCGATGCGGCCGACCGATTGAGCGATCCTCCCAAACCCGATGAGGCCGAGGGCTTTGCCGGAAAGTTCTGAGCCTGTCATCGCTTTCTTTTCCCACCGTCCTTCTCGCAGAGAGCGGTCTGCCCGGGGAAGATGGCGAATGGACGCGAGAAGGTGTCCAAGGGTCAGTTCAACCACGGATTGAGTGCTGGCGCGAGGAGCGTTGACGACACGAATGCCTCGGGTTCCGGCCGCCGCCAGGTCAATGTTGTCGACGCCGACACCGGCACGACCGATCACCTTGAGGCGGTCACCAGAGGCTTCGATCACTTCGGCAGGAAGTTTCGTTGCACTTCGGATGATGATGGCGTCAAAGTCCGCCAGTGCCCCAGCGAGAAGATCGGCGGCGGTGATGTGTTCAATCACGACCTCGTGACCGGCTTTCTTGAGGCGTTGAACGGCCTTTTCATCCATCCCATCGGTCACGGCAATTCTGGCCATGGTCGGTGGGTCTCCCGAGGGTGTTAGAACATTGGGTTTGTGGCGGAAATGAACCGCTGTTTTCAACAACCCCTGATGAGTGGCGTGGATGAGGAAGGTCAATGGAATCTGGTCTGCAAGAGTTGCTTTGGGGGGCAGGTATTCTCGCCCTCCCGTTACTTCTTGCCTTGCCGATGAGGCTTGCTTGGCAATTATGGGTCGGGGTTGGCCATGAGGTGTCCGAGTACAGAACGATTGTTCGACAAATTGTCGATTCAGGGCATCAAGTGGCTTCCTTTTCGCAAACATTGGATGACATCGCTCGCAACCTCCGCATCCCTCCTGCCAAGCAGCGGCTGATCGAGGCTGAATTGCTTCACCCGCTGACGCTGTCACACTTTTTGCTCCTGCCTGCGCTCTTGATTCTGCCACTTTCAGCCATCATGGCCTTGCCCCTGATTCTCCTAGGATTTCCCTTCATGCTCTTCATGGAATACCTCTTGATTCGACGCCGCCTGTTGATTTTGGCGCTCAAGACCATCGAGCGCCTCTTGCACTGGCAAGTCATTCACATCCCGAAACCGCATCGTGGAAACAAAGAACAGCGTCGTTCACTGACGGAGTTCTCTCAGCACATTGAACATTTCAACTACGTCCCACAGGCTGCGTTCTTGGGGTTATTTGCTTGGCTCATTGTGCACTGGGTCTTGGACCTGGATTCTTGGACCATTGAACTCATCGTGTCCTCTTTTCTTTACATGGTCCTGCTGTCCATTCTCTCGGTGCTGAACACTGCGTTTGAGGCTGACCTCGTCTTTGTGGACCCTGCAAAAGGACGGCTCGTCCCGGTGAATCAATGGCTTGAGGGGGTGCTCAATCCTGTTGTGGGCATCGGATTGCTGTTCCTGTTGGGTCGAAACCTGCTTGAGGAATCTCGAGATGTTGATGGAAACCCTATCCTCTTTGCCACGGTCGTCCTCACGCTCCTGTACGGTGCGGCCATCGTCGGCCTCTCTTACCGATGGGGTTATTCTTCATGGAGAGGAGAGCGAGTCCGCCAGGACTTCGAAGTCCAAGTGATCGACTACCTCAACCCACTTTCCTACGACCTCACCCGAACCAAGGGGCGCATCGATTTCAACGTTCGAATGGGCATGGATGAGCGGCTCACCGACTTTGATACGGCTGCACCGCAGCAGTTGAGTTTCGAGGAATTACAGAATTTGCCAAGCATCCCGCTCGACACCAAGGCTCCGGACAATCCATTGAAGAAGTGATCTCATTCAAGCCAAGGGATGCGTTCGGGCAACTCACCAAACAGGTTTGCGGGAATCGCTGTCTTGATCTTTGATACGCTTCCGAGTTTGGCCGCTGTTTCATCTTGCCAGGCCTTGAATTCATCATAGGAGTTCATCGACAAAACC
>Ga0181564_10004114_pt1 | contig 12378 bp, 10 predicted proteins | sample 011ome_24_FD_134512 | JGI IMG/M metagenome (GOLD analysis project Ga0181564, IMG submission 134512) | Coastal salt marsh microbial communities from the Groves Creek Marsh, Skidaway Island, Georgia - 011513CT metaG (megahit assembly) | ecosystem: Environmental > Aquatic > Marine > Intertidal...
AGTGACACCTATCCGAAATGGACAGCGGCGGAATTTCTCAATCACCGGTTGACAGAGATCGGACTGAAATGACACTTCATTCTTTTGACCCCTGGCCATGGTTCGTTACCGGCCCCGTCATCTCCATCGTGATGGTGACGCTTCTCCTCATTGGAAAGCGATTTGGCCTAAGCTCCAACTTGCGCACCCTCTGTTCGGTAGCCGGCGCAGGGAAATTTGCGGAGTATTTCCGATTTGATTGGAGGAGCCAAACCTGGAATCTGGTATTCGTGGCGGGAACCATAGCGGGTGGTGCCATTGCCAAAGGACTCATGCTCAAACCGGAAGGAGTCGCTTTGAATCCCGAAACAGCAAATGCCCTCAAGGCCATGGGCATTGAAGATGCCGGGACAGCTTATGCACCTTCCCTGTTGTTCGGCGCCGATGCGTGGAACCATCCCTTGTCCCTGCTGCTGTTGGTTGTGGGAGGTGTACTGGTGGGATTTGGTACCCGGTGGGCCAATGGCTGCACAAGCGGTCATGCCATCAGCGGATTGAGCTCCCTGCAATGGCCGAGTCTCATCGCCGTCGTCGGCTTTTTTACCGGTGGTTTGTTTGTTTCCTATTTCATCCTACCCACCCTACTTCCCCTTTTGTGATGGTTCGCCTGTTTTTGATTGGATTGATTTTCGGCATCACCCTCACGATGGGAGAAGTGATCAGTTGGTTCCGGATACAGGAAATGTTTCGTTTTGATTCCTTCCACATGTATGGCGTCATAGGCGGTGCCGTCTTTGGCGGTGTGCTCTTCAACCTCGCTGCAAGGCGTTTCAATTGGGCCGCCTTGCAGGGCAAGCCCCTCGATATTTACAATTACGAGTTTGGCTGGAAGAGGTATTTGTTGGGGGGTACTGTATTCGGAATGGGTTGGGCCCTTACAGGGGCTTGTCCCGGGCCGCTGTTCATATCCATTGGAGCGGGCTTCTATCCGATTCTTTTGGCGATAATGGGTGCCTTGTTGGGTACGTTCCTCTACGGCATGGTCCAACGCCACTTGCCCCATTGAGCAGTAGGGTTTCTTAAGAATGTTCGGGGCAACAGCCCTGCCATCGCGCTGTTATTTGGGAGAACAATTCCTTCTGAATGACGCGCCACAAACTGCAATTTGTTGTCCTGGGGTTTCTGTCCGCGATGCTGGGCGGATTCGTCGCTGTTTACTGGTCCCACAATCGGACGCCCCTTTCCATGGGCGAGATTTCCATGCGCAATGTTGTCTCAGCGCCAGCCATGGGGGGTGCTGCCGCCCCCTCCCCTTTGCCATCCGGCACATTGACTCTGCCTGCCTCTGTCCCTGATTTCCGAGGGGCTGCGCACCGTGCGTTGGACGCGGTCGTTCACGTGCGGACTGCGCAACGCGTGACTTACGGCAACGGATGGTATGATTGGTCGGGGTTCTTTCAACCCAGAGGAGGAAGTGCCCAATACCAAACCGGATCCGGAAGCGGTGTCATACTTGATGCCCGCGGTTACATCGTCACCAATCACCACGTCATCGAAGGAGCCGACGTAATCGAGGTGGGTCTCCATGACAATCGTTCATTGAAGGCAGAGCTCATCGGATCAGACCCCACCACAGACATTGCAGTACTGAAGGTAGAGGCAGAAGGCCTGAAGACTTTGGAATGGGGAGACAGCGATGAAGTCATGGTAGGCGATTGGGTGCTGGCCGTCGGCAACCCTTTTGACCTTACCAATACGGTCACAGCGGGCATCGTTTCTGCAAAAGCCAGGGACATCCAACTGCTTCGCCCGGATTTTGATCGCTCCCTCTTTCCCATTGAAAGTTTCATCCAGACGGATGCAGCAGTGAACCCGGGCAACAGCGGTGGGGCATTGGTGGACGTCCAAGGACGCATGGTCGGCATCAATACCGCCATCGCTTCCAAGACGGGCAGTTATGCTGGATATGCCTTTGCTGTGCCTGCCAATTTGGCCCGCAAAGTTGCCCTCGACCTCATGGAATTCGGGGCTGTGCAGCGGGCCTATCTAGGCGTGGGAATCAGGCCAGTGGATGAGTCCATTGCAGACCGCCTGTCTCTGCCTTCGGTATCCGGTGTGCTCGTATCGAGCGTCTCCGAAAACAGTGGCGCCCAAATGGCGGGTCTGGAGCCGGGTGATGTCATTTTATCCGTTGGAGGCACGTCCACTGGGACCGTGCCCTTGTTGCTGGAGAGGGTGAACCGTTACCGTCCAGGGCAGAAAACCCTGGTAGAAGTTTGGAGGGATGGAAGCACCCTCAGCTTAGAGGTCCAGTTGGGCACAAGGAACGGCGTGGCTTCAGAAGGCGCCCCCAATTCGAATGCATTGAATGATGAAATGGGGGACAGGAGAAGCGAGGAAAATTGGGCATCAGCGCTGGGATGTGTGGTGCAATCGACAAATGACGGCTCAGGCGTCATTGTCTCGGAATTGCGTGATGGTGCCTTTGCCCGTGCGGGAATCAAAACCGGCATGAAGGTGGTTTCACTGGATGGCAAGTCCATATCCGACGCAGGGGATTTCGAGGAAGCCATGGCACAAGCCCGAGCCGATGGTGCCCCAGGTGTGTTGATTGAAATCCTCGATGAACAAGGCAAAACCCGTTGGATTGGATTGGATTTGAACTGATGATCCTGCGGGTTTACAAGGTTCCGATTATGCCGTATCTTAAGACAAGATGACGGAAAGGGAATTCACTCTTCCTCTTTTTCCCTTGGGCGTATTCCTGCTGCCCGGAGAGAAGACGGGTCTGCACATATTTGAACCGCGCTATCGTCAACTCATCCAGGAGCTTGAAGTTGCCCTCGCCGAAGGCAAAGAGGAAGACAATCGATTCGGCATCCCCTTCCACTACGAGGAAGTGACTGCTTCCACTGGCACCTTGGTGCGGCTGGTCGGGGTCAAGAAGGTGCACCCCGGAGGCAGAAAGGACGTTGTCATCGAGTGTGTCGGACATTTCGACACCACCCGCTTCCACTCTGCAATGGATTGCAAGCCATACCCCGGCGGCTCTGTGGTGGAGAGGCGAATGGAACTGTCGGAGCCGCTTTCTTCCGGCCAGCGACGGCGGGTGGAAGAAATCAAGTCCATGTTGGACGACAAGGAAATCGATACGAACTCCTTGGCCGGAAACACCCTTGAAGACCTCACCAAGTGGCTTGGATTGCCCCCTGCCCACAAGCATAGATTGCTGACCACGCGCGGCGACGCACGCAAGGCATTTCTGGACAGCGTGTTGCGTTGGACCCTCCTCGTCCTTCAACAAGAGACAAATATCAAGGATGGGTTCTTCCCAAATTGATATTCGGCCCTGCGCACCCCACGTTATCTTTGGGACATGCCCTCGTCCGTTCCATTCCACTCGGAATCCACAGTGATCCGCGCCGCCTTGGCAGGCCTCGGCTTCATCGTCCTCTTCGGTTTCGCAAGATGCACGGACGCCGCCGGAGGCTCCGAAACTCCTGCGGATTATCAGGACCCCTTGCATCCTCAATACATGTCCACTCCTACAGTGGTGACTTTCCCGGATTCCGCGCGGGTTTTCCTTGAGGAAGCCGAATATTCGGAATTCCAGGATGACCTCTTTGGATTCGTGGACTCCAACAATCAATCGGAGTTTGCCAGGCACTTCAAGGACTACTACATCCCGGAGACTTTCACCAACGACTCCATTTTCGATTTGTACGTCACCATGTGGAACCGATGGGACAGCATTGGGGTATCCACACGGTTGGATCATTGGACCTTGCTTTACGCCTCTCCTTTCTTTGAGGGTGAGATCTACGATGTGGCATTGGCTGAAATTGACTTGCGACACCACATGGTCTTCCAGAAGCGGTGGACAGGCAACTACAAGAATTTCGGCAGAACCCTGGGAGAGCGCTATCCAGGTGCCCGCATTTCATACATGGACACCACCTATGTGGATGCGCAGGGAGACACTGTATTGCGGAGGCACATCACAGCGGAAACCCGTCGATTGCTCTACGCCGTGAAGGCCCATTCCCCGGATTCCATCCGCTCCGCAGGAGTGAAATGGCTCAACGATGGTTGGCAAGCCGTTCCCGATGTGGTGGCCGTCATGGACTCTTCAGCCGTTGCGGCGGCGGAAGCACACCGGGATGAAAACGGCACCTTACCCGCTCGTCCTGTCGTGACGGGAAGATGATTTCGGCCCAGTCTCAGAATGGACCCGGCTGAATTGCACATATCGAACGAATGGGAGCCCTTGCGCCAGGTCATTGTTGGCCATGGACGCGCCATGGGGCCCTCCCCCAATTTGGAGACGGCATTTGACCCGACTTCCAAATGGCACCTGGCTCAAGGGACATTCCCGGACCAGATGTCGGTTGCACGGCAGCTTGATGGGCTTGCCGAAATATTGGACGGAGAAGGTGTGGAAGTGCTTCGTCCTGTCAATCTCGATGGGGTAGAACAGATTTTTGCCCGGGATGTAGGCATGGTTGTGGACGGTGTTTTCATCCGGTCCCGTACCATTGATGAGCGAAGTGCAGAATGGAACGGTGTCGCCCCTTTGTTGGAGGGCCATTCATGGTTGGATATTCCCGAGGGAATCCACCTCGAAGGAGGGGATGCTGTCATTCTCGAGGACGCCATCGCTTTGGGGGTGACCAGAAACCCAGCTTGGAAGGACTTACAGGTGTCGAGAACCTCCCCTTCCGCCATTCCTTTTCTGGAGCGTTTGTTTCCCCACCGGGAAGTGCTGGGAGTCGAGTTGATCAAGGACGATCAGGACCCCTTGAAATGTGCCCTTCACCTGGATTGTGCCTACATGCCGCTTGGTGGTGGCGAAGCCTTGGCTTGCCCTGAATTCTTTGTTCACGAAGAGGAGTTCAATGCACTGATTTCCAGGCACTCTAAATTCATCCAGGTCTCTGTTCAAGAAGCAGCTCAACTGCAGACCAACCTATTGCACCTTTCACCTGACACCCTGCTCATCGACCCCGGTTTCACAAGGGTAGCTGGCTTGCTCCGGAAGGAAGGGTACCGCATTGTCGAATGCCCCATGGACAAAGTAGGGCGCATGGGAGGGCTCTTCCGTTGCACCACCTTGCCCTTGCTCAGGGGCGCCTGAAGTTTCGATTCCATGACCTCCTCCCTTGATTCTTCCAAGCAATCCTCGCGGGTGCTCATGATGATTCGGCCTGCCTCGTTCCGAATGAATGAGGAAACGGCCGTGAACAATGGCTATCAGCAGGATGTCACGGTCGCCAATGCAGTAGAACGCGCACAGGAAGAGTTTGACGGGGTCGTGGAAGCCCTTCGCCGTCACGGGGTGCAAGTGGGCGTTTACGAAGACGACGAATCCGCGGACACGCCAGATGCACTCTTTCCGAACAACTGGGTGAGTTTCCACGCCGACGGTCGGGTGGGATTGTATCCCATGTTCGCCGTCAACCGACGCAGAGAACGCAGGGAGTCCCTTCTTCATTCCGTCGCTGCCGACTTTGGCCTGGAGTGGAGCGAATTGGTGGACTTGACGGAATTCGAAAGCCACGGCGTCTTCCTGGAAGGCACCGGCAGTCTCATCCTCGACAGGGTCCATCGGGTGGCCTATGCCGCCATTGGTCCGAGAACCGATCAACAGGCAGCAGAACAATGGTCAGAGGTGTTCGGATATGGGCTCGTACACTTCACTGCCATGCAAACGACAGGCGACACTTCCGAGCCCATTTACCACACCAATGTGATGCTCGCCATCGGCACCCACTGGGCTGTGGTCTGCACGGACATCATCCCGGATATCGAGGAACGGAACCGCGTCCTGGCGTCCTTGAAGTCCTCCGGTCGTGAGATCGTTTCGATCACCGCGGATCAAGTCAATGGTTTTGCGGGCAATGTGTTGGAAGTGTTGGGTGGCGACAACACGCCCCTCATTGCCATGTCAAGCGCGGCCTACGAAGCGTTTACCGAAGAACAAAGGATTGTGCTCAGTGCGCATGCGCCCATCGTACACGCACCGATTCCCACCATTGAACGGCTGGGAGGGGGATCGGTACGGTGCATGTTGGCCGAAGTCTTTCTTCCTCAGATTGCCCAATGAAAATGACCGTTGATGCCCCTCTCCGATTGGACAACTTGCTCCAGCGCATAGCATCGGATGCATTCGAATCCTGCTTTGGGAGTGCACTGGATGCCCATTCCATCAGCATTCAGAAGACGCGCAGTGAATTTCCCGGAGACCGCACCTTGGTCTGTTTCCCCCTGTCTCGGATGAGCAAGGCCGCTCCGGACGCCACTGCCCAGCGATTGGGAGAGGCCATGGTATCGGCAGAAGGCCCCGTGGTGGGGTTCAACGTTGTCAAAGGCTTTTTGAACCTGGAAATCCAACCAGACTATTGGGGGAGTTGGCTCAAGACAGAAGCCGCCGATGCCGGATACGGACGCAGGCCTGCGGGAAGTGCGCCCCATGTGATGGTGGAATACAGTTCTCCGAACACCAACAAGCCCCTGCACCTCGGGCACTTGCGGAACAACTTCCTCGGGCACAGCGTCAGCCGAATCCTCGAGGCCATGGGCCACACTGTGACCAAGGTGCAGATTGTGAATGACCGTGGGATCCATATCTGCAAATCCATGGTGGCCTGGCAGAGGATGGGCAACGGAGAGACCCCCGAGAGCGCCGGTATGAAGGGCGACAAACTGGTGGGCAAGTATTACGTTGCCTTCGACCAGGCCTACAAAGCAGAAGTAGCGGAGCGGAAGGCCGCCGGCATGGCGGATGATGAAGCCGAGAAGGGAGCGCCCATCCTGGTCGAAGCCCAAGAGACACTGCGCCGCTGGGAGCAAGGGGACGAAGAGACCGTTGCACTTTGGCGAACCATGAATGGATGGGTGTACACCGGCTTCGACGAGACCTATGCCACGATGGGCGTGGAATTCGACAAGCTTTACTTCGAAAGTGACACCTACCTCATCGGCCGCGAACGCGTGCTGGAGGGTTTGGAGCGGGGCGTCTTCGAACGCAGCGAAGACGGTGCCGTTTGGGTCGACCTGACGGGCGATGGTCTCGACCGCAAACTGCTGCTTCGTGGAGACGGAACTGCCGTTTACATGACGCAAGACATCGGAACCGCGCTTCTCCGCTTTCAAGACTACGAAGACCTCGATCGCCAGGTGTACACCGTGGGCAACGAACAGGAGTACCACTTCAAGGTGCTCTTTCTCGTACTCGCCAAGCTCGGATTCCAGCAAGCCGAGCGATGCCATCATCTGAGTTACGGCATGGTCGAGCTGCCCGAGGGGAAAATGAAATCCCGCGAGGGAACCGTCGTAGATGCCGATGATCTCATGGCGGAGATGTTCAGCATCGCCCGGGACATTGCACGAGAAGCGGGAAAACTGGATGGGCTTGACGAAAAAGACCAACAGGCGGTCTTCCAGCGCGTGGGCTTGAGTGCCCTGAAGTACTTCCTGCTCAAGGTGGATCCCAAGAAGAACATGATGTTCGATCCCAAGGCATCCATTGACTTCTATGGCAATACCGGACCGTTCATCCTGTTCAACTATGTCCGGGGCAGAAGTGTATTGCGAAAGGCCGACGCCGAAGGCCATGGCAATTTCGAAACGCAGGAAATGGCCATACCTGCCTCAGATGAGATGGAACTCATCGGTTTGATTCACGACCTTCCCGATGTGATCCAGGAAGCCGCCCTCACCTACAACCCTTCCCTGGTGGCCAATTGGTGCTATGACCTCACCAAGGCGTACAGCAGTTATTACCAGGACCACTCGATTCTTGGCGCCGACGAGGAGGAGACCCGCGTTTTGCGGTTGACCCTGACCGAGCGATTCACAAGGTCACTCCACACAGGCATGAACCTGCTGGGCATCGAATTGCCGGAAAGGATGTAGCGCTTCAGAGCTTTCGACGGACCACCTGGTTGTCGAAGGTGAATGTGACTTCCTCCGGACGGTCTCCATCGACGTTGATTGTTTCCGCACAATGACCTCCGGCACATAGGATTTCGCTGGAACCGCCGGCCCATGAAATCCTGCATGAGGCAGGGCCATCTGACTCGATGGCGATGGACAGCCCCGTTTCTTCCCAAGTGCACCTCACCACTTTGGCATAATTGCCTTGGATTTTATCCTGGGAGATCATCCTGACGAAGCGCTTGAACAAAACGTACAGGAACATCGCCATCAGGCCGACAAAAAGGACTTGGGAAATCAGATCCAACGTGTGCATCGCAACGTATTTCAGAGTGCAAAGATGCCACCGATCGCATGGACGGCACGATAGCGATCAAAGACTCCGTCCGCATCGGGCACGACTTCCCGAATGGTCAAGGCGATGTACTTGCCTCCCCCACTCTCCCGCCGTTCCACCCTCACGTCGGCCGGAAATACACTCAATACCGCTTCGACCTGTTCTGGCAGGTTCGGCGCAATGAATTTGAACATGTACTCCGAAGGCCAATCGTGGTGTTCGTCCAGCCGCTTTCTGAGCCCTTCGAGGTCGGGATCCTGCATGGAACGAAGGTACCGCCGGGAATGAGAAAGGGGTGCCTTTCCAGGCACCCCTTTCGGTCCGACCCCCCGAAAAAGGGGTGGTGTTCGACTTAACTCGTTTCGATTACTCAGGGCAGTCGGAACCGTAAATCTGGAAGAAGTCCAACAAGTCGTTGATGTTGATCGTACCGTCGCCGTTCAGGTCACCTGGGCAAGGCGGCGTGTACTCACAGCTTCCGTCGTTGGTGTTGGCAAGCGGGTTGTAGTTCTCAGCCTGCGGATCCGTGCAGCCTTCCAATGGGAGGATACAACCGGAGTCGAAGTTGGCAGAAGGATCGTAGTTCAACGCCGTCGGATCCGTGCAGCCTGGGTACAGGCAGGAACCATCGTCGATGAGGGCCGCAGCATTGTAGTTGGCAGCTGCCGCATCGGTACATCCCTCCGTCGGGTAGGAACAGAAGCCTTCCACATTGGCGTTCGCGTCGTAGTTGTCAGCCTCCGGATCCATACAGCCGAGGTACAAGCAGGAACCATCGTCGTCAGAAGCACCGGCTGAATAGTTGAGCGCCGTTGGGTCAATACAACCCGGCACCTCATTCTCATCACAGATGCCATCGCCGTCGGTGTCGTTCATGCACGTTGTACCGTCACAGTCATAGACTCCGGTGTACTCACAGCTTCCGTCGTCATTGGTAGCGGCATCGTTGTAGTTGCAAGCCGCCACATCCGTGCAGCCACAGCTGCTGTTTCCAATCGGGAAGGTGATGATCAAATCATTGTCACCGTCGCCCTCCGGGAAGATCTGCAAGCTGATCTGACCGCTCAGAGAGCCGTTCGTGGTGAACTGCCCCAAGAGGACCTGGAGATCATCGCCAGCCAAGGCATTGGCTGCGCCATTCAAAGTGAACCAAGCGCCACCGAATTCTCCGTCGATGGAGATGTTGCCTCCGGCTTCGAAGGGAGCAATCCAGTTGGCACCGGTGCTCTCAACCGCGGTCACTTCAATCTCACCGGCAGCCGCATCGGGAGCACCGTCGAGACCAATGGTCACCCAGCTGTCGTAAGCAAGCTGAGGAGCGATACCGAACAGGATGGGGTTCACGCTCTGTGCAAGTGCACCACCGAAGGGATCCTGGTAGAAGGATGTCGTGGTGTTGATGTAGGTCTCGAGGCCGTCTTCACCCACTACACTGGAGAGTACGTCCGTCGGGTTGACCATGGTCACGTACAACTGATAGGTCGTCATGCCGGGCACGCCGTCCACTGCTACCGTCTCGAGGGTGACGCTGTAACCATCGATCACCGGAGCGCTGAGGCAGCTGCAGTAGTCACAGGAGCCGTCGTCCACATTGGCCACCTCGAAGTAGTTGCAGGCCGCAGCATCGGTACATCCGGGGATGTCCACGACGAGACAGGATCCGTCGTCCTCATCCGCAAGCGGGTTGTAGTTGAGGGCATCGGGGTTTGTACAACCGGCATAGAGACAGGAGCCGTCACCCGCCATGGCCTGGGGATCGTAGTTGATGGCCGCAGGGTCATCACATCCGAGCGAGAAGGTCACATTGACCGTCTGCGTGACCTCGGTGCTGTTTCCACAGTCGTCGGTGATGGTGAAGGTGCGGACCGCAGTGAAACCACCCAGCCCTTGATCCGTGCATACATCCAAGAAGGTTGTGCTGACCGTACCACAGGCATCCTCGGCCTCTGGCCACTCCACAGGAATGGTTTGACCGGCAAAGACCTGGTAGCTCGTGTCCGCGGGAGCGGAGAGTACCACGGGAGCCGTGGTGTCCGTGAATTCAATGGTCTGCACGTAGGTGCTGCTGTTGCCACAACCGTCCTCGGCCGTGAATGTGCGCAATACCGTGTAGTTCCCGGCGCAGTCGCCTGCCACCGTCTCATCGTCGTATGTGACCGTCACGGAACCGCAATCGTCTGAAGCCTCAGCAGAAGTCACGGGCAAGGCCTCGTCACACTCGAGCGACAGGTCATCAGGCGTGCTCGTGAACGTCGGAGCCGTGGTGTCCAAGAAGGAGATCGTCTGCACATGGGTGGTGCTGTTGCCACATCCATCCAGGGCCGTAAACGTACGCTCAATCACGCGGCTGCCGTCACATGGGAAGGACTCGCTGTCGGTGTAGGTCACCGTAACATCCGTGCAAGCGTCGGATGCCGTGGCCATTTCCAACGTGTAGTCTGCAGCGCAGTCGAGCGTCTGGTCAGCCGGTGTGAAGTCAAACACAGGAGCCGTCATGTCTTCGAGGATGATCGTCTGATCGGCCGTTGCGCTGTTGCCACAAGCGTCCGTTGCTGTCCAAGTACGGGTAATGACGTTGTTGGTCAGGCAGTTGATCGGGCTGAGTGCCGCCATGGAAGCCGTTCCACCGTCCACGATGGTCATGGTGCTTCCCGCCGTCTCATCGAGGGTCAGTACAATCTCGTTGGCAAGCGTCGTCACGGTCCAGTCCGCAGCGCCAGCATCAGCGAGCAGGCTGCCCATATCGAGGTTGGCACCCACGATTCCAGCACCAGAGATGTTGCTGATGCGCACTTCGATGTAGTCGTAGGTCTCAGATCCGATGACATCCGCGACGGACAAGGCAATCTGGTTGCCGGTCACATCCACCTCCAGCGCACCGCGCAAGTTCAGCGGGTTGGAAGCCTGGTCATCAACCGTCAACTCCATTCCACTTCCGATGGCAACACCGGTGGCCTCCAGCACACGCGGGAAGGCCGGGAGGTTGTCGAGGCGAAGCTCCACGCGGAAGTCAGCCGTCATGCCCTCCAAGGAGAACACGCCGTCGGTGACCACATCCGTGTAACTCACAGCAGGGTCTGCGTCACATACGTCGGACGCGTCGGTCACGTCGCCTGCGTTGGCAGGGGCAGGATCGGTGGAACAATCCAAGGTCACATCGGCAGGAACCGTGAAGGTCGGAGCCGTCGTGTCCTCGAACGTAATGGTCCAATCGTGTGTGGCGGTGTTGCCGCAGGAATCCGTGGCAGCAAAGGTGCGCACCACCTGGTAGTGGCAGGCATCCACCGTCACTTCACTGTCGGTGAAGGTCACGTCCATGGTGCCGGCGCAAGCGTCATCTGCCGTGACAGATGTGGCGGGGATGGCCTCACCGCACTCGAGCGTCAAGTCGGCGGGCAAGCCGGCGAAGACCGGTGCGTCGTCGTCTATGACCGTCACGCTCTGCACCTCCTGGGCGAAGTTGCCGCAGGCGTCGATGGCCGTGAAGGTGCGCACAATCGTGTAGCTGTTCGGGCATCCGCCTTCCACTACGCTCATTTCCTCAGTGAGACTCACATCCCCACAGGCGTCAGAAGCCGTCGGGCTCGGGAAGTCGTAATCCTCCTCGCAACCGATGGTCACATCGGCAGGCACATCGGCGATGACCGGGGCCGTCGTATCCACGATGGTGTAGGTCGTCGTCGCCGTGTTCACGTTTCCGCAAGCATCCTCAGCGAACCACGTGCGAACCAGGGTTCCTGCGTTGCCACAACCCGTGACGGTCATTTCGTCGGTGTGGGTGATGGTCACGCCGTTGCAGTTGTCCACGGCCACGGCCTGGTTGGTAGGCAGCGGGCTTCCACACTCAATGGTGGCAGCGGCGGGTACGTTCGTGAAGACCGGAGCCGATTGGTCCACCACATGGATCACATGGGAGACGGTATCGGCATAGCCGAAGTCATCGGTGACAACGTAGGTACGGATGATGTCATAGGTCTCACCACAGGGACCGTCCACGATCTCGTCGTTGTATGTGAAGGTCAAGTCCTGGTCGCAGTTGTCGGTAGCAGCGGGCATGACCACGCTGATGTCAGCGGTGCAGCTGACCTGCATGTCCTGGGGCGTTTCCGTGAACTGGGGCGCCTCGC
>Ga0181564_10004121_pt1 | contig 12367 bp, 7 predicted proteins | sample 011ome_24_FD_134512 | JGI IMG/M metagenome (GOLD analysis project Ga0181564, IMG submission 134512) | Coastal salt marsh microbial communities from the Groves Creek Marsh, Skidaway Island, Georgia - 011513CT metaG (megahit assembly) | ecosystem: Environmental > Aquatic > Marine > Intertidal zone...
GCCAATGAAGAACTGGGAAGGGATACGCCAACTGCGCCTGCTAGCCACCGAGCATTGGCGAAAAGGTCTCGGAGACGAACAAGTCACCCGCCGCGTTGGGAGTGATTGGAATGGCGCGCCGCCGAAGTTTCGGTCTTTGCGGTGGGAGGAGTGAGCACCTCACTCCTCCGCATCTTTAAGCAGCACCAATTCCTCAGCCGACCTCGCCAGAAAAGGAGGCACATTCACGAGTCACACGGTTCCGAAGACGTAGTGGAGCTTCCAGAGCTGGCCATCCATTCCATCAGGGGCCTCGGCGCTGAGAAACCCGCCGCTTTCGGTTTTCCCCATTCTCACGATCCCGCATTCGCACCGCTATTACGCCGCTGGACCATTGCGGTGATTCTTGGCAATGATATAGCGTGGAAAGAAACGTTTGCCACCGAATCATTGTCACCCTCGGGACCGTTCTCATAGGAACGGCCGGAAGTGCGATCGATTATCAAAGTGATATCGTTCCCATTCTGGAACGTGTCTGCATCGACTGCCACGGTCCCGAAAAACAAAAGGCGGAGATCCGTTTTGACGAGCTCAATCCCGATTTCCTGCGAGGCGGCGATGTCGACACCTGGCATGATTCCCTCGATCAGATCAATCTCGGGGAAATGCCACCGGAGAATGCGAAGAAGCAGCTGACGGCGGAGGAGCGGCGTATTCTCACAATCTGGCTGAATGATTCTCTGAAAGCGGTAGTGGAAGCGACACGCCATCTCGGTGGTCGTGTGGAGTCGCGCCGACTCACTCGCTATGAATACGCCAACACGATGGGCGATTTGCTCGGAATTGATTTTGATTTTTCCCGCGAGCTTCCTCCCGAGCCGGCGTCACCGGAAGGTTTTCTCAACAACGGGCGCACCCTCGAAATATCACCCACTCAGGTGGAGACCTATCTCACTGTCGCGCGCAAAGCACTCGATCTTGCCATCGTCACTGGAGAGAAACCGAATGTGGTCGTGGTCGAGCAGGAGAAAACATCGGTCGGCAAGTTGCCTCGTAAAAAGGACGGCGGAGCGATACCGGTGAATCCCGAATTTGTCCTCGATGTCACCGAGTTCCCGCGAACGGGAGAATTCGAAATCGCGGTTCGCGCTGGAGCAAGAATTCCCGAGGGGCACGACATCCCTCACATGGAAGTCTGGCTCGGATGCGTTCCAGGAATCATTCACGTGCCGCGAAAACGGGTGGGGGCCGTCGATGTGGCGGCAACTGCGGAGAATCCACAAACCTACCTCTTCCGCGGTCGTATGGAAGATTTCCCCCAATCCGGTGATCAGCGATTCGGTGCGAATATCGATTTTGATGGAGTGATCGTGATGCTCGATTTCTTCGATGCCGACGGAAAGGAACTGCGATACAAGCACAGTCGCTATTCAGATCCGCCGCCAAAGCCGAAGAAAAAGGGGGCTCCAGTTCCCAAGCTTTCCGCGCCGCCGACTGAGCCCTACCTCGACATCGTGATTGATTCGGTTCGCTACGAAGCGCCAGTCATTCGCACATGGCCGCCCCGGTCGCATGTCGCCTTGCTTGATTCAGTTCACGCTGACAAAGCGGAAGAGCAGCGAGCAAGTCTCGCGCTTTCGAGTTTTCTTCCTCGAGCGTTTCGTCGCGAAATTGACCCGGTGGAGCTCGAAAAATTTCTAACCTTATTCAAAAAAGTGCGCCCCAGAGCGGACTCGTTTGAGGAGGCAATGCAGGAAACTTTTGCTGCTGTTCTCGTATCGCCTCACTTTCTCTATCTCGTCGACACCGGAGATGATTATGCGATCGCAAACCGTCTTTCCTACCTGCTTTGGAGCACGGCTCCAGATGAACGACTGCGCGAGCTTGCCTCTGCTGGAAAGCTATCCAGCCGCGAAGTCCTCTCGGAGCAAGCGACTCGTATGATGAACGACTCGAGGGCAGATGAGTTCGTGAATCGGTTTGCTGATCAATGGTTCGACCTGGGCGGGCTCGATCGAGTCGCGGTGAATCCGGAGTTTTTTCCCGACTTTGACAACAAATTAAAACTCGCGATGCAAACCGAGACGCGGGAATTCTTCGGCGAGATTTTGCGTAGCGATTTGAGCTGTCTGGAGCTGATTGATTCCAACTGGACGATGGTGAATCGTCGGCTCGCGACTCACTATGGGCTGAAGAATGTCCCGAGATCCGGGGCCTTCGAGCGAGTTTTACTTGCGCCAGAAGATCGTCGCGGAGGCATCCTCGGGCAGGGAGCATTCCTGCTGAGTAATTCAAATGGCGAAGCATCACATCCGATCAAGCGCGCCGTCTGGGTTCTCGAGCGATTGCTCGATTCTCCTCCCGCGCCGCCCCCGCCAGATGTTCCGGAACTCGATCCTGAAAGTGCCGATCTCGCCGGCCTGACGGTGAAGCAACAACTCGAATTGCATCGCGAAAAGGAATCCTGCCGCAGCTGCCACGAAGGTATCGATCCTTGGGGGGTCGCGCTTGAGCATTTCGATGCCACTGGGTTGCCCCGGACTCATGCCGCGATGAGAATCGGGAAAAAGGGGGAGGCGCCAGAGGGGCCAAAACTCGACTCCACGACAGAACTTCCTGACGGAACTCCGCTTGCGGGTGTCGACGATCTGAAAGCCTATTTACTCGATGAGCGCCGCACCCATTTTGCCAGGTCGATTGTTAAGCGTCTTTCCATCTACGCCATGGGACGATCCCTCGAGCTTTCTGACCGGGAAGAAATCGACAAGCTCGTCTCCGGGTTTGAGAAAAACGGTTATCGACTTCGGGGCCTAATCGTGGATCTTGTGACAAGCGAGTTTTTCCGTGTTCATTCTGGCCAACGGGAAAACCAAACCGTGTCCCTACCATGACCAAGCCCTGGCATTTAGATCGTCGAACCGTTCTTAAAGGAGCTGGCGTTTCCCTCGCTCTCCCATGGCTGGAGGGAATGATAGGAGGGCTTTCCGCTGCGGAGAGGGCGGCGGGTAGCAAATTACCCAAACGCCTTTGCTGCGTCATGTTTCCTTACGGCGTCGCCGTGCCGCAGGACGAATCTCCCGAACGACAGTGGGGCTGGTTCCCGACCGGGGAAGGTAAGGATTATGAGCTTACCAATGTGCTTCAGCCTCTGGCCGGCCTGAAGCAGGATATGACCGTTTTTCAGGGGCTCTCTCATCCTCGCTGCCGATCGATGAACGGGCACGACACGGGCGATACCTTTCTCACCGCGAACAATCTTGCTCCCGGCACCTACAAAAACACTGTTTCTCTCGACCAACTGGTTGCGAAGTATCTCGGAGAGAAAACCCGTCTCGCTTCACTTACAGTTTCGACTGATGGAGGTATCGGCCCTCGCACCCGATCGACGACTCTCTCCTATTCCGAAAAAGGTCAGCCGATTCCGGCGCTGGCCGATCCGAAGCTCATTTTTCAGCGCCTCTTTGGGCAGGACAATGCGAGTCGAAAAGATCGGGCGCGACTTGAGAATTCGGGAAGTATTCTCGATCTCGTTCTTGAACAGTCCGGCGATCTCAAGCGCAAGCTTGGCTCCGGCGATCAGCAAAAGCTCGACGAGTTCGAAACTTCGGTTCGGCAAGTCGAGCAGCGTGTCGAACGTTCCCGGGAGTGGCTCGATATCCCACTGCCGAAAGTGGACGCCTCCGCGATCGCTCTCGACGCTGATCCAGAATCTGCAAAGGAATACATTTCGGCGATCTACGATCTGCTCTTTCTCGCTTATCAAACCGATATTACTCGTGTTTCAGCGTTTCAGTTGGGCAGCTACGGACCCACTCTTGCTCGCACGTTTCCTGCCTGCCTCGGACTGGAAGCGAACTGGCACAGCATCGCGCACAAGGCGAACAAGAAAGGTGGTGCCGAAGCGATGGGCAAATTCGATCAATTCCTCGCGCAGAACCTCTCTCGTTTTCTGCAACGAATGAAGGAGACTCGCGAGGGGGAGAGCGATTCTTCCATGCTCGATCGAACGTTGGTCCTCTATGGATCCAGTAATTCACGAACTCACCAGAATGTGAACTATCCGCTTCTTCTTGCCGGCGGAAAGAATTTTGGGCTCAAGCACGATCAATTCCTGAAGTTCGGAAATGACGTCCCGATGTCGAACCTCTTCGTGTCGATGATGCAATCCCTCGGAATCGAGCAGGAGAGTTTTGTCGATAGTACAGGTGGGTTGAGTGGATTGGTGTGATTGGCAATTTCGAAGACTTCGTGACCGATACTCCCGTTCTTTGCTAGTGCCGTAGAGTGGATCGTCGGACATGGGTGAAAGGAGTCCCATCACTTGGATGCTTTTGGGCAACAAGTGAAGTTAGCCAGACAAGTTGCTCAGCGTGCTTGTGGGACCGAGACACCGTGGCCCACGAGGCAAAAGAATTTCCGGGTTTAGTTGCGGTTATAACGTGGCGTTTTGTTAGAAACCCACCACTTTACTATCGAATTCGAATCCTCCCACATTCGAAGGCGCGACGGTTCGATAAATCTTGTCCGCGACCGCGTCGCAGGTCGAATTGACATTCCCCCAGTGATGTGGGCGAAATAGTCTCACCATGTTGAGATTACTCACGAAGCACTCGCTATTTTTGGTTGGTATTCTTTTTGCATCGGACTCAGGCATTTCAGCAGGGGGGGAGAGTGCTGCAGCAGTTATCGGAGGCCGCCGCGAGCTCTTCGTCGAGAGTTCCCTGATCGACCGGCTCGAAGGAGATGCGGATCTTCGACTGCATCATCCGACACCGCGCGAGGTTGTCCTGGAGCACGACGAGGAATGGGAGGGAACAGGAAGTGGATACCACAGTGTCTTCCAGGACGGGGATCTCTACCGGATGTACTATAAGGCGTGGCACATCGAAGTGAAGAATGGGAAGTTTATTACGAATCGCCACCCCTTGTATTGTTGCTACGCGGAAAGCGACGATGGCATTCATTGGAGCAAGCCGGAGTTAGGCATTCACGAGTTTGAGGGATCGAGGGCAAACAATATCGCCATCACCAGCGGAACCCTCGGAGATCTCAAAGTTGATGCGGGACATCCTGCCGTGTTTCTCGATGAAAATCCCAACGCAAAAACGGAGGGGAAATACAAAGCCATTCTCCGCTCCTCAGGGAAATCGGGGCTGCATGTCTTTCAATCCGCAGACGGCATCCATTGGTCTCCGCTGAGTAAGAGTCCGATTTTGTCCGGGGTGGGTGCTTTCGATTCGCAGAACCTCGCCTTCTGGGATCCAACCATCAAAAAATATCGAGCCTATTGGCGGGCCTTTAGTGAAGGGGTGACCACGGAGAAAGAGTGGAAACCGGGTGGGTATCGCATCATTCGCACGGCGACCTCGGACGATCTCATTAACTGGTCGGCTCATCAGGATCTGCAATACGAAAACTCTCCGGCAGAGCATCTCTACACGAATCATGTGAAGCCCTACCATCGCGCTCCTCATCTTCTGCTCGGTTTTCCCACGCGATACATTGACCGTGGCGCTTCGCAGTCGATGAGCGATTTGCCGGATCAAAAGGATCGCGAAACCCGCGCTGCGGCAAACAAGCGCTATGGATACGCGGTTACCGAGGGGCTGTTCATGGCGAGTCGCGATGGAGTGAACTTTAAGCGATGGAACGAAGCCTTTCTCCGCCCTGGCGAAGAGCGCCCCGGAACCTGGCACTACGGAGCCCAGTATCTCGGCTGGCATCTCGTCGAGACAAAGTCCGCCCTGCCGGGGGCGGCGAACGAACTTTCGCTCTACGCGACAGAAGGCTACTGGCACGGCAAGGGCAGCGCTTTGCGGCGCTATACCTTGCGACTCGACGGCTTCGTCTCGGTCAATGCAGGTTGGGAAGGTGGCGAACTGATTACGAAGCCTCTCATCTTTGACGGCCAATTGCTGAACCTGAACTTTGCCACCTCGGCTGCAGGAGAAATTCGCGTCGAAATCCAAGATGCAGCCGGAGATCCGATTCCCGGTTTCAGCGTGGATGATTGCATTCCTCAATTTGGCGATACTGTGTATCGCTTTGTCCACTGGAAGAACGGTGCGGGTGTGGAAAGGCTTCGCGGAAAGAAAATCCGACTCCGGTTCCTTTTGAAAGACGCCGACCTATACTCCTACCAATTTCAATATTTCTAACCGAATTCATGAAGCAGATTTTTATCTTCCATGCTCTCGCTGTGCTCGCGACGAGCAGTTTCGCCGACACCCTTCATCTCAATTTTCGTAAGCAGGTCGAGACGCAGCCCGAATCCGGTCGCTACCATACGATTACGGAGGCGGGAAAATGGGACGCATCGAAAACTGCGGTTGTGATCTGCGACATGTGGGACGACCACTATTGTCGCAATGCGGCGCGGCGGGTTTCTGAGATGGCTCCGCGTATGAATCGCACCATCGCGAAGGCCCGGAAGCAGGGCGCGCTAATCATTCATTGCCCGAGCGGGTGCATGGACAAGTATGCCAACACACCACAGCGAAGGCTTGCCCAGAATGCACCGAAGGTGGATGCGCCGATTGAGTTGCAGAACTGGTGTTATCTCGATCCCGCGTCAGAACCTCCTATGCCGGTGGCGACAGATCAGCCGTGCGATGATGAAGGTAAACTTCGTGATCGGGTCCGTTTTTATTCCGAACAAATCGAAACGCTCGATATTGCGGAGGACGATGCGATCACAGATAGCGCGGAAGCCTATTACCTGATGAAGGAAAAAGGGATCGAAAATGTTATCATCATGGGAGTACACACCAATATGTGTGTGTTAGGGCGTCCTTTTGGAATTCGACAGTTGGTTCGTGCCGGGCAGAATGTCGTGCTCATGCGCGATATGACCGATACGATGTACGACCCGCGCGAAGAACCGTTTGTGAATCATTTTACGGGAAACGACCTCGTTTTCTCCCATATCGAGCGCCACTGGTGCCCAACAATCACGAGCGCCGATATTCTCCCGGACGAGTCCGAGTCCTTCCGCTTTCCCGGCGACAAGCGCAAGCATATCGCGATTGTCATGGCAGAGAAAGAATACAAAACCAACGAGACGCTCCCCAAATTTGCGATCGAAGAACTGGGCAAGGACTTTAAGATCAGCCTCGTCTACGGTGATGTGGAAAATCCGAACCATCTTCCCGGTGTCGAGGTGATTCGAGATGCTGATCTGGTTTTACTTTCGGTTCGGCGTCGCAACCTCACTACGAATCAGCTGAACCTGTTTCGAGATCATGTCGCTGCAGGGAAGCCCATCATCGGGATCCGCACTGCAAGTCATGCATTCCACCAGAGAAAGCCCGAGGCAGCACCTGATGGACTCGATCAATGGAGGGATTTTGATCAGACGATTCTCGGCGGGAATTATCATGGGCATCTGTCATCTAGGATCACGACATTCGCGCAGGCGGTTGGGAAAGAAGGGGCGCATCCCATTCTCGCTGGAATCGAAACCCGTCGCTTCCAGACCTATGGATCACTTTACGAGGTGAAACCTCTCGCTGATGCAGCGAAGCCGCTCCTCATGGGCAGCGCCTACAACGTGAAGGAAACCGAGCCAGTGGCATGGACCCATACTTCGCCTTCTGGTGGGAAAGTGTTCTATACCTCTCTCGGGCATCCCTACGATTTCACGGTTACCCAATTTCGCACCCTTTTGCGGAACGCGATTTATTGGGCGGTCGATGAAGAGAGACCAGAAGTTGAAGATCCGAAGAAAGACGAATGCTGATGAAGATATACCTGACCTCTATTCTTTCACTGGCCATAGCGTCGGCTGCCTTTTCTCAAACTATGACAAGCAACATTCCCTACCTCGAAGATGGACACGAGCGCCACGTGCTCGACGTCTACCAGCCGGAAAAAGCGAGCGATGAATTGCTTCCGGTAGTGTTCTGGATACACGGCGGGGGGTGGACGCAAGGTGACAAGAGTGATGTTGAGCTGAAGCCGAAGGTCCTTACCGAACGCGGCTATATTTTTGTCTCCACCAACTACCGGCTCCTTCCCGATGTCGATATGGATACCCTCATTGCCGACGTTGCTGCAGCGATGGGCTGGGTTCACAAAAACATCAGGGAGCACGGGGGTGATCCGCATCAGATTATCGTTGGCGGGCATTCTGCCGGAGCTCAGCTCGCAGCATTGCTCTGCATCGACGAGCGCTACCTCGCGAAGCATGATGTGTTCTTTTCCGACTTGAAAGGCTGCATCCCGGTTGATGGCGATACCTACGATCTGCCAAAAATCATTGCGACAGCCGAGTTCCGCGCACAGCTCTACGGACGGCCGCTGCCAAGTTTCGGACATCGTCAAAAATTCGGGAATGAGCCGAAAAAGCACGTCGACTTTTCCGCGGTCACTCATGTTGCCGATGGAAAAGATATTCCGCCTTTCCTGATTCTTTATTTTCCCGGGAATCCTGCGACCCGAGCTCAGGCAGGCGCCCTGACAAATGCACTGAAGAAATCAAACATCCCCGTAACGATGTATGGAAAAAGCGACAGCAATCATGTCCGCCTGAATGACGACCTTGGAAAGTCCGATGATCCGGCAACGGAGAAGCTGTGGGAGTTCTTGGATTCGTTAGGCATCGAATAGGGAAGGGCTCTTGCCACAGGTGACACTTTTATGAAAATACGCGTTATCACTCTTCTGGCAGTCATTGCCACATTGCTGGCGGGACTCCTCATCGCGCAGGTCCAGAGCGATGGTAGTTTTCCTGTCGATTCCAATCTCCAGGCGGGGGCTGCCTGAGTCGACATCACGCCGAAAGAGGTGAAGGACTACGATGTTATTGGTCATCCTCGAAAGGTGACCGGTGTTCGAGAAATGGAATTCGATTCCCCATTCGACCTGGGCATCTGCATGGGGGCTTCTCATGCTTACTCCATGGGAGAACCAGCCTATCCCGAGACCTTGAAAGGACTTGAAGCAATGCTGCGTCCACGCGGATAGCTCATGATGGGGGAAGCTACTGGATGCAGGAGTATCTTGATGTAGTCGGTGAACCGAATGGGACCGACCGATCTCATCTCGAAAATCTGGAGACTTTCTAGTTTAAGAGAGCGTAAAATAGGAGAAATGATCAATGAAATGAGAGCAACGACCCTGCTTATTGGAATTATCTTTTTGACGGGATGCGGCTCGCCGGAGAGTGCACCCGATGCCCCACGCACTGGCAAGCCTGTTGTCTACGCATCGAACTACCCGCTCTATTATTTTGCAGAGCGAATCGGAGGTGACTTCGTTGATCTTCGGTATCCGGTTGAACCGGGAGGCGACCCTGCTTTCTGGAGACCATCTAATGAGGCGATCACCGGGATGCAAAAGGCCGACGTGATTTTTCTGAACGGAGCTACCTATGAAAAGTGGAAAAGCACTGTGACACTCCCGGTTTCGCCGGTTGTGAATACGAGCATTGTATTTTCCGGCGATTACATCGAAACAGAGGGAGTGGTTCATACTCACGGTCCCGGGGAAGCTCACTCTCATGGTGAAATTGCGTTCACCACCTGGATGGATTTGCAGCAGGCGATCTGGCAGGCGGAGGAAGTCTCTGTCGCGCTGACTCAGTTGTTGCCGGATAAAGAGACAGAACTGCAAAGACGATTTGATACTCTCGCTGATGAAATCGAGACCTTGCACGTCGAGTTTAAGAAGGTAGGAGACTCCATCGGTAACACTCCTCTCGTCGCGTCGCACCCTGTGTATCAATATTTCGCTCGGCGCTATGGATTGGCGATCAAGTCCGTGCACTGGGAGCCCGAAGTTACGCCGGTCCGTAAGGCCGTTGTGGAATTGCACGACATTCTTGAAGTGCACCCGGCGAAGTGGATGCTTTGGGAAGGGCAGCCCATTGAGGCGGCGGTCAAAATGCTCGAGGAAAAGGGAATCAAGAGCATCGTCATCGATCCCTGCGGAAATCAGCCGGAGGAGGGCGATTGGATGAGTGTGATGCGGGCGAACCTGGAGCAGTTGAAGCTGCTGCAGTAGATAGCGGCTAATCCAATTGCTTTGCCAAAAACGGAGCTGTCCTGCTCTCCTTAACTTGGCTCACTTCCTCTGGCGTTCCTGCTGCGACGACCATCCCACCATTTTCTCCGGCCTCCGGTCCGATCTCCAAGAGGTGATCGGCTTCGGCCATGATCTCGAGATTGTGCTCGATTACGACGACGGTGTTTCCTTCATCGACGAGACGGTGCATGACATCGAGCAGTCGTTTCACATCGCTTGCGTGGAGCCCGATGCTGGGTTCTTCGATGAGATAGAGATTGGATTTTGGCTTTCGGTTCTGGCGGAGACGGGCATTGGCGGATCGGCCGACTCCACGAGTTAATTCACTGACGAGCTTGATGCGTTGTGCTTCCCCTCCGGAAACGCTGGGGCTGGGTTGGCCGAGATGGAGGTAGCCGAGACCGGTATCGTTCATCAGGCCAAGTGTCCGTGAAATCTTGGGATGCCCGGAGAAAAATTCGGAGGCCTCCTCGATTGAAAGATCCATGACATCACCGATCGATTTCCCGTTGTAGAGAATCTCCAGCGTCGGTGAATTGAAGCGCCGTCCGTTGCACTCTTCGCAAATGACGTAAGTCGTCGGGAGGAAGTTCATCTCCAACTTGATTTGGCCGTTCCCCTTGCAGGCTTCGCATCGTCCACCTTCGGTATTGAAGGAGAAACGCGACGCGGTGTAGCCGCGTGCTCGAGCTTCGGGCAATTGAGCGAACATCTTGCGGATTTCATCGAAGACCTTCACATAGGTTGCTGGAGTGGAGCGGGAAGTTTTTCCAATGGGCGATTGATCGACTTCGTAGACCGCCTCTAGCTGCTCCACGCCGTCGATGGACTTCCACGTCTTTGCCCGCTTTACGGTGCGCGTGTTCTTTTTCTTCGCAGGCTTCTTCAGTTTCGAATCGACAGCAGGCTTGAGCACTCCTCGCATGAAACTCGACTTCCCGGATCCGGAAATCCCAGCGATGACCGTAAGGCGCCCAATGGGGATTCTGACGTCGATATTCTGCAGATTGTTCGCCGTGGCACCCTTCACTTTCAGCCAGCCGTCCTTGCGGTTTTTTGCGGGTAACCTTCTGCGTTCGCCCCGCATCGGATGCCGAATCGGATCAGAAAACGCGAGACGGGTGGGGGAGTCCGATTTGGCAGCCGACTTCAGGAAAAGTTTTTTTGGATCCCCTTGCCAGACGACTTCTCCGCCGAATTTTCCGGCGCCCGGGCCGAGATCTAGCAGGTGATCGGAGCGGCGGATCGTTTCTTCATCGTGTTCAACAACGAGTAGTGAGTTACCCTTGGTTTTCAGTGCCGCGAGAGTGTCGAGCAGGTTTTCGTTGTCGCGTGGGTGCAGTCCGATCGTGGGTTCGTCGAGCACGTAGAGGACTCCACGCAGATTGGAGCCAAGTTGCGCGGCGAGGCGAATACGTTGGCTTTCCCCTCCGCTCAAGGTGGTGGCTGAGCGATGGAGTTGGAGATAGCCGAGGCCTACCTCTTCCATGAATTTCAGTCGTTGCGTGATCTCGGGAAGGATATCGCGTGCGATCAGTTTCGCCTGCTTTTCGAGCTTCAGGCCGGAGATCATTTCACGAGCATCGGCAACGGAACGGCCCGCGATGTCGTGGATGCCCATTCCGTCGATTCGAACGAAGCGGGCTACTTCGTTGATCCGTGCGCCTTCACATTCGGAGCAGAGCTCGACCTCGATCTGGTTTCGCGATCGCGAACGTCGATATTCTTCGCGCAACTCCGCGTCGAGCTGGGACTCGGCATCGCGCTCGTCGGACTTGGAAGGGCGTGACTCAATCGTTCCGTAGCCTCGACAAAGCGGGCACCATCCGTGCGGGGAGTTGTAGGAGAAAAGGCGTGGATCCAGTTCTTCGAAAGAGCGTCCTGTTTCCGGGTCAGCCATTTCGGTGTTGGCGACCTGGATGCGATTGTTGCTGTCGAGGTAGCGCATCGTTCGCTTGCCGAGGCGAAGTGCGGTTTCGACCATCTCGAGCGTATCCTCGGGTTTTGTCTTCGGATCGACCTCACCAACAATGACGTCGATGTTGTGCTCCTTGAAGCGGGCGAGTCGTTCGAATGACTCGACTTCGACAAATTGACCATCGACCAGCAAGGTGTCGAATCCTTGTCGCCCCGCCCATTCTGCCACCTCCGTGTGATAACCTTTTCTAGCCTTCACGAGTGGAGCCATGACCTTGACCGGCTTCTTGTTGCCGGCGGCTTCTTTCCTGATTCGGGAAACTATGGAAGTGATGCTCTGCTTTTCGACGGGCTTGCCGGTATCCGGAGAAAACTGGGTGCCGACCTTCGCGAAGAGGAGGCGAAGAAAGTGCCAGACCTCGGTTACGGTTGCGACGGTGGATTTTCC
>Ga0181564_10004123_pt1 | contig 12364 bp, 15 predicted proteins | sample 011ome_24_FD_134512 | JGI IMG/M metagenome (GOLD analysis project Ga0181564, IMG submission 134512) | Coastal salt marsh microbial communities from the Groves Creek Marsh, Skidaway Island, Georgia - 011513CT metaG (megahit assembly) | ecosystem: Environmental > Aquatic > Marine > Intertidal...
CGAGTTGTTAGGAACGGATCGGTAAAATTAAGTACCATAATATAGTCCTCCTAGTAGCGACTAAAATGTGCATACCCAAATGGCATATGCGGTTAATAAACGTAGACCCAAATGGCATCTACATTATTTATGTAAGTACTGTTGGTGAAAATTCAAGAAAAATAGTGAATAATTTATTCGCTCCAGCGAGTTATAAATTTTTCAATATCAAGTTTGGGTATTTTTTTATTGGTGCCAGTAGCAGTGCCAACATACAAATATCCAATCACCTCGTGATCTGAGGTTAAATTTAAATACTCAGCTATTTTATTATTAAAAGCAAATTTACCGGTCCGCCAAATTCCGGCATAGTTTTTTGCATGTAGTGCCAAGAGAATATTTTCTGCCGCAGTGGCAGTTGATAGCATTTGTTCTACCTTAGGAACCTTGGGATGTTCTGTGATTTTGGTTGTTAAAATAATCACCATGGGTGCTCTAAATGGTGCAGATTGATATTTTTCCATTTGCAAGGGAGTAACATCTTTTAGTTCATTCGAAGCAAATTTCATAAAAATCTCAGACAGTTTTTCCAAACCTTTTCCAGTCACTTCAATAAAACGTGATGGCCTTAACCAGGCATGATCGGGAGCTCGAAGTGCTGCTTGATAAATTTCATGCATCTCATCTTTTGATGGAATGGGGGTTGTTAATTCACGTGGTGAATTTCTTGTTAGAAGATTTGTTATTGCATCCATGGATGTATTCTAATAGATGGATAATTTTTTTTTAATAAATACTCCAATCTTTTACGCTATCAGATTACACTTAACGATATAAGAAAAATTTACTTGAACTAATTTATTTATGGAAATTACACTTTTATACACCTCATTAATTACCATTTTGGCAATTTTTTTAGCCTTTAGAGTCGGAATTACAAGAGGTAAAACCAACACACTTCTTGGAGAGGGCGATTCTTCAGAATTACTCCAAGCCATTAGATCACATGGAAACTTAATGGAGCATGCACCTATTTCACTTATTCTTCTTTTATTGCTTGAAATGCAAGGTGTTGAAGATTGGAAGCTGCATTTAATTGGATCATCATTTTTTCTTTTTAGAATTTTGCATGCATATGGACTTACAATTTCTAGGGAAAGCACTCCCTATCGTGTTGTCGGAGCATTGGGGTCATGGGTTTTAATGATCGGAATGAGTATATATGGTATATATGTCTATCTTGTATAAAGTTAAAGTTAATGAACTTTTTATATAAATTGATGTCGAAATTAATATGTTAGATTTAAAAAAATATTACCTTATGTTTGGCCTAACCATTTCAGTGTCTGGTCTTTTTGCTGAAACAATTGATGATCCTGATCCAGATCTTATGGGAACAGTGTGGGAGCTGGTTAAAAATGGCTCTCAAAGCACATCTTTTGGAAGAGGGCAAGTTGTATATTTTTTATCAAGTGACGCTCACAACACTTACAGAAGCAGAAAATTTCAAACTTGGGATACTTTTTCTATGGTCGATGGAAGAAACCTTGTGCGTTTGAAAAAAAATGAAAGTATTGAGATTCTTGCAGCTAAATTTAATGATTCCATATATGAGGTTAAACTTCTTGACGGTTTTTACAAAGGCAAAACTTATTATTTAATTGCAGAAGAGCTGAAGAAAAATTTTAAACAGGAGACTAAAGATAATGAGAACATCTAAAAACGTTATTGGCATCCTTTTTGCCATGTTCATGGTGAGCTGCTCCTATAGCTCGCTTCGACCAGAGGTGGTTGATCGTTCTGATGCGCAAAGAATGCAAACAGTCATTTTTGCAACGGTTGTTTCAATCGATCGAGTAATATTATCAGGTGATGGTGATACTGGTGCGGTTGCAGGAGCAATCATTGGTGGCGTTGCTGGCGCTTCAGTAACTGACTCTGAAACTGAGTCCGATATTGCAGGAGTCTTAGGCGCTTTAGTAGGCTCGGCAGTTGGTTCAAAAGTGGGAGACGCAGCCACTAGAAAGCCTGCCATTGAGCTGTTGCTAGACTTAGATTCAGGCAAAACCGTTTCAATTATCCAACAAGAAGGAGATTATAGTTTTGCTGTAGGTCAGAGAGTTAAAATTATAAAAAATAAAGGCAAGTCTAGAGTCATGCCTTTGCAATGACCTCAGACGCTTTCACACTTGTATACAACAAAGCTCTAGATTTAGTCTCTAGGCGAGAGCATTCTCGTTTTGAGCTTATGCAAAAGCTCAACAAACGTTTCCCTGAAACGATGCCAATCATAGAAGAAGCGCTTGATAAGCTTGTTGTAAATAATATTCTTGATGATGAGCGCTTTGTTGAAATGTATCTAAATGCAAGGGCGAGAAAGGGCTTTGGACCAAAAAAAATAGAAATTGAATTGTATTCTAAAAAGGTTGATTCAATGCTTATTAGTAATGCCATTGAAGCCTATGAAAATTGGATAGAGAATGCTGAAAATGAACTAAAAAAGAAATTTAAAGGTGTAGAGCCAATTGATTACAAATCAAAGATGAAGCAAAAACAATTTCTTTTCAATCGGGGGTTTAGCACTCAAATTATTGAGCGGATTTTATAAGATCACATGGTATGATTTACTCCTATGTCCTACCAGGTTTTAGCAAGAAAATATCGACCCTCTACCTTCTCTGAGGTTGTTGGACAGGAGCATATTTTAAAGGCCCTGGAAAACAGTATTGAGCACAACAAACTCCATCAAGCCTATATGTTTAGTGGTACTCGGGGGGTAGGCAAAACAACAATTGCTCGGGTTTTTGCTAAATGTCTTAATTGTCAAAAAGGTGACATGCCTCAAGTTGTGCCTTGTAATGAATGCACAGCTTGCATAGAAATAAAAGCAGGTCGTCACATAGAATTTTTAGAAGTCGATGCTGCATCAAGAACCGGTGTGGATGATATGCGGGAATTATTGGAATCTGTTCAATACAAACCCGCAAATGCTAGATATAAAATTTATCTTATTGATGAGGTGCACATGCTCTCTAAAAGTAGCTTTAACGCTTTACTTAAAACCTTAGAAGAACCACCGCCCCATGTAATGTTTTTGATGGCTACAACCGAGGTAGAAAAAGTTCCCAAAACTGTGTTATCACGTTGTTTGCAATTAAATCTTAAAATTATTCCAGAGACTCAAATTCGAGATCATATTCAGTCTTTGCTAGATCTGGAGAGCATTAAATATGACGAAGAATCATTGCTTTTAATTGCTAGCTCAGCTCAAGGATCCATTCGTGACGGATTAACCCTTTTAGATCAAGCCATTGCCCATGGTAATGGAGCGCTAGAATCTGATCAGGTGAAATCATTGTTAGGAACAATTGATCAATCCTATATTATCGAACTCGTAAATCACGTAGCTGCTTCTGATGGTGATGGAGCCTATCTAGCTTTAAATAAAATTACCGAACTAAATGTTGAGTATGAGCAAGTTTTAAAAATTATTATTTCAGTTTTTCATAAAATTTCATTGCATCAACAGCTTCAAAACAGTGAGGATGCAAGCATCAAACAATTAGCTGAAAGTATTGATCCTCAGGTCACTCAACTGCATTATGAGATTGCCTTAAATGCTTTAAGCAAGTTTCATGTTCACCCTCATCCTAAGCAAGCTCTAGAATTATGTATTTTACGTATGCTTGCATTTCAACCTTTGTCAGATGGAGTGTCTCCAAAAATAGAAAAAAAAAATTCTAAACTAGCGGTTGAATCATCTCCTTTGAAACAAAATAAAGTTGAGCCTGTAAAGACTCCAAAAGAATCCAAAACTGAAGATGCTCTCGTTGAGGAGAAAGTATTAGAAGAGTCTGACACTCATAAATCAAATATGCCCTCAGATCTTGATATGCAAAGCTGGAATTCAATATTTAATTCATTAAATTTATCCATGTTCGTGAGCCAAGTTTTTTCAGAATTTGAGTTCGTGAGTTTTGCAGATAACACTCTGACCTTAAAAAAATCAGATGAGCTCATCAACCCAACCGAAGGATTGAAAACAGAATTTTTAGAGGCTATTTCAACTCAATTAGGCCAAAAAATATCGTTAATAATCGAAAGCGGTGAGGTTGTAGCATCTCCAGCAGCCATTGAGATTGAGAGAGCTCAAACACAGCTTAATCAAGACAAAGATGCTTTATTGGAGAATGAAGTTGTCAAAGATATTCTTGATTCATTTGGTGGGAAAATTATTGATGACTCTATTAAGAAGGTGAGCTCATGAGCAAAGATTTACTTTATGAGTTAATAGAAGCGTTAACTATTTTGCCCGGCGTTGGCAAGAAATCAGCTCAACGTATGGCTTTGTTTTTGCTCGATAAGAATAAAGATGGGGCTCTGCATTTAGCTCAAACACTTGAAGAATGCCTAGATGCTATACAAAGATGCGAGGTATGTCGGCAATTGACATCAGAACCAATTTGCAGAATTTGTAGCGATGAATCACGAGATGCTTATAGTCTTTGTGTTGTTGAGAGTCCTTCAGATGTCTTGGCTATAGAGTCAACGGGAGGATTTAAAGGTAAATATTTTGTTTTAATGGGGCGTCTTTCCCCGATCGATGGAGTTTCGCCTGATGACCTTGGAATTCCTGATTTACTGCGTCATATTCAGAGTGCAAAGATTGAGGAAGTTATTCTTGCAACCAGTTCAACTGTTGAGGGGGATGCTACAGCATCCTTCATCAATGATCACCTTGACAGTGTTAAAGTTTCAAGAATTTCCTATGGCATTCCTATTGGAGGAGAGTTAGAGTATGTCGACGGTAATACTATTGCAAGAGCTATCCAAGGGAGGATTGAAATTTAATGTCTATTAAACCAGATGCATGGATTAAACGAATGGCTGAATCAGAAGGGATGATAGAGCCTTTTTCAGAAAATCAGGTACGAGTTGATGAAAAAGGTGAAAAACTCATTTCTTATGGTGTTTCAAGTTTTGGCTATGACGTCCGCTGTGCCAATGAATTTAAAGTTTTTACAAATATTCACTCAGCTACAGTTGATCCCAAGGTTTTTGATGATAACAGCTTTGTAGATATAACGTCAGATGTATGTGTTATTCCGCCAAACTCCTTTGCATTGGCAAGAACGGTTGAATATTTTCGAATTCCTAGAAATGTTTTAACGATCTGTCTTGGTAAGTCAACATATGCGAGATGCGGCATTATTGTAAATGTCACTCCATTAGAACCAGAGTGGGAGGGGCATGTAACATTGGAGTTTTCTAATACCACCAATTTACCAGCAAAAATATATGCTGGTGAAGGTGTCGCTCAGATGATTTTCTTTGAATCTGATGAGGACTGTGAAGTCAGTTACAAAGATAGAGGGGGAAAATATCAGGGACAAACAGGAGTGACCCTTCCAAAAACTTAATAAAGCTTCTTAAGTTCAAGCATGGTGTCCCCATCTTGATCTTCGTCTTCAACTTTTATTATTAAATAATCTAGATCAGGAGCTAAAAAGTATCGAGTGGTTCTATCATCTTGCAGTCTAATCCTTTCAACTATGATGCATGAATATATCGTGCCATCGACCTCAAAAGCTCCATCACCAACAACTTTATAGTTGTTAGATTCAATTGCTCCTGTTTTTAAATCTGGAAGCATTAATGAGAAGTTGCTAAGACCCGCGATAACATTTTTTCTTATTTGAATTTGAACGTTTAAAGGATCAAAAATATTTTCATTTTCTAATAAAGCCTGGCTCCATTCAAATTTTCCTTTTGAAGTTAAAGTTCTTGAGGACTGATCAAAGTTCAATGTTCTTTTATCTGATATAAGTGTCCATTTTACATCTACATAATATTTAGTAGAGGTTATGAGATTATTTTTTTCGATGAAATCTGAAATGATTTTGATTTTTCCTAGAGGAAATTTAGCATTGAATTGAATGGTTCTTTTTCCATTTTCTTCATGAGAAATTAGCTCTCTAATACCTTGCATAGAGACTCGAGAATTAGTAAAAGCATATTCTCCTTTGTAGTCAGGAATGTCTTGAGATGCCAAATCAAAAGAAATTAAAACAAAAAATAATCCGAGATATTTATACATTAAAAAACTCCATGTGATTTGTTCCAAAATAACTTTCAGTTTCAAATTTAACTTCATTACCCTGAAGGCTGATATATCCTTTGACGATGTCTGATATCACTTTTGGGTATAAAGCATGCTCAATTTTATGAATTCTATTGATTAACTTCGCCTCTGACTCTATGGGGTCAATTTTTAAAGCTCCTTGAGCGATAATGGGGCCTCCATCAAGCTCATTATTAACAAAATGCACTGATATGCCATGCATTAAATCTCCATTTTCCATTGCTTGTTTGTGAGTATTTAATCCTGGGTAGTCAGGCAATAAGGAAGGGTGAATATTGATTAATTTTCCATTGAAGGCTTCAGTAAATTCATTCGATAGAATTCGCATAAATCCGGCAAGCACAACAAGGTCCGGTTCTATAGGAAGAATATGCTCTAATAAAGCTTGATCAAATTCCTCTCTTGAATTGAAATTTTGATGCTCAATTACTTTGCTCATTAAATGAAATTTTTTAGCTCTCTCTAGCCCTTTTACATTGGCTTGATTTGAAATGACTAACTCAATAGAAGCAGATATGCTTCCTGTTTGGCATGCTTTGGCTATAGCCTCTAGATTTGAGCCACCTCCTGAAATCAGAATAACTATTTTTTTCATGACTGGTTGTATTGAATTCGCTCGTGAAGGCTTCCCTTTATTATTTTTCCAATTTCAAATGAGCGAAGTTTGTGAGCAGATAATATTCTTTGCGCTTTTAAAATTTCTTTTTTGTCTAAAACACAAACCATCCCAATCCCACAATTAAAAATTCTTAACATGTCTGAAGTTGAAATTTTTCCTTTTTCTTGCAGCCACAAGAAAGCTTTAGGAAATTTCCAAGCAGAAAGATCTATATCTGCAACCAAACCTTTTCTTAGAATTCGAGGAATATTTTCTGTCAAACCACCTCCAGTAATATGCGCCATACCTTTGACATTAGTTTTTTTAATTAGTTCTAAAACAGGTGTAGGGTATAAATGTGTAGGCTTGAGCAAGACTTGCATTATCGCCTTAGGAGCTTTGTGTTTTTTAAGAATCGAGCGTATTAAAGAGTAACCATTTGAATGAGGGCCGCTGGACTCAACGCCCAATAATATGTGACCAGATTTAATTTTCTTACCATCGATAACATTTTCTTTTTCAACAACACCAACAGAAAATCCAGCTAAATCAAAATTATTTTTCGCATAATGACCAGGCATTTCGGCCGTTTCACCGCCAAGTAGCGCACAGTTACTTTTTTTGCATGCATTTGCAATACCTTTAACGATTTTTGCAGTAGATTTGGGTTCTAGTTTTGAAGCAGCAAAGTAATCTAAGAAAAATAATGGTTCAGCACCACAAGTAACCATATCATTAACGCACATAGCAACTAAATCTTGCCCAGTTAGGTGTGTTTTATCATGAGCTTGGCTCAACGCTACTTTGGTTCCAACTCCATCAGTACAGCCCACCAAAACGGGGTTTTTGTATTTAGACCCAAGTTGAAAAAGTCCAGCAAAACCTCCGATCCCACCTAAAACTCTTCGGTCATGTGTTTTGTGTACACTTGCTTTAATTGAATGAACTAACTCATTGCCTTTTTCAATATTTACGCCTGCCTTAGCATAAGGATCTGTAGGTTTTGTTTTAGTAGTCATTTACAATAAAAAAATATGATTCAAAAAATTAAAATCTTACTTCTGCTAAATTTATTACTGGTTAACACTGCATTAAGCAAAGAATTACCAGGATTGTTTGAAGTTATGATTCCTGAGGATCAGTATACCAATACTAACGACGGATTAAATAAAGCATTCAATCTATTAATCCAAAAATTATCAGGCTCTAGAAGCAAAAAACTTCTCTGGAAAATTGGAGATGCTAAATTGAAGAAGGTTGAGTATGTTGCTGTTTATTCAACTAAGCTCATTGGAGATAAGGAGTTTCTAAAGGTTAAATTTAATAGTGAGACTCTTATACCTGAACTTCGCAAAATAGGTATACCATTAATTGGTTTTAATCGCCCTGTAATACTTATTTTATTTAAACTTGATACAGGTGAGTCAGCGCCAGTCTTTCTTGGAAGTAGCTCCTCAAATAATTTTCTGTCTTCAAAATTAAAAGAAATGCTTAAAGATATCTCTTTAGAAAGAGGGGTATACCTTGAGTTGCCTGAATTTGATTTAGAGGACCAAAATTTACTTAGCCAAGTCAATATACTTTTTTCGCCAGTAAATTATATTCAAGAGAAATTTTATAATGATTCATTTTTATATATTGAGCTGGTAAGAGTTGGAATTAATCAATGGTCTGTTAATGGCGACTTGAAATCTAATTCCCCTCTTCAAGAGAAGGAATTAATTGAATTTTTTCAAAATACCATTCACAGCATTTTGGATGATATTCTTGAGGTGCAACCATTGGCACCTGGAATTTCTGGTGAAAGAATGATGGTCTCAATTGAAGGTTTAGGCAGTTTTAGTGACTTTCAATCTGTTGAATCTGAGTTAGATAAAATTTTTGCAATTAAATCTAGGACCTTTCATTCATTTGAGCGAACAAAAATTGATTATCATACTCAATTATTTCAAACAAAAGCCTCTTTACTAAAAGAACTAAGAGGTAGCTCTAAATTTTTAATAAAAGAATACAATGCAGATACCAGCCAACTAAAACTAGAGTATTTAAATTAGCAATGAGTAAATATTTTATTTTTATACCAAATCTACTTTCCATCATCAGAATTTATTTGATGTACCCATTACTTACATTCATATCTGAAGAAAACTATCTCTTTGCTCTATATGTTTTTGTTATTGCTGCTGCAACAGATGGTCTGGATGGATATTTAGCAAGGGTTATGAACTGGCAAACAGATTTAGGTAAGATTCTAGACCCGATAGCTGACAAAGTGTTGCTGATCGGAACTATTTTGATTTTATGGATGAACTCATATATTCCTCTCTTTGTGTTGATAGTTTTTGTACTTAGAGATTTCATTATTATTATGGGGGCGGCATTCCATATGACGGTATATGAGACATCTGCACCAAATCCAAATATATTTGGAAAATTTACTACCTTTGTACATATTGGATATTTGGCTGGTGTTTTCATTGATATCATCTTTGGGCTTAACTTGATCAACTTTGCGATTGATTTCTTGGTTGCCTTGGTTACTGCAATAAGTCTATTTTTATATGGTTTGAACTGGTTTAAGTTAACAGCTAAGTTGCACCATGAATAAACCAAAGCAACTTATTTTTCCATTTCAGATCAATCAAAAAGCTTCTTTTGATAGCTTCTTTTGCTCACCAGATAATCAGAATCTAATGACAAGACTTGCTGATATAGCTATCAGCCAAGATGCCAATGAAATAATCATCCACGGCGAAAAGGGGTCTGGGAAATCTTTCTTAATGCAAGCTATTTGCAATGAGCTAAGTTCATCAGAAAAACAATTTGCATTTATACCCATGAAAAAAGCCTTCAATATGGGCGTTGAAATATTTCAAAATTTAGGCTCTTTGGATACAGTCTGCATTGATGACCTGCAACTCATTCTTGCAAATCAAGAATGGGAAACAGCACTCTTTAATCTCATAAATGAATGCCAGCAATCTAACTGCAGTCTGATACTCTCTCTTGGCGGGACTCAGCCAGTAGAAGAAAGCATTGCACTTCCTGACTTATTATCGAGAATAAAGCGCATGGAGTTTATAGCACTACATGCTGTCCAAGACGAGCTCTTTAATGAAGCAATTGTTTTTGTAACCCAACAATTAGAAATCAAAATAGACAATGCTGAGTTAGAGTTTCTTTTAAAGCATCAGACACGAAAATTTTCATTGCTCGTAGAAAATATCATCGCCCTTGATAAACAGGCAGCTTCCTTAAAAAGAAAAATCACCATTCCTTTAATTAAAGAAACGTTAAATATCTAATTTATTCTCAATCTTAAAGAGGGGTTGGCACTATAAGTACCTTTCCATTTCTACCGCCTTGCCAAGAACGAGTAACAGCCTCTTTGATTTGATCAACGGTAAAGCGTGAATCAATGTTAGCTTTCAAAGTACCGTTGACAATAAGAGGAATCACCTGCCCAAAAGCAGTTTGTTTCTCCTGCATCGTTGCTACCTGATACCATTTATAAAGCCAAAAGCCACGTACGCGCGTGTCATTAAAAATAACCTTTCCAGTATCCAAGACCCCTGGCTTTCCTGATAGACCACCGTAAGTAACAATTGTGCCACCATAGCCTAAGCTATCTGCTAAACGACCAAAGGTGTCACCACCTACCGGGTCTAGAGCTAACATAATCGGCGCATTATCTGTAGCTTCAGCGATTTTCGCAGCAAGGTCCGGTCCATCAATTAAAACAACATCTGCTCCTTTAGACATTAAATCATCAGCTAACCCATCTCGGCGAACAATGTTTACAGTTTTGATGCCTCTTTGTTTTGCAAGCTGAATTACATAACCGCCAACAGCTGAGTTAGCAGCGCTTTGCACAATCCATTGACCCTCTTTAACATCTCCATAGGAGGTAAGCATTAGCAAAGCGGTTAATGGATTCACGGCTGACATTGAGAGTTGTTCAATTATCTCACCACTAATAGGTCCAAGGTTAGGCAATGGTAAAAATCCTGCAGCCGGAGCCACTATTTCTTCCGCCCAAGTGCTGCCACTGGCAAGAAGAACTAACTGATTGACTGATAAGTTTTTTACCTCTGGGGAAACCTCGGTAACTCTACCCACGCCTTCGCTACCTGGTCTTGCGGGCAATACAGGATCTACCCCGTAATTACCACTAATTTGGTATAAATCAGAAGGATTGATTGGCGCAGCCAATACTTTGACTCGTACCTCACCACTGCTTAATTCTTTAGAAGGTTCTATTTTTACTTTGAGTACATCAGCAGGATTTCCAAGCTGGCTATAGCTGATATATTTTATTTGTGATTTATCCTCGGAGCCAGCATGAAGATCTACTAAAGCAAAAGAGCTATAGGCTATAAAAAGTGCCATCATTTTTAAATTAAAAATTTTTTTCATGATATTAATCCTTTGCTTATTGTTAGAGTGAAAAAATGCAATACAGCTAAGCGAACTAGCATTGCAGTTTATTAAATTATTAAACATTGTTATCAAATATTATGGAATTGTGGTCAGAGTCACTACTTTCAAACCAACGCCCAAGATAGATGCCTACAAGCGACCATAATCCAGCTATTCCGGCCCCAACAGCAGCTACTGCAGCTAAACCCAAACCCAAACCCTGCGTGAGCCCTGTGAAAAGCCACGCCATAAGCATATCACTGCCTCGATATGCCACAATATCAATTACCGGTTTCGCTTTGAAGCGGGTCTCTCGATCAACAAGCGTAAATAGCATTTCTCGAGCAGGTCGAGTTATCCCATAATTACCAGCACGACGCACAATCTGCAGAATCATTACAATACCCAAGAGAGGTGAGATCGCTAGCAATAGCAAACCTAAACAGACCATCACTGGAACCAATGCCATTGTGACAGGCATACCAAATTTACTGACAATACGACCTGTAGCAAAAAGGCCAATACAAATAGATAAAATATTGACTGCTAGATCCATTTGCGCCCAAATAGCAGTGCGCTCAGGACGGCTTAAATCACTTAGTAAATTTTTAAGTTCAAAATAAACAAAAGAACTAATGCCGGTATAAAGAAAAATAAACAAAGCAATTGAAATTAGATATGGGTTTGAGAAAAGCACCCTAAAACCTGCAACTGGATTGCCACCGATTGACTGATTGGTAGGAGTAACATCCAATTTTTTATTGTTTAGATCTTTAACTATAGATGATTGTAGATAGAAGATAATTGGAATGGGGATCAATAACATCATGCTACCAATTAACATTAAGTTATTAATGCCCAGAGATACAGAAAAAAAAGCTGTTATTGATGGGCCAATAAGGCCGCCCACACTCGCGCCAACAGCAATTATGCCAAATAGTCTGCTTGCCTGCTCCTTGCTGAATAGCTCTGACATGAAGCTCCAAAAAATAGAAATATTAAAAAGACTAAATACACTCACCCAGACATAAAATGCTTTATCGATTAAAGTGCGATCCTCAGAAATTGATCCAAAGAGATAAAACATAATGAATGATGCAGCAAAAATACCGTACATACTTGGCACAAGAAGTCGAAAACGAAACTTTGTAACCACAACACCATATAAGGTCACAATGCCAGCACTAATAAAAAAATTCAGCGTCCATAACATACTTACTTCTGCA
>Ga0181564_10004127_pt1 | contig 12357 bp, 8 predicted proteins | sample 011ome_24_FD_134512 | JGI IMG/M metagenome (GOLD analysis project Ga0181564, IMG submission 134512) | Coastal salt marsh microbial communities from the Groves Creek Marsh, Skidaway Island, Georgia - 011513CT metaG (megahit assembly) | ecosystem: Environmental > Aquatic > Marine > Intertidal zone...
CGCCCGCCCGCCCGCGCGCCTCGCCGCTATGAGCGACGCGGATGCGCCTCCTTCCTCGACGACGAGCGCCGTCGATATCCTCTCGTCCGCGCACGGGCGACGGAGACGCAGCGAGCGCTTGATCAGCAAACGCGACCTGCAGGCGGCGGTGAAGTACGGCAAGAAGGAGGAGGCGCTGCGGGCGAAAGGCTCGGTGCTTCGCTGGAAGTACACGTTCGCGGGGATCGTGTACGTCACGGACGCGACCAGCACCCGGGAGATCACGTCGTGGCCCGAACCGGGTTTCGGGTTCGACGTCCCGCTGAAGGCCATCACGCCGCGGATGCGCGACGAACACCGAAAAGCGGTCGCTCGATTGCGCGACAAAAGCGCGTGGACCTCGCACACCGTGGTGGTCGTGGACCAGAGCGGCTCGATGCGCGCCACCGACGTCGACGGCGGCGCCACGCGGTCGGACGCGGTGTGGCTATCCTTAGCGCTCACCTGGGTGCGGGACGAGATCGAAGCCGGGACGCGCACGCACGCGGACGCGGTGTCCGTCGTGAGCATGCGCGACGAGAGCGCGATCGTGGTGGACGCGCAGCCGGTGGACTGGGTGCTGTTCAACACGCTCGTCACGTTTCTGCGCGAGTCGAGACCGTCCCACGGGGGCGTGTACTCGAACGCGCTCGCCGCGGCGGAGACGTGCCTGACGCGGAACACCGTCGGGAGCTGCGCGCTGGCGCGGCTCTTCTTCTCTGACGGCAGGCCCAGCGACGACCACGAGTTTTTCCCCATGGCGGCCTCGAAGGAGGAGTGGCGCGCGTACGACGTGAGCGAGCGGCGCGTGATGCGCAAGAAGAGGGAGGCGCACTACGCGGCGCGCGACGACGAGATCGTCGCGCGCGTCGGCGCGTTAGCGGCGCGCTTCGGCCGGCGGCTCACCGTGGGGAACGTCGGGTTCGCGGAGAAGAAGGAAACATTCGGGACGCTGCGGGCCATGACCGAGGCGTGCGCCGAGTACGGCTGCCACGCGAGCTTCCACAAGCCGAAGCTCGAGGCGCGCGCGCTGCACAGCGTTTTATCCGGCTTGTCGTCGACGCTGACACTCACGCAGACCGAGCTCACCGAGCTCGGCGGGTCGCGCCTGCGCGAGGTGCGCGACGTGCGTCGCGAGTCGCGCTACGCGGCGGAGGACACGAGGCCCAACTACGAAAACTGGTGGTTCTTCGATAAGGGACTGCACGAACGCCTAGTGTGGAGCGGTCGTGGTGACCGACCGGAAGAAAAGAAAAGCGGACCCGCACGCGCGGCGTCACGCGCGGTCGGGTGGCGCCGCGTGTCGAAGCTTGTCCACCCGCGCGCCGTCGGCGTGGCGATGCGCGCCGAGATCTTCGGCGAGGGCGCCGAGCGCGTGGTGAGCAAATTCCGCGAGTACGACGCGAACGGCGATTTCGTCGGTCCGTGGATGGTGGCCAAGCAATCGCGATTCATCGAAGACGAAAAGACGGAGGACCAGAAACGGTTTCACCGCTCGTTCTGCTCGACGCAGCAGACGGCGGCGAAGATCGCGCGCGTGTTCAACGAGCGTCTGGCGACCATCCCGGGCGTCACCGAGCGAACCCCGCGCGTGGCGTTTCTGGAGTGCTGCGTCTACGTGCTGGACGACGCGGAGCTGGGCAGAACCGGCGTGCTGGTGGAGAAGATGCTGAGGAACCACGAGACGGGCTGGAAGAAGTGGAACGGCAACAACGGGTACCTGGAGGGCGCGAAGACGGCGCGCGCGGCGCGAGAGACGCGTGATGTGTTTCCCGCCGCGCCCCTCCCGGCGCGCCCCGCCGCCGCGCGCGTCATGAAGCCCCGGCGGCTCCGGCCGCCTCCGCTCGCGCCCGTCGCGCTCGGCGCCATCGAAGAGGGTGACGAGGACGAGGCGAGCGAGAGCGACGAGGAGTTCCTGGGTCAGGACGTTCGGGAGCTCGCGAAAGCGACGGCGGACGACTTCGACGTCGGCGTCGAGATTGCGCCCGGCGACGTGCCCCAGGCGTTTTCGTGCTTCTCGCACAAGTACTCCGGCCGACGGTTCCTGGTCTGCGACCTGCAGGGCGTGCTGGACGCCGCGAGCTCGCCGCCGTGTTTCGAGCTCACCGACCCGGCGATCCACTACAAGAGCGCCTCCGGCCGCACGCACGTGTTCGGCCGGACGGACAGGGGCGAGAAGGGCATCAACGCGTTCTTCAAGACGCACGTGTGCAGCGCGCTGTGCCGCGCGCTGGACAAGACGTGGATCGCGAACGCGCCGCGAACGAAACCGGCGCGCAAAATCAAGCGCCAAAACATGTTTGACCGTAACGGCAAATCTTTTGACAGACCCATCTGTCGCATCTGCAGCAAACGCCACTTTGGCGAGTGCAAGAACCAACAAGCGCTTCAGCGTTACTACGCCGAAAGCGCGCCGCGCCGAGCGTTGCGTTGGGAAGGGCACGACGGCGGCGTGTATTCGTTTGACTCGGACGAATCGGACGGCGATCACTACGATTGGTGACGATGCCGCGAGGGTACGCGGTATCTCTCTCGTTCGGGGTGAGAGATACCTTCTCGGTAGAATAGAGAGCTACGTAGCTCTACGTACTGTTGAGTGGATTTTTTCGTTTTCGTCCGACGTCCGAACCGTCCGAAAAATCGTACGCTCATCACGCGCCCCGTTGTTACCGATCGCGCGCGAGGACGAGGGTCGACACGTCGCCGCGCATCGTTCCTGGACGACCCGCGTCGTCCGCGCCTTTCTTCCCTCCACCGAGCACCGATGGTGGTCGCCTCTGCGGTCCGCGCGGCGGTCGCGCCCCGCCTCGCGCCGCGCGCGCGCCCCGATCGCGCGAGTCGAGCGGAGCGCACGATCCGACGCGTCGCGCGGGACGGCGACGCGCCTCCCGTCCTTGACGGAGGCGCGTCCCCCACGCACCCGCGCAGACGCGACGTGCTCGCATCCCTCGCCTCCGCGGCGTCAGCCGCGGCGCTCGCGCCGGTCCTCCCCGCGTCGGCGTCGCTCGCGGAGCCCACGCTCGCGGAGGTGACCCCCGCGGTGTCCAACTCGCCTGCGCTCACCGCGCTGGAGCAGGGCACGGTGTCCCTCTTCGAGCGCTCGACGCGCTCCGTGGTCAACGTGGTGGACCTCACGGTGCTCTCCGGGCAGGCGATGAAGAGCGGCGCGGTGGTGCCGGAGGGCAACGGCACGGGCGTGGTCTGGGACGACCAGGGCCACGTCGTGACCAACTACCACGTCCTGGGCGCCATCCTTTCCGTGACCCCCGAGAACCGGCGCGCGGACTTGGAGTGCGCCAAGGTGACGCTTGAGGGGCCGGACGGACGCACGAAGACGTTCAGCGCCACGCTTGTGGGGGTCGAGCGCAGCAAAGACCTGGCGGTGATCAAGGTGAACGCCCCGAAGGAGTTCTTAGCGCCGGCGAAGATCGGCGTCAGCAGGACGGTGAGAGTCGGGCAGGCGGTGTTCGCCATCGGCAACCCGTTCGGGTTCGACCACACGCTCACCACCGGGGTGGTTTCCGGTTTGAACCGCACGATCCAGAGCCAAGCCGGGAGCTTGATCAGCGGCGGGATCCAGACGGACGCCGCGATCAACCCCGGGAACTCGGGCGGCGCGCTGCTGGACGCCTCCGGCGCGCTCGTCGGCGTGAACACCGCCATCTTCACCAACACCGGCGCCAGCGCGGGCGTGGGCTTCGCCATCCCGGTGGACCTGGTGGCGCGCGTCGTGCCGCAGCTCATCGAGTTCGGGCGCGTGACCCTGCCCGGGCTGAACATCGCGGTCGCGGACCCCAACGTCACCAAGCAGCTGGGCGTGCGCGCCGCGGGCGTGCTCGTACAGTCGGTGGCGCCCAAGTCCGCCGCGGAGAAGGCGGGGCTGCTGCCCACGCGCCGCGCGCTCGGCGGCATCGTCGCCGGCGACGTCGTCGTCGGCGCGGACGGCGCCGGGATCGCCACCGAGGGCGACCTGGTGGCCGCCGTGGAGCTGCACCAGGTGGGCGAGAAGATCGTGCTGCGCGTGCGCCGGGGCGAGGGGGAAGCGGAGGGGGACGTCAAGGAACTCGACGTCGTCGTGACGCTCGAGCCCGCCAGGTGACGCGCGCGCGTCGTCGTCGAGGCGATTTCGATGTTCACATCCCTATTATTCAACACTCGTCGCGTTTGCGTCGTTCGACTCGTTCTTCGCGTCGCTCGCCTCGAGCACGGCCACCCTGTACTTGACGCTCTTGGAGTTGAGCAGCGAGTACTCGTTGTTCAGCTCGAGCACGAGCGTGCCCTTCTGCGAAACGTCGATGATTTCCTCCCACGCTCCGAGGTCGCTCTTGTGCTTGAACTTTTCAAGCAAAGTCGTCTCCGCCCGTTTCCCGCCGCTCGCCGGCCGCAGCGCGGCGGCAATCTCCACGCCCCTCTGCTCGATCCGCACGTAGCACGCCACTTTGTCGCCCGCCTCGACGTCCGCGAACACCCTCAGCTTGTCGCGCGCGGCGATCGTCGCGGGCGTGAGCCCGTCCTCCGGGTCCGACATCCCCACCATCGCGGTCTGCTCGTTGGAGACGCCGCGCACGCACCCCCCGACGCACCGGCAGCCGCCGCCGAGGAAGCTGGGCACGGTGTGCAGGTTGATGAGCTTCGCGAACGGGCACTTCGAGATGTCCCCCTTGCGCGTGTCACTGCTCCCGCACACGGCCACCTTCGCGCGCGTTTTCGCGCTCATCATGCCCTTGATGATGCTCCAGATGGCGCCGAAGATGTACGGCGCGTTTATCAGCACCGCGCGGTCGAGCAGCTGCGGGTACAGCGTCTCGCTGAGTTTGGACGCCGCGCCCAGCACGGCGGTGAATCGCTTGTCCGTGCCCGCGAGCAGCGAGACGTGGCTCAGGTCGTTCACCGTGACGAGCTTGGTGAGTTTTCGGGTTTTGCGCGTCATGGCGTCGCACAGCAGGAAACCCAGCTCTTTGCGGTACATCATGAACTCCACCATCTCCTCGTGCGTGTGCGCATTCGTCAAGGCAATCGTGTTGGAGATCCCCGCGCGGATGATGTACAGAGGCGCGCCCGTGGACGTCTCGCCGTGGTACTGCGCCACGACCAGCCGCTCGAGGCTCTCGAACCGCTTTAAGCTCTCGCCCGCCGCGGCCGCGGCGAGCATCTCCTTCTTCTCCGCGCGCCATCGCAGCGTCTCCGCCGCGGCGCGCGCCGCGTCCGCGTCCTCGGGGTGGGACAGCACGAAACGAAGTGCCCAGATATCGTCGTACGGCGTGCTGTCGCCCACGGCGTGGCCATCCCCGCGCAACGCCTGGAGAAGCACGCGCACGCGCTCGCCGTGTTTCTGGAAGAGCGAGTCGAGTCCGCGGTCACCCGCGGTCTCGTCCCCAGCCGCCGCGACGCTCATCGCGCCCCGCCACCGCGGTCACGCGAGTGTGCGGCGACTCAAGATTTCCCGAGAAGTCCAACACGCTCGAGAAAAGCCCTTCGCGACGCCACTTCTCGGCGCGTCCACGTGTCACGCGGAGAAATCGCGAACCGGCGCTTCGACCACTTCTTGTCACTTTCCATCGCGCACTGATGATGAACGCCGCTCCCATCCAAGCGTCGCCCGCGGCGCTGAGCGCCCGCCACCCCGCGCGCCTCACGCGCGGCGTGGCGCCCCCCCCGCGCGCGCCCCGCCGCGCGTCGCGCTGCCGCGCGTCCGCCTCCGAGGCGGAGGCCCCGGAGGGTGCTGACACAAAGATGGTCGTGGCGGTCACCGGCGCCACCGGCTTCGTTGGCAAGGCTCTGGTGGAGAAGCTTCTGGCGGACGGCCACGAGGTGCGCGTCTTGACGCGCAACGCCATCTCCGCGAGGCTTGCGATGCCCTCCGCGACGCTGGCGGGCGCCAAGTTCTACGCCTGGGACACGATGTCCGGCGCGATCGAGTGGTACGACGCCGTCAAGGGGTGCACCGGGGTGGTGAATCTCGCGGGCGCGCCCATCGCCAACCCGTGGAACGAGTCGTACAAAAAGACGCTGGTCAAGTCGCGCTTGCAGGCCACCAAGCGCGTCTCGGACGCCATCAACGCGCTGCCCGAGAGCGAGCGCCCCTCGCTCGTCAGCTCCTCCGCCGTGGGCTTCTACGGCATCAGCAAGAAGCGCGAGTTCACGGAGACGTCTGGCCCGGGGCGCGACTTCCTCGCCGATCTGTGCAAGCGGTGGGAAGCGGCGGCGCGCGAGACGAACACCGCGGTGACCACCGTGCGCACCGGCGTCGTGCTGGAGAAGGGAGGCGGCGCGCTCGCGAAGATCCTGCCCGTGTTCCAGCTGTACGGCGGCGGGCCGCTCGGGAAGGGCGACCAGTGGGTGAGCTGGATCCACCGCGACGACCTCGTGAACCTCATCGTCGCCGCGCTGGAGAACCCGGAAAAGTACCGAGGCGTCGTCAACGGCACGGCGCCGACGCCGACGACGATGAACGGTTTGTGCGCCTCCGTCGCGGAGGCGACGAACAGGCCCAACTGGCTGCCCGTGCCCGGCTTCGCGCTGAAGCTCCTTCTGGGCGAGGGCGCGACCGTGGTGCTGGACGGGCAGCGCGTGCTCCCCGACCGCGCGCGCGCCGCGGGGTTCGAGTTCGCGTACGAAACCGTCGAGGAGGCGATGGCGGACATCGTCGCGTGAGCGAGACGGACGACGCGCGAGGCGAGTACTCCGGAGACGTCGGCGAGATATGTTTGCGTGTGGTACGTACTGTAGGCACAAAAAGACAAAAGCACGTGTACGCGTATCATCATCGCGCGGCGCTAGGCGGCGTCATCCGGCTTGAACTTGAGCGAAACGCCGTTCATGCAGTACCTGAGCCCGGTGCGGTCGCGCGGGCCGTCGTCGAACACGTGCCCGAGGTGGCCTTGGCAGGCGGCGCACCGCACCTCCGTGCGCGGCAGGAACACGATGGAGTAGTCGGGCACCTCGGTCACCGCCTTGGCGCTGATCGGCTCGACAAAAGAGGGCCACCCCGTGCCGCTGTCGTACTTCGCGCTCGACGCGAACAGCGGCTCGCCGCAGCCCGCGCACACGAACGTCCCGACGCGCTTCTCCGAGTTGAGCGGGGAGGAGAACGGGCGTTCCGTGGCTTCCTTGCGCAGCACCTCGAACGCGTACGGGTCGTCCTTCAGCTTCTCCTTCCACTCGCCGTCGCTCATCCGCACCTTACCCTCCCGGCGCATCACCGCCATCGCGGCGTCGCTGCCGAATTCGCCCGCCAGCGCGGGCTGCGTCGCGACGAACGCCGTCGTCGCCGCCGCGAGGTTGATGAGGCGTCGCCGAGGCAGCGAGACGGCATCGAGGGGCTCGTCGCGGGGCGCGTCGGCGGACGCGCGCGCTCGGACCGTGGCACCGCGGCGCGCGCCCGGCTCGGCGCGGCGGGTGGTGCGCGCGGGGGCGACGATGCGGACGGAACCGAGAACAGCCGACATCGCGCGGAGTGTGGGTCGCGCGGAGGGGAGTGCGCGGTGAGATCGCACACGACACGTCATCGAACCGAACGCCAAGTCATCATGCACGTTCCGAGACTGCACGCATTTCTCGAACACCCGAACTTCCCATCCGCCACACGTGCTGCGCGCGTTGCCCGCCGTGATGAGCCTCTTGCTTTCCCGCGCGCGCCTGTTGTTGCGCCCCGCGCAGACCGGCGCTCGCGCGCTCGTCGCGCGCGCGCCCTTCTCCACGCTCGCGCAGGGCGCCGAGACGGAGGAGCAGGAGTTCTCCCCCGATGCCGCCGTCGCGTTCGAGGCCGCGGAGCCCACTTTCATGACCACGCTCACCTTCTCCGAGGATGGCATCAAGGCCATGATCGACAAGGACATCGACAGAGAGAAGGTACGCGTCACGTCGGTCGCGGCGGCGCGGCGACGAACGCGAAACGCGCGCGGAGCGCTGACGTTCCACCCTCCGTCTTCCACCCTCCGTCCTCTTCGTTTCGTCCTCTCTCTACGAACCGACTCCGCGAACGAACCGTGAACCATTCGAACCATTCGCGCGCCTTACGCGTACGCCAGTCCGCCGCGAAACTGATCGGGCTGCTCGGCGGCCGTTTGGAGACGTACCACGTCACGACGACGGGCTCGTCCAACGCCGTGCTCGTGTACCGGTTCCCCAAGAACCACGACGTGCAGACACTCGTCTACGCGCTCATGGCGTCCGGCTCGTACGCGGCGCAGACCACCACCAAACTGATGCGCTGGAGCGACGCCGCCATGTCGCTGCGCGCGGCGCGCAACCTCTACAACCGGGGGGGGGTCAGCTGTAAGATCAACTAGCGCCGATCGCCGCGAAGAGTGGAGTGACCCGCGGCGTCCTCCGAGGCGGCGTGAGTGACGAGAAAACGCCGCGAAAGGCGACGGCGCGCGCGCGCGGGGGTCGTTTTTGAGAGGAACGCCCATGAGAGACTCTTGTGATTCTTTCCCGGCATTATGTAGGATACAACTCACCGTCGAGGGCCATCTGAGCGCCGATCGCCGAATTCCGTTTTCTTCACGACTGATCGACATGTCGTGGTGCGCGATTTTTCGCACTCTGTTCGAAACAAAGCCACGTCGATCGGGATAGGTGACACGGCACACCACGCTCGGCCACACACCCGGCTGCTCGCGGCGCCGAAGGCGATGTCGTCCACCCTCCGAGCCAGCCCCGCGTTCGTGCGCGCGATGAGCGGCCGCGCCTCGTCCGCCTCGGCCCCCGCCGCGTGCGGGCTGCGCGACGCGTCTTCTTGGCACCATCGCTCCGTCGCGGGCGCGAAGCCCCACCGGCTGCTGCGGTCGCGCCTCGCGGCGTCGCAGCCCGCGGCGAGTCGTCGGTGGCTCCCCCCGCCCTCGCGCAACCCCGCGGCGTTCCGCACGTGCGCGGGCGCCGCGGACGGCCCCGGGTCCGTGGACGAGGAGGACGAGAGCCGCGATTACCTCGCCGAGCTCGCGTGGTTGCCTCCGCTGGACCCGACGAAGGAAACCGAGGAGGTGGACCCGGCGCTCGACCCGACGACGATGGTGCTCCCCGTGTTCCCGCTCGGCTCCACCGCGTACATGCCGCACAGCGACCACGTGCTGAACATCTTCGAGCCTCGGTATCGCCAGATGTACAGCGACATCCTGTTCAACGGCTCGCGGCGCTTCGTCGTCCCGGTGTCGCACCCCGAGACGGGCCGGCTGGCGGCGAGCGCGCCCGTGTTTTACCTCGAGGACCTGAAAGAGGTGAGCGAGCAAACCGCGGACGCGGTGAAGTACGTGTGCTCGCACAAGGTGATCGGGCGGGTCACGATCAAGCGCGTGTTGAACGACGCCGTCTGGGGCGACCGCTCGACGTACCTCAAGGCGGTGGTGGAGCCCCTGGAGGATGCGGACGACGACGAGGACCTCACCACGCGCGAGGGCGCGCTGACGGAGCGCTTCGCGAGCGTCATCGAGAAGCAGACCAAGCTCGGGGAGCCCGTGCGGTTCACCGAGAACCTCATCGAGACTCTCAGCGCGGCGCGCGGCGAGGACGGTCTGTGGCGCCTGGCGGGGCTGTGGCAGTCGCTGCTGCAGAACCGCTTGAGCGCGAAGGAGAGCGAGCTCTCCAACGACATCCAGCAGCTGCTTCGCAACTACCTGAAGCAGCAGGGGCAGGACATGCAGGCCAAGGTGACGGTGCAGTTCGACGCGCTGCCCGCGGATATCAAGGCGGAGTTCACGCGGCTGCAGCAGACGTACAGAGAGGAGAGCATGGCGATGGTCGGCCAGACCATCTACCCGTTCGTGCTCCTGGTGCAGTGCGACTCGCACGCCGAGCGCCTCAACGTGTTCGGGGACATGCTCGAGGAGGAGGAGAAGCGGTTGCAGGCGAAGGTGGCGCTGCAGAGCCTGTTCAGCGGGGCGGACGCGAAAACAGACGACGATCTCCCCGCGACGGAGGCGTGAGCGAGGGCGAAGCCAACAGAGGGGAGGGGAGGCATGAGAGAGGTGCGCGGTGTCGCTCTCTGGCCTCATCGCGCGCTTTTGCGCGCGCTTCGCCGTCATCGATCCGTCTCGAAGAAGACAGTCGGTGTGACACGCGTTGTCGAGGAAACGAAAAAAGAACCTTCGCGACGTTTCGACCTGTCATTTTACTCGACCATATAACGCTATGAATAAACGCCCCGATCGTGACGCGACGCCCCGCGTCTACTTCCGGCGCATACACCTCACGCGACGCGCCCCCTCCAGCTGCACTCGACATGGCCAAGAAAATCGCGATCATCTGCACGTCCGCCAACATGATGGGCGACGTCCCCACCGGGGCGTGGATGGAGGAGGTGGCGACGCCGTACTACGCCTTGAAGGAGGCTGGCCACGATGTGACGATCGTGAGCGTCGCCGGAGGGGAGGTTCCCATAGATCAAGGATCCTTGGCGGACAACTTCAACACTGACGATTGCAAGAAATTCATGGCGGACGAAGTCGCCATGGCGGCGCTGAGGAACTCGGTCAAGCTGGACGATACCGCCGCGGCTGCGTTCGACGGCGTGTACCTCGCCGGCGGCCACGGGACGTGCGTCGATTTCGTGGACAACGCGGTGTTGACGGCGACCGTCGAGGCGCAGTACGCCGCGGGTAAGCCCGTGGCGGCGGACTGCCACGGCCCCATCGCGCTGGCGTCGTGCAAAAAGCCCGACGGCAGCGCGCTGGTGAAAGGTCTGAACGTGACGTGCTTCACGGACACCGAGGAGGCCGCCGTGGGTCTGACCGCGAAGGTCCCGTTCCTCGTGGAGGCCAAGTTTCGCGAACAAGGCGGCGTCTTCGCCAGCGCCGACGACTGGAACCCGAAGGCGTGCGTCGACGGGAACCTCGTGACCGGGCAAAACCCGCAGTCAAGCAAGGTGTGCGTCGACGCGTTCATCGAGCTTCTCGCGTAGAGACGGAGACCACAAGACGCAGACGAGTCTTCAGACCGTCTTCAGACGCGTCCTACGCGTCCTCGCGCCGAGCGATGAGAAACGCGCGCGCGTTTCTCAGGAATCGGACGCGAGCGGGACGGCGCGACGACGGGTTCGGTTCGTTCGCAAATAAATACTTCGCTTTTTATTTGTGTCCCTTCATGCCCTCCACGGTGTACGACACCCTCGTGACGCCCTTCTTGACGCGGACGCCCGTCACCGCGAACGCCCCCACGTCCCCGACGTCCTCCACGTGCGTGCCCCCGCAGGGACACCCCTCGGTGTCGGGCAGGATCACGACCACGCGCGGCCGCGAGCCGGGCTCGATGTACGGCGGCAACGATCCGCCGCACGCCTTCGACGCTTCTTCGTAGGGCATGAGCGTCGAGGCGGTCTTCCCGCCCGATTTGACGAGCCTCGCCATCTCGTCGTCCAGCGCGCGAATCAAAGACTCCTTGTCCAACCCCTCCACCTTCCCGGCGTACTCCACGTACGCCTGATCGGGCGCGTGCATGCCCTTGGCCGGCGCCAAGATCGACGACGGGTACCCGACGTTGGCCATCGCGACGTCCAGCAGGTGCCCGGCGCTGTGCACGCGCGCGTGGAGCACGCGCGCGTCCTGGTCAACCTTCACGGTGACCTCATCGCCGACCGCGAACGGCGCCGCGCCCTCCTCGAACGCGCCGACGTGCCGGACGACGCCGTCCTCCTTCCCCGCCACCACCGAGTCGATCGAGAAGACGACGTCCCCGTTCACCAGCCTTCCCGTGTCCGAGGGCTGCCCGCCGCCGGCGGGGTACGCCACGGTCCTGTCCAGGACGACGGCGTACCGGGGCGGCGCGCCGTCCACGGGGTCGCCGTGCGGCTCCACCGAGCGCACCGCCGCCGCGCACTCGAACCTGAACGTGTCGTCGAAGTACAGGAGCTCGGTGGTCTCGGCCATCACGGCTTGTGTCCGGGCCGGACCCGGCCGACCGCGTCGAGGCGCGCGCGCTAGGGGAAGGCGACCTCGCGGCAAGAGGGCGGGAAGACGCGCCGAAGCGAACGTCGTGGAAGCGACACCGACACGGACGCGCCGCCGGGGAGTGCGGCGAGGGAAGAACGAACGGAGGAGGAGAAACTCGGGACCACGACTGGTATATTGCGCTTCTGCTGCCACCGCCACGCGGCGGGAGCCCGGGAGCGGTCTCGTCCGCGTCGACAACCACCGAAGTGAGATCTGGGGGGTTCGGCATTGGAAAAATATCACGAAATTTTCGTATTGTCTCTATATATATTTAGTCATGACATAGTGCAAATGTAAAATATCAGAATGAAGGACAACTATCGCTTGGAAACTACATGGAAACCGCTCCGCGCGCGTTGCTCTCCGTCCACAGCGAGCCGCGCGACGGAAAAGCGCGATGAGCTACAACGGGCCG
>Ga0181564_10004129_pt1 | contig 12354 bp, 5 predicted proteins | sample 011ome_24_FD_134512 | JGI IMG/M metagenome (GOLD analysis project Ga0181564, IMG submission 134512) | Coastal salt marsh microbial communities from the Groves Creek Marsh, Skidaway Island, Georgia - 011513CT metaG (megahit assembly) | ecosystem: Environmental > Aquatic > Marine > Intertidal zone...
AATCTCATCGGCGAGGTGGAAGATAGTGGACAGTCCCACCTGCTCATCCGTGGGCATTTTGTGCATATGCAGTCGGTTGAGGATACCAGCCTCAATTTGACTTGCAGACGCCTTGCAGGCCTCTTTGTCAAAAAACGGTGAGGGGGCGTCAACAAAGGATCCTAGGAACTCATCCTTATCGCTTTCCGTAAACAAGCCTGCGTTAATCAGTCGATCTACTAGTTTCACCGCCATGCCCATGTGCATTAGGCATTGGTTGGCGCTGCCCGTACCGTCGGTATCCCGCACCTGGGCGTAGAGCTTAGTGAGTGATCGGGGTAAGTTTCTTGTCGGCAATACGTGCAGTGCATTGGCAGCAAGTTTCTTGATATCGCTGATTGAGTAACCGTCTTTGATTGCGGCAATAATTGCTGCATGCACCTGATTCAACCGCTTGTTTTCAAGCACCAGTCGGCCGCGTCGATCAAACAGTCCGGGCGCGTCGCCCAAACCGCGCAGTCTGGCACCGTCAACCGGGCCCGGTGCCAGCGCATTGATCTGAATTTCGGGACCTAGATGCCGTGACAGTATCTCTGCCAGTACCCGCTGGCCCGCTTTAGACACGGCATAGTCCGCACGATTGGGATACGCCACCGCCACATACTTCTCGCCGCCAAAATAGCTGGAGACGTTCAATATGCTTCCGCCACCCTGATTCTTCATCAGTGGGCCAAATTTACGAATTAGCGAATAGTTGGAAATGAGATTGGCCTCCATGGTCCGATCCCAGTCCTTAAGGGTCATATCCACCACCATTTCCTCGGCGCCAGAGATGCCGGCATTGTTGATAAGGAAATCTACTCGCGGAAATAAACTCACTGCGGTCTCGTGCAGGCGATCAAGCGCGCCTGGGTCACCCACATCGATATCCGCCAAGATGTGCACTCGGGACTCGGCATTGGGATAGCCGATACCTTTGAGTTCTTCAATGATCTCTTCTCTGGCTTCAATCAGCTTGGGTTCGCTGCGCGCACTCAATAAGACCCGTGCACCGGCAATGGCTAGAAATCTGCCCAGCTGTAATCCGATGCCCAGACTGCCGCCAGTGATAACGGCGGTTTTACCCTTGTGCAGACCCGGCAGTACTCGCATGATCGAGGTAGGCATTGCGCCTTTGCCCGTTGCGCGCTGTATGTTCTTGGGTATCCACAAATTGATGGGGTCCATTTGGCGAACACGATTGGTCAGTGTTGCGGCCCAATCTGCGGCAAAGGGTAGTGCATCGCGATCTTCAGTGTCATAGCGCACGAGCTGGTTGGGTCGAACGCTCCATGGCAGTTCCCCTGCGTTCGTCAGGGTCTCGTCTTCATGACGCCATGCTCGAATTAGGGCCTCGTTGGAGGCTCGAATCACTTCGTTTAACAAATTACCGTGCCCGTCGGTGGGGTTAGTGACGTAGGTAATGGCCGGGGGGCGATCAATGTCGCGCCAGTTCTTAAGATTGGTCCCGAGGTATGACGCGAATGCCACCGGTGCGACCACCTCATCGAGAACAAAATTCTCAACATCCTCATCCGAGGCGCTGCACAGGGAGTAGCCGTACTGCCCGTTCTGTTTTTGGGGCATGACCACAACCCCATCTAGTCGACCGAAGTGATCCTCTATGAAGCGGATGGTTCGATCCACCGACTCTCGTCGGAGCGGGTCAAGGTGTGTTAGCTGGATGTCGCCGAGTTCCTTGGCCTGCAGAATTCCACGGGCGTGGCCGAGGGCATCTAGGTTACGGAAAGCGAGTACAACCTTGGCGCCACTGTCGGTATGGCGTTCAGCGAATGTCACCGCCTCTTTGTAGTCTGAGCCGCCCAGCACTAATACGATGTTGCCAGTTAGATCCTCCAGGCGCTTATCGGGCCAGGAGACTAACTGAGAGCGGCTCTGTGCCGGCACCTGCATGCCGTTGGTCACTTCGAAATGGTGTCCCGAGAGCGCCGCTGATTCACCCGATGCAAGCCATGTCACGGTGGAGGCGACGTCGGTGGGAGTAGGGTAGCGATACTCAAGACCATTCTCTCCTTCCCGGCAGGTGATCATGAGATCACGGAATTCTTTACCGGTGCTGCCCGCATCGAGGCCCTGCAGTTCGTCCATGCGAGCAAACACCATATCAATGCGCTCTGACTCGATCGGGCCCGGAAATAGTGTATTGACCCTTATGCCACGCTCTTCGCCTAGCTCCAATGCCAAACCCTTGGAGAGCGCATTGAGTCCCGACTTCGGCACCACATAAGGGATGCGACCGAAGTAGTGTGTGCGCGAGAAAATTGTCGATATGTTAATGATAGATGCGCCGTCAGACATGAAGGGCGTTGCAGCGCGAACCATATTCCACGGGGCGCCCAAGAGGTTCATCGCAGAGTCGAACATCGTTTGATCTGACCCTGCAGCGCGCATTTCTGCCTCGGTGAAGGGAATGTCTCGCAGCGTAAACTTGGGCCCCGCAGCGCCCGCATTGTTCACTAACACGTCGATCGAACCAAAGGCTTCAACCGCGTCGGCAACAATTTGCCGGCAAACCTCTGGGTCTGCACAATCTCCCGTGACGGTAGTCATGCTCTCGGCGGCATAACCCTCCTCGACAAGCTGTTCCACGAAGGCATTCAACTTATCAAGGTCCCGTCCGGTCATGACAATTCGCGCGCCCTCGCGCAAAAGTTGCCGAGAGATGAAGCGACCAATAGAACCTGCAGCTCCAGTGAGAATAATATTTTTATTCTCCAAGCGTCTGCCAGCATTTGATTGGTTGAGCAGCTCGTGGCTGATCTTTACGATTTCGTTCATTGGAGTGCTCCCGCTGATCCAGTCTCTACGTGTGTCATGATTTCTCCGCGTTGCTCGGCATCTCGAATCGCCCAAGCCCTGTAGAGTTCTTCTTTAGTTTTTAAGCCCGCTCTTGGGAGGGCGTGCAGTGCGACATAGTTGGCACCGTCGTGTTGGTTTTCCCACATCGCCTGGTGAGCCTTTGGAAGCTCTTCCATAGACACCAAAGTTGGTGCGAGCACATTCAAAAAGCCCGATGCAATCTGTTCCTGCATTTCTGCAAACTCTCGCGAGGTGTTGAGGTGTGTGCCCCTAATCTCCGCGGTTGGCATCAGAATTCTTCGTTGACGCGTCCATACCTGGGGCGCGTAAAAACTAAAGCGCTGTCCACTTAGATCTTCTGAGTAGACCACCTTACCGGTATTGGGCTTGATCAGCGCCGACGCCAGCGCCAGCCCGTCTCGTCCTCGTCGCTCAAACACCACGTCGGGTAGACCTCGTTTATCGAGGGTGTTGCGTAGTGCAGGCGCAATTGCCGACCCAATAGGTTTGAGGGTTTTGTCGGAGAATTCCCGGACCGCTTCTCTGAAAGCGCTCGGATCTGTGTTGGGATCAGGCAGTTTGGGAAAGGGACCCGGCGGGATGAAGTCATCGCCCAAGCGCTTGGCTAATTCTTCAAGGCTAACGACACCCTGTAATCGTGGGCCGAAGCCAAGAGAATTCACAAACTCGCGTTGGGACACTGTGTCTACCAGCGTCGCAACCTGGCAACCTAACTGGCAGGCGGTCTCTATGGCCTCGATGGCCACATGATCGACGATCCCGTCTTCAGCGACACCAGGACCATAAACTACGAGTACCGTCTTACCTGCTCTTAAGCCAGCCTTGCGGAACATATCGGCGGGGGTCGATGCCCCTTGCTTGCCCATGAATGTAAACCGGTAGCCCGAGGACGCCCCGTAGAACGCCAGCGTACCTCCTTCTCCTAGCAGCTGAAAAGTGCGCGGAAACGCAGTTTCACCGGCGTGTGAGACCGCATAATCAACGGGTCCCTCAAGCGCAGCGCTGGCGGCGCCGACGAACTGCTCGCCTGCGCGCTCCCAACTCTGCCACTGGGAAGGATCGTCGGGCACCGCACTAAAAATTGATGACCAGCGTTCGTCTTTACGGTTTATTGGAAGGCCCCCTGCGGCGGTCACTCGGGCTGATCGTTCTTCATTGGAGATCATGCCAAGGCACTTCAGTCCGCTGGCGGTCGCGCTGCGAAGACAGTCGTATCCGGTTCCGGTAGCAGCTCCCTCGACGAACAGTCGTTTATTGGGTTCGATATCCAAGGTCGTGAATAGACAGCGCTGAATGGTGCCCATGGTTAGGCCATAAGAACCCGCCTCTTCAAAAGTGAGCGAGCTCAGCTTCGGGTGGAGTTGCGGTCCCTGCACCGCAAGAAATTGAGCGTGGCTGCCGTCATTTCGCTCATACCCCTGAATGCGAAAATCAGCCGCCATGGGATCCAATCCCTGGTCAGGGGATTGCAGCTCACTTTGACCTGCGTAAATAGTGACTAAATCCCCAACGTTCAATCGACCCTCAGCGACGAGCTCGGATCCGAGTTGGGCAATAATTCCAACCCCTCCGGAGCCGGTTACCTGCACATCGGCTTCCCGTGCATCAAAGGGAGAGACTGGTATACCGGTAATGGCCCAAATGTCATTGAAGTTCACTTCCGATGCCAGTACATAGACCAATGCCTCGGTGGACGTTGGTTTGGGGGTGGGAAATACCAGCTCGCGCTCGGCGCTAATCGGCTCGCCGTGCTCTGGAGCACCATCTACTAGCGAGCGTGCAACGCCCAAACCGTATTGGTAATCGGGAATGGGTGTGACCCCAGGGAAGAAGCTGCCGCCCATGGGAATTAGACGTTGGCTCTGTATTAGTGAACGCTGCAAATCCTCGCTTGGGTAATGGGGGACCTCAGCGAGATTAGGCGGCAGCGGTGCGCTCCGCTTTTCAAGAAATGCACTGATCCCAGCGGGGCCAGAGTCGGGGGAGCACATTGCAGTGGCAAACAGCTGCGCCTCTGCCTCAAACCCCGCGGCAACACCTTGGGAGAGCCCTGTCGCCACAGCATCGAGAATGCGCTGTGTGCAATGTGACCTGCCGCTCGCGGCTGTCTGTGCAAGCAGCTGTTGAATTTCAGGTGCCGCAATCACCGCGTCCATAATGTCCAATGGGGCGCTGCGCGCGTGCAGCAGCTGTGGACGGGCTGCCTGATGTGCTACGAGCGGTCCCGTGCGCTGGAAGAACTCCCGTAGTCGGAGCATGGCGCGCTCAAGCGCCGATTCAGCGCCTGCGGGCATAAGCTCATCAATGAGGCCCAGGTTTTTGGCTTTGGTGCCATCAATGGGTCTGCCGCGGAGCATTAGAGCGAGCGCATTAACCGCCCCGGATTGACCTGCATGATTGTGCAGTTTGCGCACCAGCCGCTGAGTACCACCGTAGCCTGGCAGCAGGTTAAGGTTGATTTCAGGTTGCCCAAAGGTCGCGTGTTCCGCGGCAACGCAGTAGCTGCAGGCAAGCAACAGTTCGTTACCGCCCCCGAGCGCCGGACCGTTGATGGCGGCGATAACGGGAATTGGCAGTTGTTCAATGGCACTGAAAGCGGCGTGGGCAGCATTGGGCAATGTCATGGCCGATTCAAAATCGCCCACTTCGCCAATCTTCAACAATTCCTTAACGTCGGCACCTGCCACAAAGGTGGATCGGCTGCCAGTGATGATCAGACCATCCAAACTATCCTGGTGGTGTATCTGATGAATCACCGTATGGAGCTCATCTAGAGCGCGCTCGTTGAGAGCGTTCACTGGCGGATTGTTTATAAACAACACGCCAACCTGCCGGTTGTCCTCCACTTGATGGGTTTCCAAGCGCACATAGCGCCAGGACTGAATAATTTTCCGAGCTTGCGCAAGGGCGCCGTGATCTCGCCATTGATCGATGGCGTCGCGAATAACGTCCACGATACCCGGGTTTTTCAGGGTGGACAGGTCGCCCAAAGGCATGTCCAACAACAACGCGCGAAGTGTCCGACGCATGTATTTGCCAGAACGGGTTTCGGGAAACTCTGGTACGACTAAGAAATCTGAGGGTACCGCGGTGGCTCCTTTTTCCGATCGCACCAGCCCTTGCAGTCTTGCAAAGTCTTCATCGGATAGCTTCCTTCCTGGCGCAGCAACAAGGAAAGCAACCGGTGTTTCGCCTTTTTCGTCATGGGGTGCGCCTACAACGACCACGTTCCCCAATGCGGAGTTTTCGCGCAGGGTTTTGTCCCGCAGTATGGCGCCCTCGATTTCCTCGGTGCCGATTCGGTGGCCAGAAACATTGATGACATCATCAGACCGCCCGTGCAGTGTGAATCCGCCATCTTGGTGTCGCCGCGCGAAATCGCCCTGGGTATAGTTGTAGCCATCTCCCCAGCGGGTGAAATAGACCTCAGTGAATCTCTCAACATCACCCCGCCAATCGGGCGAACCGAGGTGCTCCTTGTCCCCCCAAAGGGTATGAGCGAGGTACGGGTAGGGCGCCGTAATTACCAGCTCGCCTTTTTCGCCCAGATCAGCCTGGCGAAATCCGGGACTAGCATTGGCATCGTCGGTTTCGGTGGCGACGCGTACCTCAGCTTGGACCCAAGGCAAGGCCCAAGTTTTCGCATCAGCTTTTAAGTCTTTGTAGCCGCCCTCGGGGCAGGAGAACACGATACCTCCGTGCTCTGTGGCCCAGTAGGAGTTGATATAGCGCGGACAAATATTGTCCATGGCAAATTGCTGCACCGCGGGTGATACCGGTTCTGCGCAAAACGTTCCCGAGCGCAGGGACGTCATATCATAGGAAGACATTTCGCTCGCGCTCGCCGGATCGGTCATAACCGCCTTGAGAAACGTTGACCCGGCCTTGAATAGGGTGACGCGATGACGCTCGATTGTTGATGCAAAGCGTCCGGCGTTGGGAAATAAGGGTGACCCCTCGCATACGACGGTGGTCATGCCAATGGATAGAGGTGCCGCAATTAAGTAGGATTGCCCTGTAATCCAGCCGGGATCACCAATGACGTAGAGGGTGTCCTCGTGGGTGGCTTTGAAAACCGTATCCATTGTGTGGGTGACACCTGCAAGCCAGGCGCCATGGGTATGTACCACGCCTTTAGGTTTGCCGGTGGAGCCCGACGTGTAGATGATGAACAGGGGCCAGTTAGCCTCCACTGGAACGACGCTTTGGATGCTGTTGAGAATTGACCAGTAGTGCGTATCGGTCTCGCCCATCAGCGTTTCAAAATTGTCGGCGACTAACTCGGATAGGCTGTCTTCACGCGCTTTTTTCAACAAGTCATCACTGTTGTGGTCTCGCTCGTAACTAACGACCTCCTGGCCGGTGTAGCGCACCACAATAACCTTGTCGACATCGTGTCTAACACCTGCCAGAGCTATGGCAACGTCAGTCCTGACCCTAGCCGCATCTTCCGGGGCAAGCCCGTGTTGGCTGCTAAGACATTCGCCGAGTTCTCGCATGATGTCTGCGCGTTCAATTGTAATTTCGCCAGCCAGTTTTGAAGCAATGCGCCCCGAGATCTCCGTCGCATTGGTTATGGCATCGCTGTCTGATAGAACGGCGTCGAGTGCATTCAGTCCCTTTTGCAAAGGGATGTAATTGTCCAGTGCAGGGTCTGTATATTGGCTCTTGAAAGGCACGAGCTCTGCATTGCGATAGCCGCCATCCGCGGTAATAACCAGACTCGCTCCCGAATCATGCAGACGGTCGGACAGGGTTTTCGCCGAGAAACCGCCAAAAACAGGTGTGTAGATGATACCCAAGCGCTGCGCTGCGAGAATGTAGAAGATCTGCTCAGCGATGTTGGGCATGTTGAGTGCAATTCGGTCGCCTTTACTCAGCCCAAGGTCATTCAACACTCTGGCGCGTAAAACAACTTCCAACAGCAGTTCTCGGTAAGTGAAGGACTGTTCAACGACGGGGCCGCCCCGGCCACCGTTTTTCGCTGGGTCCCATCGATCTCCCTCAAAAATGATCGCGGTGCGATCGCCGTGACCCGACAATACGTGGCGGTCGACTAGGTTAAAGCAGGCGTTCGTTTGGCCACCGACAAACCACCGAATGAACGGGGAGTGGGAGTCGTCCATCGCGGTATCCCAGGGGGAGAATGAGTTACCGCTGTAGTCGCGAAAAATCGGTAAACCCGTGTTGTGCCGGTATCCGCACCAAGCGTCCTGAATCAGATCAAAGCTGATCCACTCTCCGGTGCCGGCATCAAACCAGTGAACGGTTCTGCTTGCCAAAGCAGAAAAGTAATTCTCCGGGGATTGGATAATGGATTGTCTAACAGTGTCTTCGCCGGCTTGTGAGCAAATTTGCTCCCTTGCAATACCTAGCGTCATTGAGGTCTCCGATCAAAGCCATAAGGCTTGACGAGGAGGCAGGTGCAGTACAACTGGGAAAGCGTGCCTCGTTTTTTTTAGTACCACCTTGTCTGATCGGCATCACAAGACCTCATTGGGTGTGATGAATTAGCGATCATTGTCGGACTTACGACTAGGTTGTTCGGATGGATTAGCGAAGTTCGGGATTATTTACATTGCAGATATGAAATTTATTTTGGCAAACGAGCCCAGATGACTTCTTTTCATATTGTTGCAAACGAAATAACTTTTTTTTCTGCAAGTATTTTTGTTTGTCTTCAGTGCCGCATGGAGCGAGCAGAGAGTGGTAGTTTTTGCGATTAGATTCGCCGAAATTCTACAATTTGCTGTAAATGGCGCCGATATCTTTTGATATTCCGTCTAAATGGAGTACGTTGTCTACAGTCGGTATTTGCAATATGCGATTGTTAGATATTCCCTTTGGGCTTGTGAACAGCATGCAGGTTTTAGGCTAAAAAAAGAGCAAGATAAAAATGCAAAAAAAATAGAAAAAAGGTGAAAAGCGATCAATTTGATGGGTGAATAGCCATTCGGACCACTACGTTTAAGCGGTTTTGTCCATGTTTGCGGGAGAGCACGGAAGCGTGCGGGAGAGTGCAGGGTGCCTAATGCTGATGTAGCCTCGCATGTCGAGGATTTCTATCATGTGTGCGCAGAGGTGTTACTGCGTCTTTATGCGGCGTTCCCGGTTCCGGAATTACTGTTAGTCGAGGACATCAGAGGGCCGATTGCTTGGGATATAACCGGTATTGCAGACCGGAAATCCCGCGCATGCTTTGAGACGCTGATTTGGCTAGAGCGCTACGGCTTACTCACCTATCGCACCTGCGAGCCGCGTAATATTGGTATCGAAGGGGCTGCGCTGACCCAGCAAGGGTTTGTGTTGCTCACCGAGCAGATCACCTGGGTCTCGGGCCAGACTCAGAGTCGCATCAGCGCGCTAAAAACTGCCCGCAAGCAACTGGCATATGATGACATTGCCACATTGATCGACAACATCTTACGGAGCAATTGCTCATGGTCGGCGCCGAGAGTGGTCACGCCCTTGCCAACGTCAACAAATGTGCCCCTTGCTGAAGTCACTGAGTTATCGGCGGATAACGATTACCCACACTAATTTAGCTCATGTGCAGAATGAGCGCACATCAAAGCTCAGCGCGTGTGTGGCGCGGGGCTCACATCGGGCAGAGGTGGCGTTACTAGTATGGGCCTAAATGGCTTCGGCAAAGGCGTTGACCAGTTTTATTCCTGCTTGACCCATCAAACTAAACAGCGGGTCGTTGGCTTTTTTACCGGCATTCACGCTAATTATCTCTGCGGCTGGATGCAGCCATTTTGCACTGAGTAGTGCAGCGGAAGTATCTCCAACGATGCGCTTGAAATGACACTGGCTCATGAGCATTTCCATTGGCAGCGACCGAGGTAACTCCTGCACTCTTTGCTCCAGTATTGGCATGGTCTCGTTGGGGTGGTATTTGACCCACACCGATGACGTGCTCTCAAGAAGCGATTTTAACTGCGTATAAAATGCCTGAGCTGATCCATATTCAGACAACAGATCGTTGCTATGGGGTAATACCAGCAGCAAATCAGCGCTAAACCCGGCTTGCAGGATGGCTTGCATGTCCGACTTACAGGAGCGGTTGGATGCGAGCATTCGCTCGGTTAGCAGACTCAAATAGTTAATCGCTGTGTCGCTGGTATAGGCCTCGGGTGCCAAGGCCTCTACCTCTGGGCCGCCGGTGGTCTGCAATAGCTGGGGCATTGTCAATCGTCGTGTATCTATCCAGCGGCTACATCCGACCGCGCCGGAGCGGTCATACCAATCACCATAGCTCAGGCGTTTTAACAACGGCTCAAGTGCGGGATCAGCCATGGCTCTCAATCCACGGTGACTCGGGTGATACGGCAAATAAGAATTTACACCGTCCTCTAGGTAGATGGCTTTGACGTGCTCGGCGCGACGTCGAAGCTGATGCATGACATATTGAAATTCAATACGCCGATCGTTCCCTGTGAAGACCTGCGTTACATTTCGCTTGCGCATCATTGCGTCTAGCTCTTTGAACACTTGCTGACGTATGCGACGTTTGCCGAGTAGGCCGCTACCTTTTCTGTACTGCGAAACCGATTTAAAAGGCCCCTTGTGATATTCCACCGCCCGAACAATGGGCATGTCTTTGCCATAGGGTTGATCGATCATAACCAGATGATGCTTGAGCTCCGGCTGTCGACAAGCTTGGCCGATGCTGAAAAATACGTTGCGAGGTGTGGAGCAAAAGTGCAGGCAATCGGTCACAGTTTAGGATTCCAATAAGGTTTTGAGCCAGGGATTGTTAAAGTCCTCTATAACAGGGTGTTCATGTGCTGCCGCTATTTCTCTGCCCTCTGGCCAATCGGTTAGGGATGCTACAAAAACAAAATCAAAACCAAAGGCTTCTGCTACTTCCATGTCATATTGCCCGTCGCCAAAAAATATCACCTTAGCGTATCGGCTGGAGATGCTGTCCGCGGCGTGCTCTCGTTTGCTGCGCTCATTACCCCAAATATTGTCAATGAGGTGAACTAGCTGATGGCGTTCAAGTAAATTTTTGATTTCGTTGCGATTACCACCGGAACAAACCGACGCCGTGCGCCCCTCTTGGGCGATGGCGTTAAGAAATTCGGGCGCCCCTGGAAGTGGATTTGCAGCGGCCATTAGGCGCGGCGCTATGTCTGCAAATTTTTCTAGAACGTCGGCCTGCTCCTGCTGGGTGTTATCTACCCGCTGTAAGATTTGGTTGAAAAAATGCGCCACCTTGACGTAGCGGGAGATACCTCCAGTGGCCTCATGATAGGCCACGAATTCAGCCACGGCCTCCTCAGGATATCCGGCTAATGCCTGCTGGAACGCTTCGGTCTTGATCCTATTGGTGTTGAATAAAACCCCGTCAAAATCGAACAAAAACAGGTCGTAGCTCAATTGCTCATTTCCCCACGGAGCTTCGCAATCACCGCTTCGGCGCGGGCAACGTCTTCGGGAAAGTCCACCGCAACCGTGCCGCTCTCCACGCGCACCATCTGCACGGGAATTCTCTGCTCTACAAAGCGCAGGATTTCAATGTCCTCTATGGCTTCGAAAGGGGTCTTACCATCGGTGGCTACAAAGCGTGTAAGGTGCTCCGCGCTAAAGGCATAGATACACACTTGCTTCCACGCCGCTATAAGCGTGGATGCCTTGTTCCCCGGAATAGGGGCTCGACTCATGTAAAGCAGTCGATCGTGTTGGTCAAAAACCAGCTTGGGTACTGCCAGTGATAGCCATTCTTCGCTGTCAGTAATAGGTGCCATCGCGTTGATGACCCTTTGACCATTTGCGCTGAGAAATGCACGAACAACGCTTTGTATGTCCTCAGGTCTCACCATGGGCTCATCGCCCTGAACGTTGACTGCCCAATCTAGCTTCCGCTGCTGCACGGTTTGCTGAACCCGGTCTGTGCCGGTAAGGCAGCCATAATCCGTCATCTCCACATCAGCGCCGAAGCTTTCACAGTGGTCTTTGATGCGTTGATCGTCTGTGGCAATGATGATTTTTTCTACAGGTACTGCCATGGTACAGCGTCGCCATACGCGTTCAATCAGAGAGACACCCGCAATGTTCGCTAGCGGCTTTCCCGGAAAGCGAGATGACTCGTAACGCGCGGGAATGACAACTGCGAAATTGTCTTGGTATCCACGGTTGCTCTCGTACTGACTTTGATCACCCGTTCCAGCGCTTGGGGAATGTTTGGTGCTAGGGGGCATAGAGTGAACCCTGTTTGAAAGGGTAGGACGTCGGTGTTACGGCAGTGACCTTGTTGTCAACATCTGCGATTTTTCTCAGCGCTTCAATGCCTTCTATCATCTCCTGCTGCCGCGGATCCCCTGGACCGTAGCCATCGAAACCAGCGAGGTAGATGTGTGGCGCGTCACCCGCGAACGCCAGGGCAAGTGCGTACAGTGCTGACAGGGCAAATGGCAGTGTGCATCCGGTTGAGCCGATGGCGGCATCAGTATCGCTAACCCGCAGTCCGAAATCCCATATCACCAGGCC
>Ga0181564_10004130_pt1 | contig 12349 bp, 9 predicted proteins | sample 011ome_24_FD_134512 | JGI IMG/M metagenome (GOLD analysis project Ga0181564, IMG submission 134512) | Coastal salt marsh microbial communities from the Groves Creek Marsh, Skidaway Island, Georgia - 011513CT metaG (megahit assembly) | ecosystem: Environmental > Aquatic > Marine > Intertidal zone...
AGATTGGAAATCCAATGCATGATACACTTGATCATTAACATTTGTTTTTATTCAGACAAAAATATGTTCTTAAAAAGAATTTGATGAGTTAATCAGATAAAATTTTATAAGCTAAAAAAGCAACACTTCAAAAATTACTTAAGTGGATCACAGGCCCAGTCTTCTTGCATACCCATCATCACACCTAATAAAATATTTCCAATATTAGATCCTGCATTTCCTTTACTATTTGTATTTCTTTTCATTTGATTATCACAAGCTATTTGAACTTGTTCAGGTGTTCTATATTTATAAGGAATCGTATTTTTAGCTTTTTCACTTTTAGAAGCACAACTATTTAGTAAGAAGCACAGGACTATTGTAACTAATATTTTTTTCAAACTAACTATCTACTAAAAGTTTATATGTTAAAAAAGTTAGCTCAATAATGATTAAAGCTTCAATCATGTTAACTTTTCAATTTTAATGGATATTCTCCAAACCTATTTTTTCCAGAAGTTCCTTTTCCAATTAGCATTATAGCAAGAATAATCCAGCCAATGAACGGAATAGCTGATATTAAAACAAACCAACCCGACTTATCAATATCATGCAATCTTCTTACTGAAACTGAGATTGCTGGAATAAATAATAATAGAACCACAATTGCTGATATTCCTGAATATATTAATTCTTTGTCGTTAAACGAGTCTTCATAAATAAATAATGGTATAGAAACTAATGTAAATATTAATTGAAAATACCAATATTCAGACCTACTTGCTCTATCTCGAAAATTAAAATATTTTTTTAAACAAGTGCCTATAGAATTTACTAAAGTTAATCCAATTACATTTTCATCATCATAAGTTTTATCTATTTTTTCTTCTTCTAACTCATATTCAGATTTATTTTCCTCTTTTTCATATTGAGACTGTTCCTCTAATTCATCTTTTGCTTCAATGGTATGCTCAATCTCTTCTACAGACTCTTCTACTGGTTTCTCATTTTTCTTAATTTGCCAAGGTTGTGTTGAAACTTCTTCTGGCTTTATTTCAGATGGTAATTCTTCATTATTTTCGTCTGCTGTAATGAATGATTTTATATCTCCTTCTGATGCTACTGTCTCTTCTACCTCTTCTGACTCTTCTTGAGGAAAAGTTAATTCTTCAATACTGGACGCAGTGGTCCATTTTCCTCTCAAACCAGCTTTAACTCTAGTATCTTCTTTAACTGTCTCACTGTCTACTAAGGCTTGTAAACTTGATAATGAATTAACTGTGATTTCAGAACCATTATTATCAATAAATTTATAAATCATATTAATTTGGGAAAATTATTTTTCCAATCCTTTCAACTACAAAACCAGCTCCTCCTCTTCTCAATACTGAAGGCTCAGTTGAATAGCTTGATCCTGATGATACAGCAAATACTCCTTTAAAATCTCGTCCTGCTTTTTCGAAATCTAAATTCATATAGGTTGCCATATTTGATTTCACTGTTGAGCCTGGAAATGCAAAATATTTTTCACTAAAAGTAACACACCAAATCTCAGCTTTCTCAAAAGGTCTGGTTGAATTTATTAAAATAGTTTTAGTTCCATCTTGTCTTTCTTTTCTACTGAGAGCTAAGCCATGCCACTTTTGTTTAAAGCCTGTAACTTTTGAAAAATCTTCTAGTGCTTCTTTATAGTCAGATACCAGCTCATCATATTTTTCAGCAATAATTTCTTCAGGAGTTTTGGGTTGTTCTTGAATTGGCTCTGGCGTTTCATTATCTAAAGAAGTTTGCTGTGATCTTGCTGCTGTTCTGCTTACAGATTTAATTTGATCTGATGTATTTTTTAATTTACCTTCTAAATCATTTTTTAAAGATGCAATTTTACTCTCGGCTTCTTCTTTCTCTCTTTTTCTTTTTTGCCCAGAGTCATAAATAAAATACCCTCCCACACAAATAACTAAGAACATGATAACACCAATTAAAATTTCCTTAATTGGCCACTTACTAGCTAACTCTTCCTCTAAATTTTGAATTTCTAATTTTAAAGTATCAATCTGTTGAATAATATCATCTTCAGCAGAATTCATATCTGAATTTATATCATCAATTTTTTCAAAAAATTTATCTATATCTAAATCTCTATTTGATAATCGATCCCATTGGACAAAAAACCCTGGCATCTTCTTTGTCCAAAATTTAGATCTATATCCTTTTTCAAAATGCTTTTGTTTTTTTGAGCCCTCTACTTCGTCATATAAAACTTTAATTTCTTTATAAATCTTAAATTCTTTTGATTTCTTTTTTTTAATTTTCTTAAATTTAGAATTTATATCTTTTAAAATGTTATCATTTAAATATTCTCTTTTAGCTTTTTTAAGTTCTATGGCTTTATCTTTTATCTCTTTTTGACCTACATCTACAAGATCCAATAAATCTTCAATTTCATTATATTTTTCATTGAAATATTTTGAAAAATTTTCATGTGAAATAATTAAAGCATTAACAGTATTGTTGTATTTTGTTATCTTGTCATCAAATTCTTGTATCTTTGATTTTATTTTTTTAATAAGAGGAGGTTTATTTTCAGCAATCCAATCTCTTTCTCTTTTTTGTTCTTTCTCTCTTTTTTCTTTTGCTATTCTATCAGCTTTTTCTTTTGCTTTTCTATCTGCCTCATCTTTTTTTGCTTTTGCTTTTAATCTTTTTTCTTCATTAAAAATAAACTGTGCTTCAGCATAGATTAAAGATTTACCTTCAATTGCTAGACTAATTTTACCCTTATCATAAATTGGACCTTCTATTTGTGATTCTCTTCCGGAATATCCATTTATATTAGCAATTTCATCGTATAGTTTTGCATCTCCTTTTTTAAAAATCTTAATTTTACCATCTAATGGTATTTCTTGAACACAGTAATATGCTAACAAGTCCTCAATAGTACTTATAGGGCCTATATATGTGTTTTTATTAATCTTATTTTTTAAAATTGAAAAATCTAATTCTTTTGGAGCTACTTTAGCTTCTTTAGAATGATAGGAAATAATTTTGTAAAATTGTTCGTCAGCTATCTGTAATTCTTGTTCTTCTGACTTTTCTTCAGTTTTATCTTTCTCTTTTTTCTCAGTTTTTGGAGCTTTGGAATATTTTTCTACTTGAACAGTACAATATTCAGATTGTATATCTTTTTTTTTTATTCCTTCAATTATAGGAATATCTTTCTCGGAATTACCCTCTTTATGAAAAGCTATCGAATTAGAATTAATCAATAATATAGATAACCATATTGCTATAAAAAATTTAACGGATGTCTTAAACATTTTTATTTGATCTTTAATTTACCACTAGTAACTTCATTAATTACTTGTTTTAAGGCTTGTATAAATACTGGCTCAATAATTGAAGAAGTTTTTTGAATTTCAGCCAAACTATCATCACCTTCAACTGATTGCATATTTCTTTTTAGATCTAATGCTCTAGACTGGCCATTTTTAAGCTCTGCATTAATTTTTCCTTCAAGATCTCCTTCAAATTTTTTAGTTAGTTTCACTGGTATCTTTGAATAAGCTTGTAGATATTTCAAGAAATTTTTAAGCTGAGATATATCTTTAACTCTCCATTGCTTGTCTGGATCTAATCCAGATACAATACCAATTTTAGTTTTACCAACTAACACATCTTCTCCCAAAACTGTTTCATGTGATCTGTCAGTTAAGTCAAGATCAGTTGCACCAGTTTTATCAACTAACAATCCATATGAAACTTCATGTTTAGGAGTATCTGTAAAAACTATTCCTATTGAAGTAAATATTCCTCCAGTAACCTTTTCAATCATTTTAGATAGACCTTCTTGATCATCGCTATCTTCAAAAACAATTTTATAAAGTGTGCTAGCTTTTCCACCCAGACATATTCTTAATGATTTTGATTTTCCAGAACCAGTTTTAAACTCACCATTTTCAATTAAATGATTTAAAACTTGTGACACATAATAAAGTATTCCTGATAATGCTAATTCGGTTAAATCTTTAAGCTCTTTTCCTTTTTCCTTACCACTAACTATGTCAAATCTATTTTTAAATGCCTCACCAAATTGAGGGCTATTAACTAATAGCTCAATTCCATTTGCAAGTTTAGTTTTGTTTGATCTTATACTTTGTAGAGTTTGATAGCTCTCTAGCAATAAATCATCATTTCCGCTAATTTCTTTAATTAATGTTAAATTATTGGTTAAGTGATTAATCAAAACATCTTTACCCGCTAGTCTAAATGAATTTCTCCAAAGTAATTTTGTATCCTGCCAAATAGAAAGATCAGAAGTTCCACCACCTATATCGATAGTTACAACATTTTCAGTAAATGGAATTTCTTGTCCTTTAGCAAAGTATAATGCGCTTGAAATACTTTCGGTCTCAAATCCTGTTTTTTCTTGAGATTTATATTTTTCATCCCCTAGACCCACATTAACAGCTCGTCTAGTTATTCTTTTAAATGCCCTTAAGTGATCTGCATTATAAGCTTCTGGGTATGAAAAATTAAAAGTTAAGTTTTCTCTTTTTACCCCATTTGCAGCAGCTTCAACAGCAGCCTGAAGCACTGCTTGTGATACAAAATATTGAACTTTAGTTCTACTTTGTTCAGCTTCATCCCATTTTAAATTAAATTTTAATGGTCTTTTATCGTCAGGTAAGTCTTGAATTGCATATAAAACTTGGTCCACATAATAAATAAAATTACTTCTAAAAGGTAGGTTTTCTACTGATGTTTCTTTGTAAGACCTCTCTCTTAGAATAGTCATGAAAGGAACTGTAACCTCTCTACTTGGAACAAATTCTTTATGAGCCTGCATCACTTCTTCTATTTCTTCTTCATCTGTACCTGGGTCATAAGGAGTGTTAATTCTGTTTTTAAAGATTAATTCTTTAGGGTTTTCTTTGTTTTCTTTATAATAAACGCATGAATTTGTAGTTCCAAAATCGATACCAACTGACCATTGATTGCTTGTTTCTGGAACTTCCTGAGCATCAGGAAATAAAATTAATCCTACATCAACTCTTTTGCTGTGTTCAGTATAAGCTTTACCCCCTGACTGGGTAGCTACATTACATAAAATAGCCTCTGGAGAAGATTTTAATGACCTTAATTCTGTTACAGCAGTTGTTTGCTGTATTGGTATCTCCTCACCTATAACTTGATGAGAATTTGTCATACTGTCAATAAATTTAATTTTATCACTACCGTCTAAGTTTTCTAGTTTTTGTCTAATATCTTTAACAGCAAAAATATTTTTAGGTAAAACGTTTACTTGTGCATTTCCATCGTAGAAGAAATAATACTGATCCCAGTTCTCAATTTTAATATCAGGCCAAACACTAAATCCTAGTGGAACACCTCTGTTTTTAACAACATCTTTAGCTTTATATGTTTTTTCTAATGTGTAACTCATTGAATTACCTTTTTCACTTACAAGCTCCAAATAAATTACTGCTTTATAATTGTCTCCATCTTGCGTAACAACGCAGTTAGTTGATAAAGCTTTTGGGTCCATAAACATTAATAATGAACTATTAACAGGATATGCAAATTGATTGCCGTCACTTGAATGCTCTTTTAGCTTTCTATTATCTCCAGCAAACACAACTAACTTTTCTGTAAAAATTGTTTCTGGTGTTAAATATAAATATCCTTCTTTTTCACATTCTTTTTTTAATGCTTTTGATAAATTTTCATCTTGTCTTAGTGAATTTAAGGAATAATTATTCCATACTCTAATATCAGATAAAGTTCTACCTGTTGATTGAGCAACTCTAAAATCTGCAAATATAGCTCCATTAATTTGACCTTCAAATTCAGGTCTAACAGCTAATCCACAATCAAATTTAGCATTTTGATCTGTTGCTCCAATAAATATTTGAGCTAGCTTGTCATAAACAGGTTGAGCCGGCAAATTTAAATTAACTCTCGTTTGTGTCCAACCTGAAAATTCTGCAGACCCAGCTTTTGCATCGCATGAGGTTTTAAATTCCTGAAGTCTTCCCATTACTGCGTTAAAAACTTCCATATTAGAGGGACTTAAGCCTTGAATTCCTGTAATTAAATTATTTAAGTAGTGAGATAAAACTGCGTATTGTTCATTTCTCATATCTCTTGCGTTACATGGATCTTTTAAAAAACCGTCTTCATACCAGGGAAGTTTTTGAATATTTTCTATTGATGTATAATCTCTAGCTGCGGCAACCATTGTATATGGATTAATTATTGCAATAGCTTGATCGTTCTTAAAGTTTAGTACACCAATTGCATTCCAGTCTTGGCCTTGAGCCATAGTGTCTTGTGGTTTTACATCAAATAATATTTTTCCTATGTGTGAATATTTTCCGTCTGCAGAACCTGCGTTAGTATAGGGGTTGTTTTTAATATCTTGAATATTAACTATATTAGAGTTCAAATCATAAATATGTTTGTAGTAAGGTGCCAATGCTAAAAGTGCTAAAGTACCTCTCCATTCATCTACTATTGATTTACTATTATCTACTAAGCCATTTCTGACTATTAAAACTCTTGCCCAAACATCTGGTACTGAATTAATGTCTGCAGCAGACACTACTTCTTCACCACTCATCTTAAGACCTTTAGCTAATTTTTCTAAGAAAGTAGCATCTTCAGCTTTCCATTCCCCAGATCCAGCAATATTTGGAACTTGGTTTTGTTCATTCAACGGTGGTAATACTTTTTTAACCATAATTATTGCCCACATGATCTAAAGAGAATGTCCATAAAAACACCCAGACCCTTTTGATCTTTATAAATTTTATTATAACTAATATTGCTCATAATATTTAAGAGTTTTAAATTTTTACTATCGTTGATTAATGTGTTGAATTGGTTTTTTTCAGTAGCATTTAACTTTTCTTTAATCTCAACTCTCTTAGATGTATTTTTTGGTTTAAATTCTGAAAAGAAATCTGAAACTATTAGATCCATTTTTTGATCAGTGTTTACAACTGTTGAATATTGCATATCAGAAATCCAAGTTAAAACATCTTGGCAGTATTCTTGCATAGACATTATAATTTCTTGGTTTCGTTCATGTCCTACTTCACATGATTTTGTTTCATTATTGTAAGTGTTTTTATAAACTAATCTTTTGAACCAGTTTTCATTTTGATATTTTTTAATCTTACTCCAACTTCCAGTTAGTGCTGGGCCATACATCCAATTATACGAAAAACTAAATCGAATTAATTTACTTAGATAATCTTTAGAGTTTAAATTATTTGATACATTTGGAATATCACTCCATAGAATGTCATTACTTTCATTTTTACCTATATGAAATATTTCTTGGTTTTCACTAATTGAATTATCAGCACTAAAAAACCTTAAAGCACCTAATGCAGCATACAATTCTGGGAATAATGGAGGATTATTCTGTAAGTTTCCTCCCATTTTAAAATTCGCCAATTTTGAAAGAGGATCCCAACCAGTTACATAAACTTGATCAAAAATCTTATTGTATTCAAATAATTTGGAATAATACTCCAAAGCACCTTTGGTCTGATCTAGAAACTCTTCAGGCTTAGCAAATAATTCTCCCTCCATATTTTCTTCAGGAACTTCATAATTAAAATAAGGAAGCATTAATGCTCCGCCTAAATGAAAATTAGATGTTACATTTTTTTCCTGTTGGATTTGTTTTATTCTTCTTGCGATATTTGGAAATCCTGAAGCACCAGTACCACCAAAGATAGAGCTTATAATAAATACTCTAACCTGTTCGCCACCTCTAGCAGCATCAATTGCTTTATAAATTTGAGACCAAAAAGGATCATCTTCGTTTGATGTGGTTGCAAGCATGGCAGCTGCACCAATATTAGGTCTTGCTCTAAAGCCTTCCGATAAATTTTGCATTTTTTCTTCAGGATCATATAAACAATCCATCAAACCTTTAACTTCAGGTTTCAACATGTTGTACTTAATAACTTCTTCTAATGTAGGATCTGCTCCTTTTAAAGGGAGCCAGACTGAGTCATTATTTGCCGTAACATTGGTTTTAAATAAATTACTATCTTTAGCTAAGTCATGTTTAGACTCATTTCTTAAGCTACTTCTCAAATTCATATATTTGCTTAATAAAATTTTGGTTCTGCTAACATTTCCATTAGCTTCATCTTGATCAACCATCCCTGCCCATAGATTATCAGGCCCTAATCCTGCAGAACAACAGTGTAATAAATGTTCTAAGCATTTAGCTCCTGTTCCACCAATTCCTATGATAAAATTTTTCAAAAGCCCCCCGGAAGTTTATTGGCTAATAGAACTGAAGATCTCGCAAATCTAGCTGTACCTAAAAGAACTCCAGCATAATACATTATTATATATAAAACTAAGCTACCTATAATAATTTGAGTTTTACCACCACCGCTTAAAAATTGTTGAGCAAGGTAAGCTGTAGATTGAGTAAAATAAAAAACTATTCCAAATAATAAAGCAATGAATACACCTGAAAATATTGCCCAATGAATAAAATAAATTTTAGCTTTTCCTGGTGCATCAATGTTTAAATAATGACTACCAACGCTCCATCCCATGGTCATAACAACAGTTAATGATAAAAGTGCAATATTTAACTCATACATGAATCTAAACAAATAACTTGATACATCTTCAAATGAATCCCCTGCGTCTGCAAGGCTTTCAGAGTTTATTATGTAGTCACCAAAATAAGTCGCAAGAGCTGAATCAGGTCCTTGGCCAACAATCATAGAAATTATAAATAATATACTAACTGCTGCAAAAGGTGCTAAACCAATGAGTGAAAGTAATAAAGATCTTAATATATTTACCATAGTTATTTTAATAAATTAAAGTTTAAAGCTAAGCTTGCTATTAATGTTGGTTGAAATTCATCATTAGCAACAGAATTTAGAATTTTAATTATTTTTGTTAAATTTAATGTTTTAAATTCCACAGGGTTTCCATCTTTGAATTCTTCTGCCTCTGCATCTCTTACTGACCATTCTTTAAAAGTCTCTTCAGAAGCATTACCTGGTTTTTCAGCATAGATATCGACTAAATAAAAGTATTTTCTACCCCAAAAAATTTTTTTAAGCGGAACTTCACTAAACATTGAAAGAATTAACTCTTGTTCATTTTGATTTATTTTACTAATACTTATTCTTTTGTCTTTCTTCCAATCATCATCGTCAATTTTACTGCATCTATCTTCTTTGCTTGACCATAATGTATTTTCAATTTTAAAATTTGAAACTCCATTTGAACCTTTAACAATTATATCTGAGTTTTTAATCTTAAATTTAATACTTTTACTTTTGTTCCTAATATCAAATTTATAAACTGGTAGAGCTTCTTCAATATATTCAAATTTAAAATTTTCTGCTTTAGTAACTTTTGAACTTATATTATTTTCAGTAATTAATTTTTTTTCATTTAAATTTTGTAAAATTGGTGTGCTTGTTATAAGTGAATATTTATATTTATCCTCAGGGTCACTAAAATGTTGTTCCTCTAAATTTTTTTTAATTTGATTTATTTCTTTTTGGTCACCAATAACAATTATATAAAAAGGTCTTTTTTTTGCTTCAGTGTAAGATACGGTGCCTCCTTCATTGGTAGGTATATCATAAATAGTTCCATTAAACGAACTCATTACTCCTATTATCCCAACTGATTTTCCTTTTTTTAAAATTGATTTTAAAGGTTTGGTTAATTGACTTAAAGTTCCTCCAACTAATTGTTTACTTGATAAAAATAGATCAGTAACAATTATATATGTGCCATCTGGATTAGCTTTTGCCATTTTAAAAGGTAGGTGAATTTTAGACTCTTGATTATTACAATCCGCTGCTGAACCTGTGCACTCATAAAACGATGGTTTTATTACTTGTGAAATTTTATTTTCTTTAATGGGTACAATAGATCTACCAAAACTATGATAATAAGTTTTAGAACCAACGTTTTCAGCAATTTGTTGTAAATCATCTATAACATTTACATATAGATTATTATGTCCAGGTTGATTTTTAGTATAGCCCTGCATACTCAAGCTTTGGTCAAAATAAATAAAAACAGATTTGTCAGTACTATCTTTATTTTCCTGTTGAATTATTGAAGTTGGCTTTGCTAAATTAAACTCAGGTGCACAATTATCTTTGGCTTCTACTATTGAAAAAGTAGAAATCATTAAAATTAAGAGAATTTTTAAAATATTAGACTGCATTATTATTTTTCTTAAAGATGTAATCTAAAATTATTTACCTCGCTGAGTCTAGATATAAATGCTAATATTAATCTTAAAAAATAAAGGAATATGAATAGATTTGTTACGATTAGTAAATATTTAGTTTTTTTACTCCCCTTCCTTCTAATCTCCTGTGGAGATAATGATGGTGTTACAAGTAAGTTAACAAAAGGACATAGAGATGCTATCAAAATTCAATGTGAAGATGCTTCAAATAAAGAAGCTTGTAATCAAGAAGTAAGAGCAAATTTTGTAAGTGATGGAAATGAGTATGCTGATTTTAGCGAGCTTACAAAAGATCAAATTGAGTCTGTTAAATGGAATTGTAATAGATCAAGGAAATATGGTCTTGAAGCTTATAATAAATGTTTAGAAAAATTTATTAATAAAGCGTTAGGTGGAACATTATTTGACGATCAAATAGCAAAAAAACCTGAGAGTAATATTGAAAAATTAGAGCAGTCTGTTGTTTATATTGAAATGGTTTTAACTAATTTTACCAAAAAACAAGAGATACCTTTTGGAAGTGGTTCTGGCGTAATTATCAGTAGTAAAGAAATTGCAACTAATTGCCATGTAGCAATGGCTGAAGCAGACTCAAAAGTTTTAGAGTATGCAAAAAAAGATTTAAAATGGAATTTTAATAATGATAAAATTGATCAGCTTTTGTGGATACAATTACTTAATGGTAAAGATTGGGCTGAAGCTAGACTTATTAAAAAAAATGAAAAAAAAGATATATGTATAATCAAGCATGATCCAAAAGAATTATTTAAAGTTGCCATGAAACCAATAAAAAAATTTTCATCATTTGAGTCTCTCAAAAAAGGAAATTTTGTAAGAGCAATGGGTTCTCCAGGAGGACTTATAGGACATACTTCAACAGGAGATATTCAATGGCTAGGTACAGCAGAAGCGATGGAAAGAAATTTTCCTGATATTTTAGAGGGATTTGATAAAGACACAAAGTTTATTGTTCATGGTGCAAAAATCCATCAAGGAAGTTCAGGAGGACCATTGTTTGATGCTGATGGAAATATTATAGGTTTAAACACATTAATCTCAGATACTGCAGCAGAAAATATTGCAGTTTCAGCTGACCATATAAAAGATTTATTATATAATAATTAAGATGAAAAAATTAATTAACTCAGTTTTGTTTTTTACAATTGTATTTTCATTTTTTTCAATTTTTGAAAATAAGGAGGCTTTTGCTCATAAAGCAAAAAATCATAAACCAATAGTCTGTATTCCTGAGGAAGAAAGAACTTCAGCACAACGTCAAACAGATAAATTTTGGAACTTTCAACATAGGTTAAGTAAATTACAACAAGATTGTGCAATCTTAGAAATAGAAAAAAAGAAAAAAGAACTTGAAGCTAAAGAGTCTGAAATTGAAGCTAAAGAATCTGAAATCAAGGATTTACAAGACGAGATTGGTGGTTTAGCAGATTGTGGCGATATACCATTTAACCATAAAGCATCTGCAAATGCTAAAGTTTATCAGAAACCTAACAGTAAATCTAAAGTTGTAAGTAACGTTAAAAAAGGTCAAGAAATGTTATTTATTGCTCCATCTCAAGAAAATAAAAGCTGGTATTACGTTAAAATTAAAAAAGATGCCAGTTGTGCAGATGGGTATATACAACAAAAATTTGTAATTAAAAAAGCTGGTGAAGATAAAGTTGTAAAAGTTGGCCCAAAATTAATTGAGATAAATCAACCTAGTTGGGCAGAAGAAGATAAATTAATTCTTATCGATGCAGAAGGAACTGTGTCAATTACCGGTGCAATTCAAGACGGTAAAATTGACCAAATAATTATTAATGAGGAAGAAGAAATAATTAATGGTGATAATTCATTTACTTTCTTACTTTTTGTACCAAGCAGTGGTTCTGAGGTAAGAATTATTGGAAATAAGAATGGAAAAAAAGTAAAAGAATTAACGTTTAAAGTTAAAGTTGGAAAATAAATTAAGAACCTAAACCATGAGTCTATTTGCTTTAAAAAAATTATTTACCTTTAAACTTAAAATATAGGGAAAACAGAATAAGACCTACTAGAACAACTCCTACAAATATTCTTAAATATTGATTAAAAAATAGATCAATG
>Ga0181564_10004143_pt1 | contig 12326 bp, 16 predicted proteins | sample 011ome_24_FD_134512 | JGI IMG/M metagenome (GOLD analysis project Ga0181564, IMG submission 134512) | Coastal salt marsh microbial communities from the Groves Creek Marsh, Skidaway Island, Georgia - 011513CT metaG (megahit assembly) | ecosystem: Environmental > Aquatic > Marine > Intertidal...
TGTTGCCAGGGAAACTGATTAGAGGAAAGCAAGTTTGTGAAGTAAAAACAGGCATATCAAAGGTTTCACTTTTCGATAAGACAATTCGACTCTTGGCAGTGAAAGTTTTAAGTTTTATTTGGAAGTTCAGCGGAAAGTCTATGAAAACTACAATAGTTTCTGAGACTTAAGTAGCTATGAAGCCAGTTTGTTTAGTTTTAGGTGCAGGTGCTGGAATTGGCGGAACCGTTGCAAAAAAGTTTGCCTTAGAAGGCTATCATTCATGTTTATGTAGAAGGTCTGACCAAGACGGATTAGATAGATTGGTATCTAATATTGAAGGAGAGGGCGGTTCTGCTACAGGCTATTTAATAAATGCTATAGAAGAGAATGTTCTTGAAGATTTAATCATCAACATAGAAAAAGATTTAGGCCCAATTGAAGTGCTTGTATACAATCTTGGCGCTCAAACTGGAATGAAATTACTAAACGAAACAACTTTAAAAGAGTTTGAGTGGGGCTGGAGGATGGCAGACTTAGGATTATTTAGAGTAGCAAAAGTCTTAATGCCAATTATGGAAGAAAGAGGTGCAGGCACTTTTTTAGTTACTTCGGCAACAGCCGCCATGCGTGGAAATAAGAATCAGCACTCTCATGCAACAGCGATGGGTGGAAGAAGAATGCTATGTCAAACTCTCAATGCAGAGTTTGCATCAAAGGGAATTCATGTTGCGCATATTGTGGTTGATGGTATGGTGGATGCTCCAGATACTTTGGGAAAGATGCTCGGAGAAGAATTATTTCAACAACTTAGAGAGACAAAAGGTATGGAGCATGATGGTTTGATTCTTCCCGAAAGAGTCGCTGAAACTTATTTTCATTTATCTCAGCAACACCGATCTGCTTGGAGTCACGAAGTTGATATTAGGGCTTTTTCAGATACAGCTTGGTGGAATAGTTAGTCTAGAGCTTTAAAACCCGATGCTTGTTCAACTTCTTCATTATTAAAAAATTTTTCCATTTGCTCTAGTAACCAAGAGCGATTATCAGCCTGTGATAAGTCCAGATGTTTTTCATTAATAAGTGTTGTCTGATGAGACTTCCATTGTTCCCATGCATCATGTGAAACTGTTTCCATTAACTCGATACCCTTTGGTCCTGGCATTGGAGGAACTGTCATAGCAGGCAGATCTTTTTGAAGTTTTTTACAAAAAACAGTTTTACTCATAATTCACTTATAACTTTGCTGATAGGTTTTGGTAGTCCATATTCATCTATTCTATCCTTTTTTATCCATTTATATTGCAGGTTAGTTTTAATTTTTAGTTCGTCTGCAGTCATATAGGTGTTTAAATTTATTTTAAGCTTTCTGTGTGTGAGCTCATGTTGAATTTCTTGAGTGCCAATTAATTGAAAATCCTGGACATGGTTTTTTAAAGAAACAGATTTAAATGGAAGCCAAAGGTTTTTCCAAATAGACTCAGTTTCATTTTTAGCAAGCAGTAATGATTTTTTAGTTTGAATTAATGACAAATTCATTGAAATAACTTTTTTAGTCGAAGCAACCTTATTTCTTTTAATTGGGCTGACTTTAAATGCAGATAAGCAATGAGAATTAACTGGGCATTCATTACAAGATGGTTTAGATGGGGTGCAAATTGTTGCTCCTAAATCCATTATGCCTTGTGTGTAAGAGAAACAATCATCTCTGTTAATCATTTCACTAGAAAGCTTCCAAAGCTGACTCTCTGTTAATACATTTAAATCTTTATTCAAGAATCTTGATATAACCCTCTTAACATTTCCATCAAGTATTGGATGCGGATCTAGATAGGCTAATGACAATATTGCTCCAGCTGTAGATTTACCAATTCCAGGTAGGGTAATAATATGGTTAAATTTCTTAGGAAATTTATTTCCATATTCTTTCTTAATAATTTCTTTCGATGCAAAAATATTTCTAGCTCTTCTGTAAAAACCTAGCCCAGACCACGCTGCAAGAATCTGATCCTCGCTTGCTTCTGATAATTTCTTTTGAGATGGGAATTTTTGAATAAAATTTTTAAAGTAAGGGATAACTGTTTTAACTTGTGTTTGTTGAAGCATAATCTCAGAGATCCAGATTCTATAGGGCGTGACTTTTTTCCTCCATGGTAAATCATGTCTTCCATGATCTAAGTACCATTTGACAACCTGCTTAGAAAAAAATTGATATTGTTTATTCAAAGAGATTTTCTTTTGAAAGTGGTTCTTTGCTGCCTGCAAAAGAGTAAATGATTGGGGCGCCTGTTGGAATCTCTAGAGCAATAACTTCTTCTTTTGATAAGTTATCTAGCTGCATTACCAACGACCTGAGTGAGTTTCCATGAGCAGCTATTAAAATATTTTCTCCGCTCAAAAGTTTTGGCAAGATTAAAGAATTAAAGTAAGGCAGAACCCTTTCTGCAGTATTCTTAAGGCTCTCCCCCCCAGGAGGAGGCACATCATAAGATCTTCTCCAAATATGAACCTGATCTTCGCCCCATTCTTTTCTGGCATCGTCTTTATTTAAACCAGCTAAATCCCCATAATCTCTTTCATTCAAAGCTTGGTTTTTAACAACCTCAATATCTCTTTGATCTATCTTATCCAAAATCATTTGACCGGTAATTTGCGCTCGCCTTAAAGCAGAGGTGAACATAATAGAAAATTTAATATTTCTTTCTTTGATCAGGTTCCCAGCATTGGCCGCTTCTGTTTCTCCAACAGCAGTTAGTCCAGGATCTTTCCATCCAGTAAATAAATTTTTGGCATTCCATTCACTTTGTCCGTGTCGGACAAGGACTAAAAAATTTTGATCTTTCATAATATAAACCTCACCAATAAATATATTTTAAGCGATAATAAGCAAATGCTAGAATTCAATTTATTTTTAATCGATTATTGGTACATTTCTGTTCCACTGTTTCTTTCTATTATTTTATGGTTTCGTTCTGAAACAAGCAGAGGTGGAAAAAGATTAGACTGCAATCAGTTAACTAATTTGGTAAATAAAGAATCTGCCTGTTTGGTAGACGTTCGACCTAAAAGTGAATATGAAACAGGAGCAATAGCTGGATCAGTCAATATTCCATTTGAAGAGTTAGATAGAAGAAATGATGAATTATTAAAGGAAAAAGAAAATCCATTAGTTTTAATTTGCAAGATGGGAAGAAATGCTGCTTTAGCTGGCGAAAAGATGCAGAAGTATGGGTATAACAAAACTCATGTTTTACAAGGCGGAATTACTAGCTGGCAGCAGGAGGGACTTCCGTTAGTTAAAATAAAGTAATTCAAAATTAATTATGAAAGATGTAATCATATATACAACGAAAACTTGCCCATACTGCTACAAAGCAAAAAGTTTATTAAAAGGGCTGGATATTCCCTATAAAGAAGTTTCTGTAGATTTTAATTCTAAGCTCAGAGCTGAAATGGCATCAAAGGCTGGAAAAACTTCTGTTCCTCAAATATGGTTTGGCGAAGATCATATTGGGGGATGCGATGATTTACATGCTCTGCATTCAGCCGGCAATCTATTTAAGTCTTTAAGTTAAGTTTGTTGCGCCTTAATTTTTTTTGAAAGAGTATTTCTACCAAGGCCTAAAACTTTTGCTGCCTCTTGTTTTTTACCACCAGTTTTTTCTAAAGCAAAATCAATCATGACCTTGTCCAGTGCTGGCTCAATGATTTCAAGCATATTTTCTGAGTTACTTTGATAAATTTCACCCAGCCATTTAGAAAAACCTGATTCCCAGTCATCACTTTGTGCTTGAGGCAGCTCACCATTATTTATAATTTCACTTGGTAGATCTTCCAGCTCAACATTTAAAGTTGGTGCCATTAGGGCAATCCAATAACATGTGTTCTCTAATTGCCTTACATTTCCAGGCCAATCATATTGAGTCAATGCCAGAAGAGCTTCTGGAGACAGCACTTTTGGATCATCCAGTAATGAATCTGCATGCCTTTTTAAAAAAGCAGAGGATAGATCACCAATATCTTCTTTTCTTTGTCTCAGAGGCGGCACCTCAATTCTGATTACGTTCAACCTATAGTAAAGATCCTCTCTGAAAGTTCCAGATGCAACAAGTGATTCTAGGCTTTGATGAGTGGCAGCAAGAATTCTAACATCTACCTTAATTGGCTTATCGCCCCCGACTCGAAAAAACTCTTTATTGGATAGCACTCTAAGTAAACGTGTTTGTGTTTCAAGAGGCATATCTCCAATTTCATCAAGAAAGAGTGTGCCTCCATTTGCTTGTTCAAATCTACCGATTCTTTGCTCAACAGCACCTGTAAATGCCCCTTTTTCATGTCCAAATAACTCCGATTCAATTAATTCTTTTGGAATATCAGCCATGTTTAAGGCTATAAAAGGCATGTCATGTCTTGGGCTATTCTTATGCAACGATTTTGACACTAACTCTTTGCCTGTTCCTGACTCTCCTTGAATTAGAACGGTTGCATTTGTATTAGCTAGCTTTCCAATTGACCTAAAAACGATTTGCATTGAGGGAGCCGAACCGATGATCTCTGATTTAGATACTTTTTTTGGCTTAGCATCTTTATGCTCTTCCAGAGCTTTTTTGACTGTGATAATTGCTTCTTCTAAATCAAAAGGCTTTGGTATATATTCAAAAGCACCTCCTCCGTAGGAGTCTATTGCAGCTTGCATGTCTGTAAATGCAGTCATAATTATGACAGGCAACTTGTCATAATTATTTTTTATATGTTTCAAAAGATCATAACCATGCATTCCTGGCATTTTTATATCTGAAATAATTAGATCGGGCTTTTCGTCATTTAGAGCATCTATCAATGATTCGCCATCTGCAAAGGTTGAAATTTCAAGACCAGCACTTTTCAGGCCTTCTTCGAGAACCATGCGAATAGCCTCATCATCATCAGCAATCCAAACTTTAGGCACTTTGAGCACCATTGATATTACTGCTAGATATAGGAATTAATATAGAGAAAAGCGTATGATCATCTTTCCTATCAAATGATATTGCTCCACCATGGATTCTTACAATATCTTGAGAGATAGATAGTCCGATGCCTGAACCATTTTCCTTACCCGATATCATTGGAAAGAATATTTGGTCTTTAATTTCTGGATTTATTCCAGGACCATTATCTTTAACAATAATTTCAGCCAAGGTGCTATGAACGGTTCCATTAATGGGTTGTCTGTATGAAATTTTAGTTTGAATGCCGAGATAAGGTTCTTCCGCATAATTTGTAGAGGCGTGAACAGCATTTTGAGTAATATTGATTAACGCTTGAATAAATAAATTTTTATCACCATAAATTTCAGGGATGCTTGGGTCATAATTCCTATCTATGATTAAGTTTTCTTGCGATTCAGCATTGCTTAATGCCAATACTCTTTGCAAAGACTCATGTAAATTAAAATATTCAAAGGTGGGTTTTTTTGCCGGAGTTAATATTCTTGTGACTATTTCATTCAATCTATCTGTTTCTTCTTCAATAATTTTTAAAAATTTTTTAGAAAAATCATCAACATATTTAGTCTTTAAAATTTGAGCGCTACCCTTAATTCCTGACAAAGGGTTCTTAACTTCATGAGCTAAAGTTCTAGCTAAGCCTGCAGCAATTTTTTGTGTTGAAAAGCTTCTTGTTGAATCTATTATTTTATTAAGATTATCAATACTCACTGCTTCTATAAAAATAAGATTTTTTTTCTCTGAAAAAGTTATTGTTAGATCTACTGTTCTTGAAGTTCCAGATTTATAAACAATTTCAAAGTCCCGCTTGGTAACAGATCCTGCATTCTCTCTAGTTTTTTTTAGAATTTCATTGATTTGAAAGCCTGTCTCTTTGTCAAGTAAAGAGGAAATGGTTTTTTCAGTAAATTTTGACGAGTCACCAATCCAGTTCGCTGCTTTTGCTGCATCATTGATCCACAATAATTGAAAATTATCTCCGTCTAAAATGATAATTTCAGTATTTAAATTATCAAATGCTTTAAATTCTGTGAAATCCATAATTCTTTCTTAAAAAATAAAGCCCTCTAGAAAAAAGGGCTTTATATATTTTTCAGTGAGAAAGCTAATCAATTCTTAATTTATTTTGTCAGCGTTCCAACAATGTGAGCTAAGATTTTATACGGATCCGCATTTGAAGCTGGTCTTCTGTCTTCAAGATATCCATTCCAATTATGCTCGACTGTATAAACAGGAATTCTGATGCTTGCACCACGATCACTAACACCATAAGAGAATGTATCAATGCTTTGAGTTTCGTGCAGACCTGTTAGCCTCATATCATTATCTGAGCCATAGGCTGCAATTCCTTCCTCATGGACTTCACCAAGTTTGTCACAATAAGAAGAAAATAATTCTTCTGAACCCCTAGATCTCATTTCTTCATTAGAAAAATTGGTATGCATTCCTGAACCATTCCAGTCACCTGTTTTAGGTTTTGGGTGAATATTTACGCCCACACCATACTCTTCAGCAATTTTATAAAGCATGTATCTGCTAACCCAAAGATCATCTGCAGCTTTAATACCTTTTCCAAGGCACTGATACTCCCATTGGCCAAGTGCAACTTCTGCATTCGTTCCAGTCAATGTAATACCTAAATCTAAGCATGCTTGTAAATGGTGATCTGAGATTTCTCTCCCAACCACATTTCCTGCGCCAACACCGCAATAAAAATCACCCTGAGCACGAGGCTCACCGTTTTCCCAACCAAGAGGTTCACCAGTTTCAGGATCTGTGAAGAAAAACTCTTGTTCAAATCCAAACCACCAGTCATCAGTTACAACTGCTTCAGCAGCAGCGCGGAAATTTGATGGATGGGTAGTATGGTCGGCCGATTGAACCTGTGTCATTACTAGGTCATGACCATTAGGGTTTTCATATGTTTGCACTGGAAGAAGTAAGCAGTCTGAGCTTCCACCCTCGGCTTGTTGCGTTGATGAGCCATCAAAAGACCAATCTGGCGGTGTATTTGCGTCAGTAGCTTTAACCTTGCTCCTCATTGATGGTTCTGGCTGATATCCATCAAGCCATATATATTCGTAAGTTTTATAATTTGACATTCTATTTCTCCTAAAAATTTTTAAGTACTTTACTTAAATATGCAATATCTATGCCAATATAATTGCACAAAAAATGTGCGATTTACGTTTTATTATAGGGCAAAAAACATATATATGCACTAAATTAGTGCATATTTAGAAATTTCTGTATTTTTGGAATATGTGACTCGAAGTCTTCGAAAGAATGATTTCCTCCAAATATCACTTCAATCTGGCTTGCAGAAAAATATTCAATAGCAAGTTTATAATCAAGGACCTCATCTCCCGACTGAATCAAGGTCAAGAAATTCTTATGCTTTTTCAAGTTCTTAATTTTATTATTTATTTGGGCTAGGAAATCCAATTGATCTTGATCAATAAAAAACTTTTCTCCAGTTGAGTAGTTTTGATTTTCTCCAAGATATTCAGACATATCTATTGGCGGAATTGCTGGATTTATATTCACACACAATAGATTATATTTTTCCGAAAAATATGTTCCAAAAAAACCGCCTAAGGAACTTCCAATAATTGAGGATGGAGATTCTGTTTTGATTATTTCTTCAATCTGCTGGTAAGCATTTTTAATATTATTATCTATATTAGGAATTAAGACCTTAGTTGAGCTGGTATTTTTTTTTACAAAAGATTCAAGTACTTTTGCTTTCGTTGAATCTGCAGATGATGCAAATCCATGGAGATATAGAATTTTAGTCATTCAAATAATTTATTTCTTCTGCTTCAATTTCTTAATTTAAAAATATGCTTTCAAGTCATTCAGTTTGAAATCCATATAAAGTTTCAGCCATTTAAAAAATTTATTTCTTTTGCTTCAACTGCTCCATTTAAAAAAATGTTTTCAAGCCACTCAGTCAGAATTCTATTTTGTTGATATTTTTCATCTTGTGATTGTGAGAATGGAGAGGGAATAAAAAATGGAACAGGTTTTTCTTGTTGATAAGAAATTACTTCCGCTAACTTTGCATCAATATAAATATTTATTCTCAGCAAAAAATTTACCAAGGCTGCACCTTTATTTTTAAATTTTGCCTCGATCATGAGAGTATGTGGCGTTCTTGAGATTACTAAAAATTCAGCTTGATTTTTTTGTTCATGATTTAGAATTTCAAATGTATAAGTATCATTCTCAAAATTACATAGGATTTTTCTCAGCCTAGAAAAATTTGCACTGCAAGTTGTTAAATGATTTTTTGTTTTTAAACTCTTATACATTTATTTGATTCTATAATCATTGTTAAATGGTGTATAGGATTTGCATGCCTCAATATATTTTTCTATTTGGCTTCTTTCTGATTTGCAAAAATCGCTTACTGCTTGCCCAAAATCATCTCTTAAAAAATAATGAAATGATGAACTTAAATGAGGTTTAAAACCTCTCCTAATTTTATGCTCTCCTTGAACGCCAGGATCAAAAAATTTGAGATTATTTTTTATGCAATATTCTATGCCCTGATAGTAACAACATTCAAAATGTAGGTTTTTTATTTTTGTTGTTGCTCCCCAATGCCTGCCATAAAGAGTATTCGCACCTTCAAAACATAATGATGCACCAATTGGCTCTCCTGCTATTTCAGCAAAGAAAATAACTGGTTTAACTTGCTGATTTGCGGTGTTAATTAATTGAAAAAATTCTTTATTTAGATATGGATTTTGAGCTCTTTCAAAATAGGTTTTTTGATAAAATACATAAAATAAATCCCAATCCTCATTTGTGATTTCATTGTGTTTTTTGCATTTAAATTCAATGCCTAGTTTAGAAATACTTTTTCTTTCTTTGCGAATGGTCGCTCTTTGGCGAGAAGTAAAGATAGATAGAAAATTATCAAAATCAATAAAATTTTCATTTTCCCAAGTGAACCTATAATTGTATCTTTCAACAAAATTTCTTTCTCTTAAGACACTCTTGCCTGATTCATTGGGAAAAAGAATATGCCATGATTCAATTTCCTCGGCTTCCATTTTTTTAATGCCAGCATCAATAAGATTGAACTTAGATTGATTATCTTTACCTAAAATTCTATCTCCTTCACAGGGAGTGAAAGGAATCGCTGTTAGTAATTTTGGATAATAATTTCTACCGGCCCTAGTTAGCGCATTTGCCCACTGATGATCAAAAATAAATTCCCCATAGCTATTAAATTTTTTATATAAAGGGAGAAAGCTTATTAATTTTTTATTTTTTATTTCGCCAAGATGATCTGGGATCCACCCAGATTTTTCTGATGCAGAATCACTTTGCTCCATTGCTAGTAAATATGAAAAATCCTCAAAAGGATTATTTGCTTTTATTGAATAAAGCTTTTTTTGTAAATCAATTGTTTTGATTTCAGATGACATGAAATTAGATTATCAGAAAACAAAATCCTGAGAGCATAAGTAAATATAAGGAGGCCAAATGATTATTTTTAAAAGCTAGTAAGAAATTTTTTTGCGAAGCAAGCTTATGCTGATAAAAATAAAAACCACTTAACAAAATTATTCCCATGTACCAAGCAAATGAAAGTCCTGCCTTTGACCCCACTATTAGCAAAAGACCAATTACAGTAAATTGTAAGATAGCGATAATCAATAAAGTTTTTGACCCCCACCATAAAGGAGTCGAATTGATGCCTAATTTTTTATCATCGTCTATGTCACACAATCCATAGAAAGAATCGAAGGCAATAGTTTTTGCAGCAATCGCAAGGTAGAGAAAAATCATCGTTGGATTATTCAACTCATTTGTCATCGCGTAAACAATAATTGTTGGGTTGAAAGTAAGACCAAGAAATATCTGAGGTCCAATAAAAAATCTTTTTGTCAGAGGATATATAACTATCATTAAACCAAAGCAGATACTCACATACATAGTATTTGTATTGGTTAAGCTAAGTAACATTAGGCTCAAAACACCAAGTATTGCAAAAACAGCCCAACTTTCAGATATAGAGAGCTTTTTGCTGGGTATTGGCCTTGTTTTTGTTCTTTCCACTCCGCCATCCAGGTCTTTATCCCAAATGTCGTTGATAACACAGCCTGCTGACCTTACCAAAATACTTCCTGCAATAACTATTAATAAATCAGCGTACTCAAAATCGCCATTTGTACTAATCACCAAGGCCAATAATGCCGGCCAAAGCAATAGGTATATCCCGATGGGCTTATCAAGACGCATCAATTCAAAAATGGCCAACGCCTTATTCATGATAATAAGAATACCTCCATGACACTCAAGGGGTATCCTCGAACAAGGTAATGAGTCCTTCTTCCCCAGAAAACTTCTTTGGAAGAGCTTTGAAATTGTGCAAATTCTCGACGGGTTTTAACAAATAGTTCACTTTGGAAGAGCAAATCACCAAGTGGCTTAGACCCAATAGTCCCCAATCCAGGATAGCCTTTTAGCGCTGTTAGTTCTGGGATGATGCTTCTTGCATAAACAAGGGGCACTAGATCTCCGAATAAAATCACTTCTCTAATGCGAACTTCTTCTGGAGGAATTTCCAAAGCGATATATTCTTCATCCTCGGCAACGCCAATATCATCATTTAAGATTTCAAGTTTGAATTCAGCACGAGATGAAATTCTTGCAGTAATTGATCCTTCCTCTTCCAACCAATCTAAAATATTTTTTTTTGTTAAATGATTACTTAATTCTGAGCCATTCAGCCATTTATCAATTCTTTTTACTTGCATGAATTAGATCTCTAAAATCTGATATTATAGCCTGCTTAATTTTCATTAAATGAGACTTTTTAAGTCAGAATAACTAAGAGAGATAAAATGGAATATAAAAAATGGGAATGCATTGTATGTGGGCTAATATATGATGAAGAGCTGGGTTGGCCAGATGATGGCATTGCTCCAGGAACTGCTTGGGATGATGTGCCTGATGATTGGTTATGTCCTGATTGCGGTGTAGGTAAAGAAGATTTTGAAATGGTAGAGATTTAATGATTGATACGCCAAAAAACTTAACCAGAAACATTCTTATAGGTTTGATTCTTGGTTTTGTTGTTGGCTCTTTTCTTTTTTATACAGATTTCTTTCCAAATTCAATAGATGCTTTTGTAGAAAAGTATATTTTCAAGATGGGCGGAGACATCTTTATGAATCTCCTGAAGCTATTAGTTGTGCCTTTGGTCTTTTTCTCTTTGGTTACTGGGATCTCTTCTCTTGGAAGTTCACAGTCCCTAGGAAAACTTACATTTAAAACAGTAGGATTTTACTTATTTACAACAGGCATCGCTGTGTCTTTAGCGCTTATAGCGGGCTCTTTCTTTCAGCCTGGCTCTAACTATTCATCTGATATAGCTATGGCTGCTCCAAGTTCATTGCCTCAAGGGCAAGGCATCTACTCAACCATTGTGGGAATCTTTCCTTCAAATATTATCCAAGCCATGGCTGATAATCAGATGCTAGCAATAGTTTTCTTTAGCATTATATTTGGCTTGGCTCTAAATAAGACAAATCACTTAACTGGAAATTTAAGCGATTCATTCGCTAAATTAAATACAGTATTTCTTCAACTTATCGTAATGATTATGAGCTTTGCGCCTTTGGGAGTTTTTTGCTTAATCGGAAAGTTTGTTATTGCTGATGGCCTTGATATTTTCCAAGACGTTGTAGCTTATGTTGTTCTTTTAATAGCTTTGCTCTTATTTCATGCAGCTTTTACTTACTCATTATTCTTAAAATTTATTGGAGGACTTAATCCATTAACTTTTTACAGAAAAATGAAAGACGTTGCTTTATTTGCTTTTTCTACCTCTTCAAGTGCAGCAACAATTCCAGTAACCCTTAGAACAGTTAATCAAGACCTGGGGGTAAACCAAAACGTTGCATCTTTTGTTGTTCCTGTTGGCGCTACGATTAACATGGATGGAACAGCCATCATGCAAGGTTTAGCAACAGTCTTTATTGCTCAAATGTCTGGGATTGATCTAACGCTTTTTCAATACATTCAGGTGGTGCTATTAGCAGTAGCAACTTCGATCGGAACTGCAGCTGTTCCATCAGCAGGAACCATTACTTTGATAATAATTTTGCAACAATTTAATCTGCCACTTGAAGCAATAGGGATCATTCTTGCAGTTGATAGAGTGTTAGATATGATCAGAACATCAGTCAATGTTACCGGTGATGCTGCAATTGCATGTATAGTTGCAAAAACAGAGAATCAATTGGATGAAAATATTTTCAATTCAAAGGCTTAATTACTAATTAAATTCAATTTTATTTGATAAAATCTAACGCTTGTTTATAGGAGAGAAAGGATGAA
>Ga0181564_10004145_pt1 | contig 12325 bp, 9 predicted proteins | sample 011ome_24_FD_134512 | JGI IMG/M metagenome (GOLD analysis project Ga0181564, IMG submission 134512) | Coastal salt marsh microbial communities from the Groves Creek Marsh, Skidaway Island, Georgia - 011513CT metaG (megahit assembly) | ecosystem: Environmental > Aquatic > Marine > Intertidal zone...
AAATTCCTTAATTCGCGTCAGGTTTCCTTCAAAATCGATCACAACATAAGTATATGGCCTCCTATCTTTCATTTGCTGAATTTGAACAGTTTTGTATTAGAATTACTGAAAATTTAGAACGCCTTTTGTTAAAAGATGTCTCTTTACTAGATCATGAGTCTAAGGGGGATGGTTCTCCTGTTTCTGCTGCAGACTTTACAATTGAAGATATGCTTCGTTGTGAAATTTGCGAATGCTTTCCCGACCACGGCATTCATGGTGAAGAAAGAGCAGATCTTCAGTTTAACACCCCCTTTAAATGGATAATCGACCCAATTGACGGAACATTCTCTTACCTCCATGGAGTTCCCTTGTATGGCTGTTTAATAGGATTTTCGATAAATGAGGAAGTGAAGTATGGTTTCATGAGAATGCCGGCTTTAGCCAACGAATATCTTTCAGGTGATGGCACTCAAGCAAGACTCAATGGTAAGCCGGTGCGAGTGAAGCAAAACGCAGATTTTAAGTCTAGCCTAATTTTGACCACCGATATGCAAACATTGGAAAAGTCCGAGTATCGTAATCTCTGGAATTATTGCCTGGAAAAGGGCGCCAAAAGTAGAACATGGGGTGACTGTTTTGGGTATTATTTGTTATGTACTGGCAGAGCTGACATGATGGTCGATGTTGGACTGAAGCAGCATGATATCCTCCCACTTTATCCTATATTAGGTGGCTCTGGCGCAACATGGGAAAGTCGAACGCACAATAACCTCACAGACATAATTGTCACTACTGAGTCATTCAAGAAACTTGTCTAGAATTGGAGCGGGCGAAGGGATTCGAACCCTCGACATCCACCTTGGCAAGGTGGTGCTCTACCAACTGAGCTACGCCCGCACTGCGATTCAACTTGCTAATATATGGCACTGGTGTCTGCAAGACAAAAAAGAGAATCATCTGGGTAGTTCAACCCAATCTGTTTTTCTTGACAGCTTGAATACAAAATCTATTTTAGTTCCTTTTAACCAAATTAACCCCCATGATTTCCGCCCATGTAGCTCAGTCGGTAGAGCGCGTCCTTGGTAAGGACGAGGTCGGCGGTTCAAATCCGCTCGTGGGCTCCACTAATCAAATAATCTAACAAGTCAAAACGATGGCAAAAGAACAGTTCCAACGCACCAAACCTCACGTCAATGTAGGTACCATTGGTCATGTCGACCATGGCAAGACAACCCTCACCACAGCGATCCTTCACGCACAAGCCAGAAAAGGTCTTGCGGAAGTGAAAACTTACGCTGATATTGCCAAAGGTGGAACAGTTCGTGACGCCTCCAAGATTGTTACCATCGCTGTCTCCCATGTCGAGTATGAATCTGACAATCGGCATTATGCTCATGTAGACTGCCCAGGCCACGCTGACTTCGTCAAGAATATGATTACTGGAGCTGCACAGATGGATGGTGCTATCCTCGTAGTTGATGCAACTACCGGACCAATGCCCCAAACCCGCGAACACATTCTTCTCGCTCGTCAAGTTGATGTCCCAAATTTAGTTGTTTTTCTTAACAAATGCGATCTCATGTCCGGAGATGACGAAGAACTATTGGATTTGGTTGATATGGAAATTCGTGATTTGCTTAGCAAGTACGAGTTTGATGGCGACAACGCCCAAATCATTCGTGGGTCTGCAACTAAAGCTCTCGAAAATGATGAAAGTGAGTTGGGTCTTGGAGCGATTCAAAAACTCATGGAGGTAATCGATAGCGAGATTGCAGAACCTGTTCGCGATATTGACAAACCATTGCTCATGTCTGTGGAGGATGTATTCTCCATTACTGGTCGAGGTACTGTGGCAACTGGCAGAATCGAGCGAGGCTTAATCAAAGTCGGAGACGAAGTTGAGATTGTAGGTCTGGGCGAGTCACGCAAGACAACCTGCACTGGTGTCGAAATGTTCCGCAAAGAACTCGGTCAAGGTCAAGCAGGTGATAATGTCGGTATCCTTCTTCGTGGTGTTGAGAAAGAAGATATTCAGCGTGGTCACGTATTAGCCAAGCCAGGAAGTATTCAACCACATACCAAAGCGAAGGCACAAATTTATGTTCTTAATAAAGACGAAGGAGGAAGACATACCCCTTTCTTTAAGGGATACAGACCTCAATTCTTTTTTGGTACAGCAGATGTAACTGGTATTGTTGAATTACCCGAAGGCGTAGAAATGGTCATGCCCGGGGATAACCTCGCCGTTGGTATTGAACTTCAAAAGGCCATCGCCATGGAACCTGGTCAGCGCTTTGCGATTCGTGAAGGAGGAAAGACTATCGGGGCTGGTAACATCTCCGAAATCCTTTAATAACCACTTAAAATCTGACAATTTGGTAGAGTTGGGAGAATAGCTCAATTGGTAGAGCACCGGTCTCCAAAACCGTAGGCTGTGGGTTCGAGTCCCTCTTCTCCCGCCACCAAATTGTCATAAAAATTTTAAATTCATTGAATCCTTTTTCCAAAGCCAGAACTTTTTACAAGGAAACAACATCCGAGCTCTCAAAAGCTTCATGGCCCACCTTTTCTGAGTTAAGGGGCTCCACCGGAGTTGTAGTCGTCGGAGTTTTTATCCTCGGTTTATTTATATCTGTCGCGGACTTTTCTCTGTCCAACTGGATTGAATACATCACACAAGTACTTCGCAGTAACTGATATACTAGGCACATCATGACATCTCCAGCAAGTGAACACAAGTGGTATGCCCTTCAGTGTCTTTCCAACCATGAAGACAAGGTAAGAAAGTATCTTTTCAAATACAAAGAAGATGATGAGGATTTTTCTCAATGCTTGAAAGAAGTTCTCGTTCCCGTTGAAACCGTTTCAGAAGTCAAAAACGGTAAAAAAAAGCAAAGAGACAGAAAGTTTTACCCTGGTTATGTATTTGTAGAAATGAAGCTCTTCGACATGCAGGGCTCGCTCTTGAAGGATCCTTGGTATAAAATTAAAGAAACCGATGGTGTTATAAACTTCATCGGAAGGGAAAACCCCACTCCATTGGCTGAGGATGAAATTGGTAGAATACTTCGACAGGTTGAAGATGCTTCAGGCAAAGAAGTTCCCAAGGTAAACTTTTCTACAGGAGAGATTGTCAAGATACTTGATGGTCCATTCCTTAATCTGACTGGAGAGATTGAGGAAATTGATCCCGTTAAAGGTACTCTAAAGGTATCTGTTTCCATTTTTGGTCGCTTCACACCCGTCGAGTTAGAGTTTTGGCAAGTCGAGAAAGCCGATGATGAATAACCCCCTTTAAGATGTCTAAAAAAATTACTGGTCAGATCAAACTTCAGCTCCCTGCTGGTGCAGCGAACCCAGCACCACCCGTTGGTCCTGCTCTTGGCGCCCAAGGCGTCAACATCATGGGCTTCTGTAAAGAGTTTAACGCAAAAACTAAAGATCAGGCAGGGCTCATTCTCCCTGTTGTGATTACAGTGTATGCTGACCGGTCCTTTAGTTTTATTCTAAAGTCCCCACCCGCATCTGTGTTATTGAAAAAAGCAGCTGGCCTTGCGAAGGGATCTGGTGTGCCGAACAGAGATAAAGTGGGCAAGGTAACCAAGGCACAAGTCCTAGAAATCGTAAAAACAAAAGAAAATGACCTCAATGCATCCAGCGAGGAAGCCGCCTGTAGGATTATTGAAGGCACCGCTCGGAGTATGGGTATTGAAGTAGCTTAGTTAACTATGAAAACTCGAAGCAAGCGTTACAGGGAGACCGTGGAAAGCATTAAAGATTCAAGCGACACGCAATTGGAAGATGCGGTTCGCTCTATTGAATTATTTGGGAAAGTAAAGTTTGATGAAACGGTTGAAGTTTCGGTTACATTGGGAGTAGATCCGAAGCAGAGCTCTAACGCCGTTAGGGGTACGGTTAACTTGCCACATGGAAGCGGTAAAGAGGTGAAAGTCCTTGTCTTTACAGAAAATGCAGAGGAGGCAATTTCCCGAGGAGCGGACTATGCGGGCCTTGAGGATATGGTTTCTAAAGTGAAAGATGGATGGACTGACTTTGATGTCGCATTGTCCACAACTTCCGCAATGAAAGAGGTTCGCTCTGTTGCGAGAATTTTGGGTCCGAGGGGATTGATGCCCACGCCCAAAGCAGGCACGGTAACAGATAACCTCGAGGAAGCGATCAAGGAAGTCAAAGCTGGTCGCGTTGAATTTAAAATGGATAAAACCGGTGCACTGGCCGTTGTGGTAGGGAAGAGATCCTTCAGCTCGGAGCAGCTTATTGACAATGCCCAAGCCGCCATTTCTGCTGTTTGTGCCGCTAAGCCAGACGGATTCAAGGGTCGGTTTATCAAATCAGCCCACATTAGCAGTTCAATGAGTCCCAGCGTTCGCCTCGATCTTAACAATATCAATTAATTTCATCATGAGACCTGAAAAGAAATATCTCGTAGAAGAAGCGACAAAATATTTGGAGCGCACCAATTATTTTTTCCTCACGGATTATCACGGAATCAATGCGGAACAAACTCATGAGCTGAGGCAAAAACTTGCTCAGAGAGGAGCTGAGTTTCATGTGGTTAAGAATTCTTCGCTAAGAATCGCGACTCGCGAGAGAAACCTCGAGGAACTTAGCGAGGTTCTTCAAGGTCATACAGCCATAGTGATTGGCGGTGATGATGCATCTGGAGTAGCCAAAGAGCTTCAGGACTATTTCAAGAAGAACGACAAGTTTTTCGTTAAAGCTGGAGCAATCGCTGACAAAGCCCTTACCGCCGAGGAAGTCAAAACTTTAGCCAAACTCCCAAGTCTTGAAATCCTTCGTAGTCAGTTCCTCTCACTCTTGAGCACTCCAGCAACCCAGATGGTCTCTGTACTGAGTGCTCCTTCAAGAAGTTTCGTGCAAGTGCTTCAGGCCAAGGCAGACAAATAAAACTTTTCGGATCATTGATACCGAACTAACCAAACAATAATCGTTATCCACCACTTAGAAGAAATTAGGAGTATTGTAACACTCTTAAAATCCTTCGGGTACTAATCATATTCAAGTAAGGAGGAATACCAGTATGTCAGATATAACAAAAGAACAAGTAGTCGATTGGCTCAGTGCTCAATCGGTAATCGAAGTAGCAGGTCTCGTAAAAGACCTTGAAGAAAAATGGGGCGTAAGTGCAGCAGCACCTGCCGCAGTTGCTGTAGCAGCACCTGCTGGCGGAGGTGATGCTGGTGATTCCGGCGCAGAAGCAAAGACTGAGTTTGATGTCGTCCTCGTAGAGTTCGGTGGCAATAAAATTGCTGTCATTAAAGAAGTCCGTGGTCTTACTGGCCTTGGCTTAAAAGAAGCGAAAGAGCTTGTTGAGGGTGCACCTAAGCCCGTTAAAGAAGGTGTTTCTAAGGAAGAGGCAGAGGAGGTTCTCAAGAAACTTGAGGCAGCCGGTGCTAAGGCCGAAATCAAGTAAAAGTGCAAGTTATTTGCCTTTAAATTTATTGGATTAGCCGTCCGACCAAATAGTCGGCGGCTTTTCCGTTTTTCGATATTCCCTCTAAATCCAAATATAAAATCAGCCATGGAATCTCCGGACAGAAAAAATTTCGGTAAACTTCAGGAAGTCATAGATCCACCTAACTTGATCCAGAATCAAATTGATTCCTTCCATAATTACTTGCAACGCGATGTTCCCCCTACTCATCGGAAGCATGATGGCCTAGAAGCTGTTTTTAGAGAAACTTTCCCCATTCTAAGCTATGACGAAAAATCAAGGTTGGAATATGTTAGCTATTCAATTGGCGAGTCTAAGCTTTCCGAAATGGAGTGCATTGACCAAAAGAGCACCTATGCTGCACCCTTGCATGTAAAACTCCGTCTCCGATTAGAAGTAGAGGGTCAAAACAAGCCTTTTTACAGTGAAGAGGAAATCTTCATGGGCGAATTGCCAATTATCACTGAAAGAGGCTCATTTATAATTAATGGAGCAGAGCGTGTTGTAATCAGTCAACTGCATCGTTCTCCTGGAATTAGTTTTGAGGAATCTGTCCATACGAGTGGAAAAACTTTACATGGATTTCGAATTATACCTGATCGTGGGACTTGGATAGAAGCTCAGTTTGATCAGCATGACCTCCTCTATATCTACCTGGATCGTCGTCGTCGTCGTCGAAAATTTTTGATCACAACATTCCTTAGGGCCCTTATGGACTGGGATCCAGATCAAAGTAAAGATAGTGATCAGAAAATATTAGAGCTTTTTTATTCGATCGAAAATTTAGCTATAAACGATCTCATCAAAAAGGAAAATGTATCGAACTATGTACTTGTTGAGCCTATGTTCGATCGGGCAAAGGGTGTTGTTCTCGCCAAGGCCTTTGAGCCACTCACAAAAACATATCTCCGAGCATTTCAGAAATCGGGTGAATCTTCCTTGCGTGCCATAGACACAAGTGTCGATGATGGGGCGATTATCCGCTGTCTGAAAAAGGACACCAGCAAAAATAAGGAAGAAGCCCTCAAAGAAATTTACAAAAAGCTACGACCTGGTGAGCCCCCACACAAGGCAAACGCAGAATCTTTGCTAAACCGACTCTTCCTGGATCCTAAAAGATATGATTTAGCCAAGGTCGGACGCCACATGCTTAATCTAAAGCTTAATCTTGAATCCCCACTGGACATTCGAATCACTACGGTAGAGGATTTGGTAGCTGCTACCCGAAAACTTACCGATTTAAAGAGAGGAAAGACCGACGAGCAGAAGGCTCGCGAGGATGCGGGCTCGATCTTCGATATGGGTATCGATGACATCGACCACCTTGGTAACCGCCGTGTTCGTACGGTTGGAGAACTTCTTGCCAATGTTTGTCGGAGTGGACTTGCTCGCACTGAAAGGGTGGTTCGGGAAAGGATGACTCTTTATGATCAGGGAGTGGAAAGTTTGTCTCCCGGAAAGCTTATTAACCCCAAGGCTCTTACTACTGTTGTGAGGGACTTTTTTGCGAGAAGTCAGCTGAGCCAATTCATGGACCAAATCAATCCTTTGGCCGAGATGACCCACAAACGAAGGCTATCCGCATTGGGTCCCGGTGGATTGAACCGTGAGCGTGCAGGCTTCGAAGTCAGGGATGTTCACCCCACTCATTACGGAAGGATCTGTCCAATCGAAACACCTGAAGGGCCGAATATTGGATTGATTAATACTCTTTCCACTTATGCTAAAATAGACGAGTTCGGTTTTCTTCAATCCCCCTACCACCCCGTCAAGGGGGGCGTTGTTGACAAAAACCCAAAAAATGTAACTTACCTCAATGCTTTTGAAGAGGAGCGCTATCGTATCGCACAGGCAAATAGTGAGCTAGATTTAAAGAGCGGAAAATTTGTGGGACGCCCCACCTGTCGTTATCGAGATCAGGTTCAGGAGTATGATGCTAAGGATGTTGACTTTATGGATGTTTCACCAAAGCAGGTGGTCTCGGTTGCAGCCGGTCTTATCCCCTTTTTAGAGCACGATGATGCCAACCGTGCTCTTATGGGAGCAAATATGCAACGCCAGGCAGTGCCCCTTCTCCAAACAGAAGCGCCTCTTGTGGGAACCGGTATTGAGTCAAAAGTTGCTGAAGATTCTCGCACGGTTACGGTATCCGAATCTGAGGGCATTGTTGCCCTATCCGATGGCAACCGTGTTGTTATATCGGATGATGGATCCTTACCCCCGCGTTTTTACAAAGAGCCCAAGAGCGATCACAAGCGCGGTATCTACTGCTACGAGCTCAGAAAGTTTCTTCGTTCTAATGCTGGGACTTGTTTTAATCAAAAGCCAATTGTACGCAAGGGTGACAAGGTGAAGGTGGGTCAACCGCTTGCTGATGGTGCCTGTACGGAGAACGGAGAGCTCGCAATCGGCCGAAATATCCTCGTGGCCTTTATGCCATGGAAAGGTTATAATTTTGAAGATGCTATCCTAATTTCAGAGAAACTAATTAAAGAAGATGTTTACACATCTATTCATATTGAAGAATTTGAGGTTAATGCTCGGGATACTAAACTAGGGCCTGAGGAAATTACCCGGGATATCCCCAATGCAGGTGAGGAAGCTCTCCGCAATTTGGATCATCTTGGCATTGTTCGAATTGGTGCGGAGGTAAAACCGGGTGACATTTTGGTCGGCAAGATCACTCCCAAAAGCGAGACAGACTTGGCTCCAGAAGAAAAACTTCTCCGGGCTATTTTTGGAGAAAAAGCTGCTGATGTTAAGGACAGTTCATTGCGCGTACCTTCGGGAACACAAGGTATTGTTATGGACATAAAAGTTTCCAGTCGCACGGACGCAGAACAAGAAAAGCTTTCTCCATCTGATTTACGTCGGCAAATGAAGCAAATTAAAGAAGACTTCCGCAACCAAACGGAAGACCTTCGTGCACAACTTACCGAGTCGCTCTCCAATATTTTATTGGGAGAGAAAATTCCGCTGAATGTTACAAATTCTGAGACTGGTGATATTATAATTCCAGCCAACAGGAAGATTACAAAAACTCTGCTTCGCAGACTTTCCTCCGTTCATCGATACATTGACATTCCACCTTCTCCGGTGCGTATTAAAGTGTTCGAGATCATCGAAAGCTATGAGTCCAAATTTCAAGATTTGGAAGATGATCGGGATCGTAAGGTTGAGGCAATGGAGCATGGGGATCCAATCGATCAAGGTGCAATCAAAAATGTCCGTGTATTCGTTGCGAAGAAACAAAAAATGCGTGTGGGCGATAAAATGGCTGGTCGGCACGGAAACAAAGGCGTGGTTGCTAAAATTGTTCCTGAGGAGGATATGCCTTTCCTTCCTGATGGGACTCCCATCGAAATATGCCTCAACCCACTTGGGGTTCCTAGTCGAATGAATGTGGGTCAGGTTTTAGAGACTCACCTAGGCTGGGCTTGCAAAAAACTCGGCCTCAAAGTGGCGACTCCAATCTTCGACGGTATTCCTGAAAAAAATATCCAGCAGTACCTTAAAGAAGCGGGCTTGCCGGAGACGGGTAAATCGCAACTCTACGATGGCTGTACGGGTGAACCGTTCTATCAAAGGATTGTGGTGGGCTATATGTACATGCTCAAACTCAATCACCTTGTTTCGAGTAAGATACATGCCCGCGCGGTGGGTCCATACAGTCTTATCACCCAACAACCCCTCGGCGGAAAAGCTCAGTACGGGGGGCAGCGTTTTGGTGAAATGGAAGTTTGGGCACTCGAAGCTTATGGTGCCGCCTACACCTTGCAGGAAATTCTTACGGTCAAATCGGATGATGTGATAGGAAGGACCAAAATTTATGAATCTTTGGTCAAGGGAGATAATTCGCTACAGGCAGGGACGCCACAGTCGTTCAATGTTTTGATGAAAGAAATGCAAAGCCTTTGCCTAGATATAAGGGTTAAGGGCGAGGATTCACTCTAAGGAAATTCTCCTGCTCTTAATCCCCCCCTACCTTGTTCTCACTGACACCAATTACACTTTACAAAATTTATTATGAGCGTTGAAGCACTAAACGAAGCCCTCGGAATCGAAGTTGGCCCCATGGATCGGGTCTCAATCACTGTAGCATCTCCTGACATTATCAGATCTTGGTCAAAAGGAGAAGTCAAGAACCCCGAAACTATCAATTATCGGACATTCAAGCCAGAACCAGGTGGCTTGTTTTGCCAGAAAATCTTTGGGCCTGTCCGCGATTATGAATGTGCTTGCGGAAAATATAAGAGAATTAAATACAAAGGAGTGGTTTGTGACCGTTGCGGTGTTGAGGTGACTGTCTCTCGAGTGCGTCGTGATCGCATGGGGCACATAGAGTTGGCAGTCCCAGTCTCCCACATCTGGTTCCTTAAAAGTATGCCAAGTAGGCTTGGCTTACTGATGAATATGACCGCCAAAAGTTTGGAGCGAGTCCTTTACTACGAACAATACTTGGTTACTGATCCTGGGAATACTCCCCTAGAGGAAAGACAACTTCTTTCCGATAAGGAATATCGCGAAGCGATCGACGAGTTTGGAGATGAATTTGAGGCTAAGATGGGGGCAGAAGCGGTTCGTGATGTCTTGAGCCGCATTGATTTACAGGAAGAACTCGATGATTTGTACGACCAAATACATGAGACTAAATCTAAGCAGATTAAAAAGAAATTAGCTTCCCGACTTAGGGTCGTTAAGGGATTTCTGCAGTCGGATGCATCCCCCGAATGGATGGTGCTCGAAGCGATACCTGTTATCCCTCCCGACTTACGTCCACTTGTACCTCTCGAGGGTGGGCGCTTTGCGACCAGTGATCTCAATGACTTGTATCGTCGAGTGATTAACCGCAACAACAGGCTCAAAAATCTACTGCAATTAAAAACACCTGATGTCATCATCCATAACGAAAAGAGGATGCTTCAGGAGGCAGTTGATGCATTATTCGACAACGGTAGGCACGGTCGTGCCATTACTGGATCTGGGAATCGTGCACTCAAATCTTTAAGTGACATGCTCAAGGGTAAGCAGGGCCGCTTTAGACAAAACTTACTCGGGAAGCGGGTGGATTACTCTGGACGCTCCGTCATTGTTATTGGACCTGAGCTCAAGCTACATCAGTGCGGATTGCCCAAGAAAATGGCATTGATTCTCTTCGAGCCTTTCATCATCCGCCGACTCAAGGAGTTGGGCTTCGTACACACCGTTCGGGGTGCTCGCAAGATGATCGAGAGTCGGTCTCCTGAGGTATGGGATATTTTAGAGGAGGTCACCAAGGGACACCCTGTTCTTTTAAACCGTGCTCCTACTCTGCATAGGCTTTCAATCCAGGCATTCGAACCAGTTTTAATCGAAGGTAATGCAATCAGGGTACACCCTTTGGTTTGTACGCCTTACAATGCAGACTTTGATGGAGATCAAATGGCAGTGCATGTGCCGCTCTCCGTAGAAGCGATCATGGAGGCAAAGCTCCTAATGATGGCAACGCACAATATCTTTTCTCCGTCTAGTGGTAAGCCCATACTTACCCCTTCTCAGGATATTGTACTTGGGTCTTATTTCCTCACCATGAACCCGAAAGAGGAAATGCCTGCAGCAAATGTTCGTGTTCCTCTGATCGGCTCCATTGAGGAGGCCATTAGTGCACTTCAGGAAAATGTCCTTCAACTCCACAATTGGATCGATCTAAAAAATCCCGACAAAGGTAGGGAAACTCAATTTGGCCTTCTTAACAAAAGCGTCATCCGGACTACACTTGGCCGGGTTCTTTTTAATACGATTTGGCCCGAGGAAATAGGCTTCTTTAACGAACCTGCCCTTAAGGGAGATCTGGGAAATCTGATCTTAGAAACATTTCGCTTGCGAGGAAAAGAAGAAACCATCAACGCGTTGGATCGCTTGAAGGAAATGGGTTTCGATATGGCAACAAAAGCCGGTATTTCTATCGGAATTTTCGACATGATTATTCCGGATGCAAAGAAGGCTAGGATTGTTACCGCCCGCAAGGAAATTGATAAAATTGAAGACCAGTTTAAAAAAGGTATCATTACCCGGGGCGAAAGGCATAATAAGATTATTGATGTCTGGACTGCTGCAACAGATGATATTGCGAAGGAAGTCTTTAAATCCCTGGACGAAAATCTGGGCAAGGACACCATCAACCCAGTTTATCTAATGATGGATTCTGGTGCCCGTGGTAATCGCCAGCAAGTCAGGCAACTCTGCGGAATGAGAGGATTGATGGCAAAGCCTTCGGGAGAAATTATTGAACAACCGATTCTTTCTTCCTTTCGGGAGGGGTTGTCTGTTTTGGAATATTTCATGTCCACGCATGGTGCTCGCAAGGGTCTTGCAGATACGGCACTTAAAACAGCAGATGCTGGCTACCTTACCAGAAAACTCTGTGATGTCGCAATGGACTGCGTTATCGTGCAAAAGGATGACGACAGGAGAGACGGTGTAGTCAAAAAAGCGATCATGGAGGGGGATAATGAAATCGTGCCCCTTAGAGATCGAATCATCGGTCGTTATTCTGCTGAAGATATCGCGAACCCTTCCAACCCGAGCGAGAAATTAATTACTGCTGGTGAGCTAATCACCGAAGAAATCGCAACCGAAATGGACGCTTTGGGAATTACCAGGGTGCGGGTTATGTCTCCACTATCTAGTCGAATAAAAAATGGGATGACCTCGCTTGAATACGGGATCGATCCATCGACAAATAGTTTGGTAAAGCAAGGGTCTTCAGTTGGCATCATCGCTGCCCAATCTATCGGTGAACCTGGAACTCAGCTAACAATGCGAACTTTCCACATTGGGGGTATTGCAAGTGCTGGTCGTGAGGAACCTGTGGTCAACATCAGAAAG
>Ga0181564_10004152_pt1 | contig 12316 bp, 12 predicted proteins | sample 011ome_24_FD_134512 | JGI IMG/M metagenome (GOLD analysis project Ga0181564, IMG submission 134512) | Coastal salt marsh microbial communities from the Groves Creek Marsh, Skidaway Island, Georgia - 011513CT metaG (megahit assembly) | ecosystem: Environmental > Aquatic > Marine > Intertidal...
CCCTTGTCGTTGCAAAGCATGGAGTACTGCGCCTGACCTGCGGTTATTTTCCCGAGCTCGCTCGTCACCACCGCGTTCAATGCAGAGACTGCCCCCGCACCTGTGATCCGTAGCTTTCCCATGTGTGAGACATCAAACACGCCAACCGCCGAGCGGACTGCATCATGCTCGGCAACGGCTCCCGCGTACTCGATGGGCATTTCCCAGCCACCAAAATCGGCGCATTTGGCCCCTAGCGCCTCATGTTCCGAATAGATAGCGGTGTGCTGTAGTGCATTGTCCATGCCCCCAACCCTAGACACATGATTAGATTCGGGGCATGCCTACTTCAGATGACAACGCAACCAAGGTCCCTTCTTTCACGCTTAGTGCGTCTAAGCCCCGCGACATCGCGGCCGATGTCCTCTTGGTGAACACCACACCCGCCAAGGGAAAGAATATTGAATTGGTGGCCCACGGATTTACTCCTGCGCAAATGACCCGCATTCAGAAGGACATTGTGGCTCTCGGGGGGACCGGAAAGAGCGGCGAAGTCATCAAGCTGGTTGGCGTCACGGGTGTCAAGGCCTCCGTCGTTATCGCCGTCGGCCTCGGTGACTTCCGCAAAAATTTTGACCTTGAAGATTTCCGGCAGGCAATTGGTACCGGAGTGCGAGCTCTCAGCGGTTACAAAAAAGTTGTGATCTCGGCTGGGCACGCTCCCGATCACATCTATTCCACGGTGATTGCGGCCGGCCTTTCCTCGTACTCATTCACCAAATACCTCAAGAAAAAAGGCGATGGGATGCCGTCTGCTTTCGTGCTCGCCGTGCCTGGCGAGATCACATCTGAATTCAAATCAGCATTGGCTGGCGCACAGGCGGTTGTTTCCTCGATCTACCTCACCCGGGATTTGATTAACACGCCCCCCAACGATCTGGCACCCGCCGACCTGGCTCTAGCAGCCAAAACCGCAATGGCAGGACTGCCTGTCACCGTCAAAATCTGGGATGAAAAGGCATTAAAGGCCGACGGTTGCGGCGGAATCCTCGGCGTTGGACTGGGTTCGTCTCGACCTCCACGTTTGGTGAAAATGACCTACTCACCCAAAGGAGCAACCTCACATCTCTCATTGGTTGGCAAAGGCATCACCTTCGACACGGGCGGCATTTCGATAAAGCCAGCAAGCAAAATGCATGAGATGAAGTCTGATATGTCCGGTGCTGCTGCCGTGATTGGTGCGGTTCAGGCAATTGCGACCTTGGGGTTGAAGGTCCAGGTCACCGGCTGGATCGCGATCGCTGAGAACATGCCCAGCGGCTCTGCTCAACGTCCAGGAGATGTCCTCACCACATTCGATGGCACTACCGTGGAAGTTCTCAACACTGATGCCGAAGGGCGCCTTGTGCTCGCCGACGCGATCGGGATGTCCGTCACGGAGAAGCCGGACCTGATGATCGACGTTGCAACATTGACCGGTGCCCAACGAATTGCCCTTGGGCGCAGGATGGCAGGAGTCATGAGCAACACTGACGCGGCACGAGATCAGGTCGTTGCGGCGGCGACGAAGGCTGGCGAAGAAGCCTGGCCAATGCCCCTACCCAAAGACCTTCGTGAGACTTTGAAGTCTGAGACCGCGGATATCGCCAATATTGGCGATGGCCTCGGTGGGATGCTCTCAGCAGGGGTGTTTCTGCGGGAGTTTGTGCCTGATTCCCAGGCATGGGTGCACATTGACGTTGCTGGCCCCGCATACAACGATGCAGCTCCTTTTGGTTATACGCCCAAAGGCGGGACCGGATCCATGGTTCGGACATTTGTCGAAATAGCCCGAGAAATGGCTAACTAAAGGTCTCCTCAACGCATCACACTTCGACGTTCCGACCCGAGTGTGCTGAATCCTTCCGCGGTGGAAGGATAGGGGCATGACTTCTGCTGATTCCACTTCATTTGATGTACTCATTCTCGGGGGCGGAAGCGGGGGCTACGCCTGCGCATTGCGGTCGGCTGAATTAGGACTGACGGTCGGGCTAATCGACAAAGACAAACTGGGTGGTACCTGCCTGCATCGTGGATGCATTCCGACCAAGGCACTCCTTCACGCCGCAGAGGTTGCTGACTCCAGTCGCGAGTCTGCACATTTTGGCGTGAACACCACATTGCAGGGCATTGACATGCCCAAGGTCAATGAATACCGCGACGGTGTTGTTGGACGCCTTTACAAGGGGCTGCAAGGTTTGGTCAAAAGTCGCGATGTGAGCTTCATCGAAGGTGAAGGAAAACTTGTCGGACCGAACAGCATTGAAGTGAATGGAACGGTCTACACGGGCAAAAACGTGGTGTTAGCCACCGGCTCCTATGCAAAATCAATTCCGGGCCTGGAAATTACCGGCAAGATTATGACTTCAGATCAAGCCCTTAATCTCGATTACGTCCCCAACAGCGTGATTGTTCTCGGTGGTGGAGTCATTGGAGTCGAATTCGCCAGCGTCTGGAGATCATTTGGCTCTGATGTCACGATAGTTGAGGGCCTGCCGCATCTCGTTCCCAATGAAGATGAAGCATGCTCCAAGGCACTCGAGCGCGCATACCGCAAGCGTGGCATCAATTTCATTCTTGGAACAAAGTTTGCGTCTGCTACTCAGGATGCCAACGGGGTTCATGTCACCCTCGAGGATGGCAAAACTCTCGACGCGGACCTCCTGCTCGTAGCAATCGGTCGCGGCCCAAACACCGATGGGATGGGCTATGAAGCCCAGGGCGTGGCCATGGAGCGCGGTTGGGTCCTCGTCGATGATCGGCTGCGTACAAATGTGCCCAATGTTTATGCCGTCGGTGACATCACACCGGGGCTGCAACTTGCCCACCGTGGATTCCAACATGGAATTTTTGTCGCCGAGGAAATCGCTGGCATGAACCCGATCATGATCGAGGACATCAATATTCCCAAGGTCACCTACTGCGAGCCCGAAGTTGCCAGCGTTGGCATGACGGAGGCCCAGGCAAAGGCCCAATTCGGCGACGATGTTGTCGCATACGAATACAACCTCGGTGGCAACGGCAAGAGTCAAATTCTCGGCACGGCAGGGTTCATCAAATTAGTTCAAAAGAAAGATGGACCCGTAATCGGAATTCACATGGTTGGTTCACGTGTTGGTGAACAAATCGGTGAGGCTCAACTCATTGTCAACTGGGAAGCAACCCCAGAGGATGTCGCAACTTTGATTCACGCACACCCAACCCAAAATGAAGCAATGGGAGAAGCACACCTCGCACTTGCTGGCAAACCACTGCACGCTCACGCCTAACAGGAACCAATCACACCAAGGAGCACCACATGTCCGTGTCGGTCACAATGCCTCAACTGGGCGAAAGCGTCACTGAAGGCACCATCACCCGTTGGCTAAAAAATGTGGGAGATCACGTAACTGCAGACGAACCCCTCGTCGAAGTCTCCACCGACAAAGTGGACACCGAGATTCCATCCCCCGCAACGGGGATCCTGCTCTCACTGTCAGCCCAAGAAGATGACGTGGTTGAAGTTGGCTCCGAACTTGCGGTGATCGGAGAGGCATCCGAGGCGAAGGCTTCACCTCCCCCAGCTGCACCCGCAGCTCCAGCACCAGTAATGGAAGAGGTAGTAGAGCCTGCGGTCGAATTGCCAGCAGTTGTTGAACAAACAGTTGCTCCAACTCAGGCAACAGGTGCAGAAACGATTATCACTTTGCCTGCACTGGGCGAAAGCGTCACCGAAGGAACCATCACTCGCTGGCTCAAGGCCGTTGGTGACACCGTTGCCGCTGATGAACCAATCGTTGAAATCTCCACCGACAAAGTCGATACCGAGATCCCTGCGCCCGCCGCGGGAATCTTGACCGCAATTACAGCCCCCGAGGATGCCGTCATCGAAGTGGGCGCAGAGTTAGGTCGCATCGGCTCCAGTTCTGGCGCACCTGTAAGTGCTCCTGCCGCTCCCGCAGCTCCCGCAGCTCCCGCAAGCACACCGCCAAGCGCGCCTGCAACTTCAGATTCACCCGGATATGTCACACCATTGGTGCGCAAGATGGCCGCCGATGCAGGTATTGACCTCACCACCGTCACAGGCACGGGAGCGGGTGGCAGGATCACCAAAGCGGATGTTCAAGCAGCTGCTGGCAGCGCTCCTGCTGCTGTACCTGCGGTCAGTGCGCCACAACCTGCTGCTCCAGTTACAACCGCTCCGGCCACAACTCCAGCAGCACCAACTCCAGCATCACCAACACCCGCTGCAACCTCAGCAGGTAAGCCTGCGCCGCACAAAACTGCTGGTCCCATCCCAGGCACAACTGAGCCACTCTCTCGCCTGCGCAAAGTGATCGCGGAGCGCATGGTGGAATCACTGCAAACGTCGGCTCAACTCACGACCGTCATTGAAGTTGATGTGACTCGCATTGCGACCTTGCGCAACAGTGTCAAGAAAACTTTCGAACAACGTGAAGGTGTGAAGCTTTCGTTCATGCCTTTCTTTGTCAAGGCAGCGGTTGAAGCTCTTAAGCAATATCCGCAAATTAATGCATCGATCGATGTCGATGCCGGGACCGTCACCTACTTCAGCCAAGAGAATATTGGCATCGCGGTCGATACCGAGCGGGGACTTCTCGTGCCCGTAATCCACGATGCAGGCGAACTCAATATCGCCGGCATTAGCCGCAGGATCGCGGATCTCGCAGACCGCACGAGAACGGGCAAGGTCTCCCCCGACGATCTTTCAGGCGGAACGTTCACCGTGACAAACACCGGTAGCCGTGGAGCACTGTTCGACACTCCCATTGTCAACTTGCCTCAGGTTGCCATCCTTGGAACAGGTGCAGTGGTCAAGCGCCCGGTGGCTGTCACCGACGACAACGGACAGGACGTCATCGCGATTCGCTCCATGGTTTACCTTGCACTCTCCTATGACCACCGTCTAGTTGATGGCGCCGACGCAGCACGATTCCTGAGCACAATGAAAGTCCGCCTCGAAGATGCTTCCTTTGACGCAGAATTGGGCGTCTGATAGTGAAAATCGCTGTCACCGGGGCATCGGGTCTCATTGGCACACCCCTTGTTGCTCACTTGCGCGACAAAGGTCACGACGTTTACCGCATGGTGCGTCGAGCCGCGAGTGCTCCGGATGAAATTACTTGGAATCCTGAATCTGGTTTCGTTGATTTGGAAAAACTCGCGGGATCCGAAGCAGTGATTCACCTTGCAGGGGCCGGTGTGGGAGACCATCGATGGACCGATGCATATAAGCGCGAAATCCTGGAAAGCCGTGTCAAAGGCACCGACACGATCGCTCGCGCCATGGCAGCCCTTGATCCACGACCTCGGGTGCTCGTTAGCGCGTCAGCAATCGGTTTCTATGGTGATACGGGAGATAAAGCAGTCACAGAAATGGATCCATCCGGCCACGGTTTTCTCGCTGATGTCGTCGTGGCTTGGGAGGCAGCCGCAAACCCTGCGCGTGATGCCGGCATTCGAGTCGTTCATCCTCGCACCGGGCTAGTTGTCGCCGCGGAAGGTGGCGCGTGGGGTCGCATGTTCCCGCTATTCAAAGCAGGTGTTGGCGGCAAGTTGGGCAGCGGAAAGCAATACTGGTCCTGGATCTCGATGCGCGATGAAATCGCAGCACTGACCTACCTCATGGAAAACGACTCGATCACCGGCCCTGTCAATCTCACCGGCCCAACACCGCAGACCAACACCGAGATCACAAAAATTATGGGCTCAGTTCTGGGTCGCCCAACGCTTCTTCCCGTGCCCTCGATCGCACTCAAGACTGTGCTTGGTGAGTTTTCCACCGAAGTCTTAAGCAGTGCCCGAGTTCTACCAGCGGTGTTGCAGCAAAATGCCTTCACATTCCAAGACACGACAATTGAGTCGGCCATTCGCCAGGCGCTGGCCTAGCCAGTCGTGAAAACCGATGTTGCAATTGTTGGAGCCGGTCTAGCCGGCTTGGCGGCGGCACGGCAACTAAGTATTTTTGGTTTTAACGTCACGGTATTTGAAGCCAGCGATCGCGTCGGTGGTCGCGTGCAAACTGATCGACACTCGAGCGGCGCCCTACTGGATCGAGGTTTTCAGCTCTACAACCCTGCCTACCCCGAGGCGGCGCGCGTGCTTGATCACGATGCCCTTAATCTTCGGGCTTTTAGTTCGGCCGTCATCTCGTGCACGTCCCATGGAAATGTCAAACTCGCAGATCCCCGTGAGTTGCCGCTATGGGCACCAGCGTCGGCCCTGCCGTCCTCCGGCTCGATGCGCTCAAAGTTGGCATTTGTCAAATACGCTCTGTCTCAGAGGAATAGGCCCGCAGCTGAAATCGCGGCTGAGATTGATATGAGCGCTGCCGAGGCTCTGGCGAGAGCAGGCATCACCGGTACCTTTTACTCAGAAGTCATTCGTCCATTCCTTGCCGGAGTTTTTCTGGATGGCGATCTAAATACCTCACGCCGCTTCATGGACCTGATCCTTAAGAGTTTCATTCGCGGAACTCCATCAGTCCCCGCCGGTGGCATGCAAGCGATCCCGGATCAAATATTTCACGCACTACCAAGTGGTTCGGTGCACTTCAACTCCCCCGCGGAGGCCGTCACAGAAAATTCGGTGACAATTGGAGGGACGCGGCATCATGCAAAAGCCGTCATCATGGCAACAGACTCCAGCGCGGCACGGGAACTGGTCGGCCTAGCCACTCCCGCGTGGCACTCGGTAACAACCTGGTACCACCTGGCACCGCTGCAAGAGCTCACTGAATCCAAGCCCGTCTTAATTGTTAACGGTGGTGGTGCAGGTCCACTCATTAACAGCGTGGTCATGACCAATGCTGCGCCCGAGTATGCCCCCGGATATTCGCTGATGTCCAGTTCTGCCATTGGCATTCATCCGAGAGACACCGATTTGGCACCTCACTTGAGGGCAATGTACGGCGTTGACACTTCATCTTGGGAACTCATTGGTCACTACCCGATCGCGCACGCACTGCCCGCGATGAATCCGCCTCATCATGTTAGGCAACCCACACTTCATGACAATGTGTATCTGGCCGGTGATTACCGTGCGACGTCCAGCATCCAAGGGGCTATGGTGAGCGGCAGAAGGGCAGCAGATTCGGTCATCAGGAAGCTCCACGGGCACCCTGATGACGGCAAACCCCACGAAGGGCGCGTTCATGTCACAGCTTGAAGTGATCCATCTGGGATCCAATGTTGACTACCAAATCGCCTGGGACATGCAGCGCGAAATTCATGCAGAGGTTGTTGCGGGTTCACGCCCTAACACAGTTCTTCTCTTGGAACATTCATCCGTGTACACGGCGGGCAAGCGCACAGAGTTACATGAGCGCCCGTTCGATGGAACACCCGTGGTCGACGTAGATCGCGGCGGGAAAATCACTTGGCATGGTCCCGGTCAAATTGTCGGTTACCCCATTGTCCACCTCCCCGATCCCATCGACGTTGTGGCGCATGTTCGCCGAATCGAGGACATGCTGATCAATGTGTGTGCAAGTTTCGGTGTTGTATCAGATCAAGTTGAGGGGCGCAGTGGTGTGTGGGTTACATCTCCGCTGCCAGCCCGCAAGGTTGCCGCAATCGGCATTCGCGTTTCCCAAGCCGTCACGCTGCACGGATTTGCGTTGAACTGCAATAACTCTCTCGATGCCTTCCATGCCATAGTTCCATGTGGCATCACCGATGCCACCGTGACAACCTTGAGCGCCGAAGTTGGTCGCGAGATCACCACGCAAGAAGTACTTCCTGTATTAGAAGAGCACCTAGCTGGAATATTGATGACCCCCGTTTCAAGCAGCAAAGGAAACTGATGAGTTCCGATACGGTCTACACCGGTACAAATCCCGATGGGCGCAAGTTGCTGCGGATTGAAGCGCGCAATGCTGAAGTGCCCATTGAGCGAAAACCGCCATGGATTCGCACCACCATGAAAACTGGCCCCGCATACACAGAGATTCGGAGTCTTGTGGCACGCGAAGGCCTTCACACGGTGTGCCAAGAAGCAGGCTGCCCCAATATTTATGAATGTTGGGAGGATCGCGAGGCAACATTCCTCATTGGCGGAGAACAGTGCACGCGTCGGTGCGACTTTTGCCAAATTGCCACGGGCAAACCTGAGCCACTGGACATGGATGAACCCAGACGCGTGGCCGAATCTGTCCGAACCATGGGGCTTAATTACGCAACCGTGACAGGCGTCGCCCGCGACGACCTCCCTGATGAAGGTTCTTGGCTCTATGCTGAAACGATTCGATTGATCAAAGAACTCAACCCTGACACTGGCGTTGAGGTTCTGATTCCTGATTTCTCTGCAAACCCTGAGCTTCTCAAGGTGGTTTTTGATACTCGGCCGGAAGTACTCGCGCATAACGTAGAAACCGTTCCTCGGATTTTCAAGCAGATTCGCCCAGCTTTTACCTACGAACGCAGCCTTAATGTGATCACTCAGGCGCGTGATGCCGATCTCGTGACCAAGAGCAATTTAATTCTTGGCATGGGTGAGGAAGCTGAGGAAATCGATCAAGCGTTGATTGACCTCCATGAAGCGGGATGTGACCTGATCACGATTACTCAATACCTGCGTCCTTCGAAACTTCATCACCCTGTCACTCGCTGGGCCCCGCCCGAGGAATTTGTTCACTGGGACAAGCGGGCAACTGAGATTGGATTCGCAGGTGTCATGAGTGGCCCGCTGGTTCGGTCGAGCTATCGCGCAGGACGGCTCTATGCCCAAGCTAAAGCCCTCCGCGAAAGCAAGAATAAGACATCGTGAACCCAACAGTTACAGCCTTACACGTGTGGCATCCGGACCAGGAGTTCCCGAACCCCGTCAACTCCATAACCCTTGAGTGGGGCGGTGTGCCCGGTGATCGCCATTTTGGTGAAACGATGCCCTCAAACTCGCGTGAAAAGCATGCTTTTGAGCGCGGGACAACGATTCGTAACTACCGGCAAATTTCGATCGTTGATTCAGCAGAACTTGCCACGATCGCGGAGAACATGGGCCTTAATGAAATCTTGCCGGGCACTATCGCAGACAATATTTGTACGGAAGGACTGCCGGATCTCACCAAGCTCCCTCTCATGACCCGGCTCATGTTTCCCAGTGGCGCAAGCATTATGACCGGTGGCGAGAACAACCCATGCACGATTGCTGGAACGATGGTGGGTTCACGGTACGGAACCCAACCGCACGCGTTTCCCAAGGCCGCCATGCATCTTCGGGGCGTTACGGGTTGGGTTGAGAGACCTGGCGTCATCAACATTGGCGATTCAATCACCATCATCAGCCTCCACTAGGCTGACCTCGTGGCTAAAGGCAGATTCAGACAGGGACTTTCATCCATCATCCAAAACTGGAAGATGACCTCTAAGACCTTCCCGTTCCTGTGGGCAGAGGTCCTCGGTGTATTCATAGTTTCTGCCGCCGTTGTGGCAACACCCGTGTGGATTCTGCTTAACCCATTCACCTCAATTCTTGTTGGAATTCCAGTTGGACTGCTGGTTGGCACCTATTGGTTCAGTCGCCGCGCCATGACAGCCGCGTACTCCTCAATTGAAGGCCAGCCTGGCGCAGCAGCCGCAGTGATTCAGTCCATTCGTGGCAATAAATGGGCTGTCACCCCTGCGGTGGCAATCAACAAGAGCCAAGACATGGTTTCTCGGGTGATTGGTAAGCCAGGTGTCATCTTGATCTCAGAAGGTCCGGGAAACCGCGTCACCCAGTTGTTGATCAATGAGCGCAAGAAAACCGCTCGATGGGTACCCGACATTCCCATCTATGAAATTCAGGTTGGGACCGCTGACGATCAGGTGGCACTGAAGTCACTTCAAAAAACTCTGAACAAACTCCCCCGCAACCTTCGAGGTGGCGAAATCACTGAGATTCGTCGTCGCCTTGATGCGCTCGGTGGCGCTGCGAATGCGTTGCCGATTCCCAAGGGGCCAATGCCCACCAGCGCACGTTCAGTTCGCCGCCCACGCTAAAAGGCCCGGACAGGCAGTTCCTGCCTAGTTCACTCGCACGACTTGAGAACCCACGATTCGATCGTGCAATCCTCGTCCTTGTGAGTCCAAAACGAGGGCCGGAATCACGAGAATGATGAGGAATGTGCGAACTGCAATGCGCCACAGCGCTAAGCGTCCTCCATTGATCCTGACGACCTGAAGTTTGAGCAATTTCTGGCCAAAGGATGCGGCAATGAGAAAGGTGAAAAGAACAATTTCGAAATAGAAGATGATCACCGTGGCAATCATCGACTCAGGTGAACCGTAAGCAAACTGTCGAAACAGCAAAACCGCCACGCCTAGACTGGCAAACCAGTCAATGCACAGTGCACCTAGCCGTCGGCCAAAACCCGCAGATACTTGCTCCGGAAACATCAGGTCCCGCGGAGTGCTCACGTGATGTCCTTGCGGTTTGTAGTGAAAACAGCAGCAGAAGCAAATACCACGGTGTAAGCGATAAGCAAGAGTGCCGCAGCAGGAACATTCAAAGCCTCAGTCCCACCAAAACCTGACGTATTCGTTGCCTGCAGGATCGAGTTGAGAGCGCCACCGGGGAGCCACTTTCCCAACCAGTCGACAAAGACAGTGAGCAATGCTTCAACAACAAAGATCCACACCAAAGTAATAACCACTGCAGCAACTTGATTCGTGATCAGCGCACCGATGGCCACGCCCAAGATTGCGTAGAGCACAAGGCCAAGAATGGTTCCACCGAGAATTTCAAAGACAGCGTTCCATTCAACCGGTGCGTGTTCCACCGTTGTCAACAAAATTGATGCCACCACGACAACGGCAATCCACATAATTACCGCGATGACGAAAGCAATGATGGTGTAGGTGATTACCTTGGCAAAGATCACTGACTGTCGACGTGGAGTGGCCAAAAATGTTGATGTGATTGTTTGGTTTCGATACTCGCCACTCATGGCGATGATGCCCAAAATAATCACAAAAATGGAAGCGCTACCAGCGCTGGAAAAGATATTTGTTACCGCAGCTGGAACGAGAAGCGCATTGACATCTTCGGCCCCCGGTGGACCAGGTGTCAGGTAAACCCCCAGCACCACGGACAATAAAACAAAGCCCAGTGCCGACAGGGTGAGGATCCAGAGAAGTTTGGTAGAGAACGCCTTGCGGAATTCCGATTTCACCAGATTTCTCATTGCGCGCCTCCTTCACTCTGAGTCAAACCAAGGAACAGAGCCTCCAAGTCCGGGGTCACTTCCCTGAGTTCGTGGAGCTCGACTGCTTCGGTGAAAGCTCGATGGCCGATCTCAGCGGCGCTGACCCCGATCACAATTAGTTCACCATGCTCCCCTGTTCGCACGGTCCAACCGGGAGTCTCCTTGAGTTTGTCAACCGAGGGACCGCGCACAATGACTTCAGCCGGACCACCATCGGAGAGTGACTTGAGCGAGCCTTGGTAAACAAGCGAGCCAGTTCGAATAATGATGACGTCGTCAACAGTCTGTTGTACTTCAGAGAGCACGTGGCTCGAGACGAGCACTGTGACACCTTGACCCGCCTGATGTTGCAAGAAACTGCGCAACCACGAGATCCCTTCAGGGTCCAAACCATTTGCAGGTTCATCGAGAATCAGAAAACTTGGGCTCCCCAAAAGAGCCACGGCGAGTGCAAGTCTTTGTCGCATGCCCAGTGAATACCCACCCACCTTGCGGTCAGCCGCCTCGGTCAGACCCACGGTGTGGAGGACTTCATCGACTCGGGTATCAGAGATTCCCACGACAGCCGCGATCATGCGCAGGTGATTGCGAGCCGAACGCGCGGGGTGGAATCCACTGGCCTCCAAAGATGCACCAACGACGGTGATTGGGTTCTCGATCTCCCGGTAGGGCACTCCATCAATCGTGGCTGTGCCCGACGTCTGGCTCACCAGGCCAAGAAGGCAGCGCAATGTGGTGGTCTTGCCCGAACCGTTTGGCCCAAGAAAGCCCGTCACCTTGCCAGGAGTGATGGTGAAACTCAGATCCTTGACCGCGGTGACGCCAGATCCAAAGCTCTTGGTCAGATGTGCTACCTCAATGGCCATATTGGCAGTCTACGCGGGCGCAAGCATCCAAAGGGTATGGGCGCAGCCGAGGATTGGGCCATTCGGGCTCACTTGAGTGACATGCGTTAACACGGCGGTAACAAGCGGGATACGCCCTCGATACGCCCGCTATCTAGGCTTAGCCCCAATCACGGAAAAATCCGTCAGATTCTGGCAGTTATCAGGAGGCAGCATGTTCAAGAACAGTTCAGAGGTTCTGGACTTCATCAAGAAGGAAGGCGTCGAA
>Ga0181564_10004158_pt1 | contig 12309 bp, 9 predicted proteins | sample 011ome_24_FD_134512 | JGI IMG/M metagenome (GOLD analysis project Ga0181564, IMG submission 134512) | Coastal salt marsh microbial communities from the Groves Creek Marsh, Skidaway Island, Georgia - 011513CT metaG (megahit assembly) | ecosystem: Environmental > Aquatic > Marine > Intertidal zone...
AGCGTCACATTGTTCGTTTGCGCAGTCGCTTTCCTGCGTAACCTAGCTTGTACGGTATCCAAGTCCTTTACCAGACTATCAACGAGTTCAAAGCCGAGGGTTTTTCTTAATGCGCTCTTAAATTCATCTCCCCCCGTAAGCTCAAGGTTTGCAATGGATTCTGAGTCAAAGAAAAACCAGCTCACTAACCCAGCAGGCAATAGTGATTGAATAAGACTCTCTCCGCGATCAATTAACTTTGAGTTACCCTGACTAATCTCAAAAACCTCAAGGGAAACTTCTTTTTTTTTATTAGATCCAGTCCGTCGAATTCGGTACTGTGTACCAGTTGAAGATCTCAAAGATAATTCGACATAACATTCGTTTACGCCCAATGCATAAGCGTCTGCATTAATAAGTTGGTCAGGCTCATCCACTCCCGGGGTTAGTTTTCCGCTTATGCACCAATGAATAGCGTTTAATAAATTGGTCTTACCTCCACCATTTTTTCCATGCAATACAGTGACGTGTTTTTCTTCACCATGAGCAAACTCTAGCTCATGGTAGTCGTAAAAGCCTCGAAAATTGGATAACTGCAAGGTCAATAGCTGCATTAGAATTCCTGGTCTGCAATGAGTTTAGTAAGACGCTCGATTCTTGTGCTATCTGCGACCGTTGATCCAGGAGTAGTCATCTGGAACTGTTCCCGAAGAAGCCTACGAGAAATATTTTGCAACACACGATCCTCAGCTGACTGACCTTCTATTTTCTCAGCCTCTACCTCTTCATTAAGCTTCAATATTTCATTTTTTAGATTTTCAATATCATTTTCAGCCATGGCTCTCTGGATCTCCTATTTCCAAACCTACTGATTGTTGTAGTGCTTCTAAATCTTTGACGACACTAGAACGGTTAATTGAATCTTTGGCAAAATGATAGCCTCTTTTAATTTCTTTGTCTGCGAGCTCTTTGAACGCCTTTCCATCTGAGGTGGCTCCAACAACAAGAAAATCAAATATGTCGGCTACCTCTTTACCCTCAGATTTTCTCAGAACGCGGCCTCGTCTTTGAATGCCTTGTCGCGTAGAGGTTTGGCTGGCCAATAAATAAGCCCGTTGGCAAACAGGAACATCGATACCCTCATCTAGCACTCTAATAGATACAACAGCGTCAATCGCCTGGCTTTTAAGTCGATCAAGTAACGCCTCACGTTGTTTCAAAGTTTCGTCTGATGTCACCCTAGACGATGTCCAATTAAGACTATGGAGTAACTCAGTAACCGCTTCAACCTGCCGTAATCTCCTATCACCGTCGTCAATCGCGCCGTCACCACAATAAAAAAGAGTAAATGGCTGCCTACCTTCCCGCATAAGATGTGATCTCAGCTCTGATAGTTTATTCTTTGCCGCACCAACAATTCTCGCTCGTTGCTGAAGAACCGGCATTGCCATGGCCAAAGTCTGAGGAGTAAATCCGTCGCCACCAACAATTTTTCCAATTTTTCGGGTATATTCTTCGTACTGTTCAGTCTCTTCTTCATCCAGATCGATTGCTATTATGTGGTACCGATACTTTGTAAGAAATCCCTCATCGATTGCTTTTCCGAGACTGAACTCATACACAATGGGACCGAAATACTTTTCGAGGTATCGATTATCGCTCCCATAATCAAATTGATCATATGGAGTAGCGGAAAGCCCGAGCCGAAAGTTAAAAACATCTGGTAACTTTTTGATGTGATTAGCGCTATTGAAATGGTGACACTCATCTACCACTAACATATGGTTTTTTTGTTTAGCGTCTTTCAAGGCTACCATCAGCCCCTGAAATCTATCACCCTTAAAAGTGTCTTCAACGCATACCAAAGTAGGCATATCAGATTTCTCGGAATACGCAGCACCCAGAATCTTATCCGCGACGGCGTCATACCAGTTTGAGAAAGTATCAAAAACAAGTATGACATCCACTCCCTGTGCGTGTAGAGCATCCCTCCACTGAACCGCCAAGTTTTGATAAGGTACGGTTATAGTGACCAATCCACCTGGTACCACCGCTTGAAACCGCTTAATCGCACTGATCGCGGTGAGCGTCTTACCAGTACCAGTGGCCATCGCCAAAATACCGCGATACTTGTTTCCCTTCCATTGATTTATTGCTTCCTCTTGGTACGGACGAAGTTTAAATGCCTCTGGCAATGACGGACGGATTGGATCTGGGCCAACCTTGGGATCGGGAGTTTTACTAGTAGCAATTCTTTTCATCAGCGCAAGCGAATCGGAATCGGGACTATAAACGCGAGTCTTTTTTGTCCGCCCATTCCAAAGCTCTTCGAATTTATCCTCTATTGGTTGACCATAACTTGCATAGACTGATGTGCTCAGAGATTGATACACACTAAATGATTCATGGTTATCTCCCGCTAAAGCGGAGGAGGTCTCATTTATTGAGCCCAAAAAAGCGACCTTAAAGCCGAGCTGATCCTCAAATACACCGTATTTTTCGTGATAAATTCCTCCGTCTCGGAAAGCGAATTTTATATCTACAACACCGGAGCTCACCATTTTCGAGAACGTCTGGGCGGCCAAGGGGTCCTCCCCCTCGAGCTTGTTTAGATATTCCTCAATGTCATGACGAAGTTGAACTTGCTCTTGCGATCTCAGCTCCCCCAAATCTTTCTCTAACGCTCCGATGTCAGCATCATTTGTAAGGCAGCCTATAACAATTCTAACTTTTCCGTCTCTTCCTATGAATGACGCCAATTCCGACGCGCATGACTTAAAGGTGCTCGAAGAGAAGTATCCGACAGCCCTGTCGTATCTAACAGCACCTTTAAGTAAAGGTCGATAAAATTCATTTAATACGTCCGTCGTGTCGGTATCGTAATGGCATTCCAATTGAAGGTTTTCGTAAGTCATCGTTGAGAAAGAAATTCGATCCTTGTCTAAAGAAGAGTAATATTAATTGATTATTTCTAAACGTTCTCCGAAAAATTCGAGGCCCCAAACGCTATGAGGAATGAAAAAGACGCAAATTATTCATTTGAGATACCACATCTCGAAAAATCTATATTTGCACACTGGGAAATCGATCGAGACTGCGTAACGCAAACAAACAACACGATAAATCTTCTTAATTCTCTTCGAAATAATGACCTACATGCAGAAGCCTACACAATCGATACACGCAACACTGATCAGGTTACCGCATTTAGGGGCCTAGCAACATATTTTATAGATAGCTCAGAGTTTATGGAGGATTACGAGGAAGAAGAAATTCCAAAAGACCAATACTCCCAAATATTTTGGAAAGAAACAAAACGACTAATAAGGCATGCTGTAATTACAGTAGCCTTCGGTCAACTACAGCTAGAAAAATTTTACATGCTATGTCATGCAGCAATGCAATCATTAAATAGCGATAATGCCTACGCAGCAGCAACAAACCTAAGATCGGCTTTCGAAGTAGTAGGTAGCTACGCGTTTGCCACTAAAAGATATAACGTAGAGAAAAAAAATACTAGCCTTGAAGAAATTCAGACAACTCCAAAAATTGAGGCCATTCAAAAAATTTTAAAACATCGAGAATCGTTCCTCGAAAATAACATTGCACCGACAATCAGCGACAGCAAATCATCCATTAATGAATATATATCTAATCTGGGATCAGAGAATAATAAGCTGATAAATCCTAAAATGGGAACAAAAATTTACGACTATCTCTGCGCTTTCGTTCATCCAAATCACCTCTCCAACAGCAGTCTACTAAAGTTTTTTAATGAACAATATGACGCGCTAGACTTCAGAAACTTAGAGGAAGTAGATTTTTTTTCAATCGGCTCTGAAAACACCTCAAAAAATCAATATGAAATTCTATTAGATACGTTTACATTATTATTCGATGCGTTTTTTTCAACACTGCGACTTGATTATCAGATGACTAACGTAGAATTAGTGGCGGCTTATTTGTACGCTCAAACAATCGTGCCAGACTTAGGGGCGAACGAAAACCTAAAAGATGCCCTAAAAAAGATGAATCCAGTACTGCGTGAACTCCTAGATGAAAGTGATTTTGACACCAATTTTTCTAAAGCTGGAAAAATTCGTGGTGCCGCTCTAAGACTAACTGATCTGGACATAATTAACCATACGAATTATTTATGGGACAAACGAATGGATGACTTTAGCCAAATTTTAGACTGCGCTATTGATCATAAGCGTACTGACCTTGCCGACCGCTATGCTACATATACAAGGTTAAAACATAACTTAGACAATACTCATCCTAATAACGCTTCAATCGGGTGATTTGATGAAAATGATTGATGCGGTGATTTTAGCTCTCAACGATTCCACTTCCGGTCTCAGCGTAAATGAAATCTATGCGAGAATAATTGAAAAAAAATATTTTGAATTCAAGTCGAAGAATCCCATAAGTATTTTGAGTGCAGAAATACGCAGACATAGTCTATCAATGAAAAGAACATCTTTAGTTACATCACCCAGAATTGAGGAGCTGGATGGCAAGCTATTCCGCTTAAGACTCTAATGATAACCTTAACAAGTCCTCGACTGAGCGTAACTTTGGATTACCAATGAGATATGACAACCCCCTATGCAGATGCAAGCGAAAATAACGATTAATACTTTCCCTCGTATCTTCAACTCCAGCCCTCAAAGCACGAAGTTTAATAAGTGCTAGATAAAGATCTTCATCTCCGCCGGAAAACGTTTTCCAGGTCATTTCTACCGAGCTGTCAGTCGGAATATCCTCGTGCGGAGGTTCCGAATCTACGCTCAAAGATACACACAATGCCCATCTACACAGCGTATTCCAATTAGGAATGCCTGTACGCCGCTTGAGCGTACCCAATTGAATCTTTCCTTTTTGCGAAACCCGGACAGTTTCAATCATAGTTCACCCGCTTGAGATTCAAAATAACCAGGCCTTACCACTGATGACTGACTACCTTCGTCATATTCAATCACGTACTCTCTCGCGATAACCGGTTTCAATGACTTGTAGTAGCTGCCTACGATTTCCTCGTCAGTAGAGAGCAATATGACTTGACTCCCAGCATTTGGGAAATAGTTTTCGATTAAATTTTTCCTACTTTTACTATCAAGTCGACCCAGTGGGGTATCAACAATGGTTGGTAATTTTTTCTCAGATAAACTGGCTAATGCCCAAAGAACAGATATTGCTAGCAACTGTCTTTCTCCAGCAGACAACTTAGCAGCTGGAATGGAACCCTTACCTTCAACTTTAATCGTTAGTTGATAGCTATTCTTATCGATTGATACAGACTTGAGAAAAGTTTTTTTTCTAAGTAGTGCATCCATACAATCTTTTATCTTAACCTCCAATCTAGCAATATGTTTTTCCCTAATTAAGTCTGAAAATGTGGAAAGGATTTTTTTGCCTGATTGCAGTCGCATCTTCATCAAACGACCTCGCTCCTCCTCCGCGCGCCCGTCCGACAGCTCTATCATTAATTTATTCAAGTCACCCTCTGCGACGGACAAATCCAAACTTGTCTGATTTTTATGACTTTCCAACACCTTGATCTCGGATTCTATCCGCTGCTTTTCCAACTCAAGATTCTGGACTTTCTCTATTAAGGGTTTTATTTTCTGATCATCTGGAACTGCTAGCAATCTGCCCTGGATAGATTCAACCTCTGACAACTTTTTACTCAAGTCTACGAGCAGTTTATAGGTATCTTTTTTAATCAATGGCAATTCAGCTTGAATTTGGCCCAATAGCTTGCCGGAAATCGAGATCACTGGCTCTGCTGTTTTCGATAAATGCTCGTGAATATAAGATTCCCTCACCTCATTTATTAGCATCGTTTGATTTTCAGAAAAAGACTTATCATTCTCTATTTGAGTAATTAAGGTCCTTGAAAAAACATCTAAAGCAGACAAAACTGCTTCTCTCTGATCACTTGTAACACCTGACTCACAATGCTTTACCAACGCATCAATTTCTTTGCTTAATATCAACAAAGGCGCTTTGGTTGCCGCAAAGTCAACGAGTGATCTCTTGAAATCATCATATTCAGCTACCAACACATCTTCTTTATTTTTTAACGTCTCACGCTCAACATAAAGGTCACCACCATTTTTCCTTAAGTCATCGTTTGCTTCGACTAGAGCCTCAGATACTGTATTTAGTGACTCGCATAACCCCAGGATTGACGCCTCTTGTTGTTTTCGTCGCCGTGAGTGATGAGCAATTAATTCCTCTAGCTTCTCTACAGCCTTTCGTTCCTTCTCTGAAACAGTGCTAACTTGTAATTTCCTATCAAGGATACTCAAGGTTTTAGATAGATCGCTAACAAGGTCTAAGCCCAAAAGAGTATTTAAACCTGTCTTAACAAGATCGGCGCAAAGTTTAGGTTGCGCTAGACTCTCTATTTTTTCCCCATCAAAAAAGAATAATTCTGATAATTGATTCGGGAAAAAATTCTCTACTAACTCATCCCAACGAGAACTTAAGTCATGATCGAGAATACCGTCTTTAAATACTTGTATTGGATATTCTTTGGCTAATTTACCTTTGTTAGTCCAAGTTCTAACTACTTCTAGAGAGGAGTATCTCCCATCAAGAGCCGCCGTAAACTCTAGAGCAACAGCGGCTGAATCCTGAGTGGAATTACGATTAATTGAGTTAACTAAAAAATCCACGTAAGAATTTCTCGCGAGAAACTTCGAATTCTTTCCGTAAAGTGCAAATTGAATGCCCTCTAACAGTGTTGTTTTTCCTGCTCCATTCAGTGCGCCGAACACTATTATGGTTTTTTCCTTATTTGGTGCAATAGATATTTCATGCTTACCAGCATAAATCCCAAAGTTATGAAAGGTAACCTTTTTAAAAATCATTGGGCTGCTGAGTCAGAGTCAATATCTTGAGAAAAGTCCGTCTCTTTACCCTCAATTCCACCCTGCCGCGTAAGCAAGTAGGAAATTGCTTCATCTGAATTAATAAATGCATGTTGTTTTAATGTTTTCTGAAGGCTGTCAAATACCCCTGTTCGTCGGCGAGCTCCCCGATACGAGTGCTCAGTTTGAAGCATCTCCCTCAACATTTGATACATAATCCCCTCAGGATCTTCTTCCGAGTGACATAACTCTTTTAAAATACTCAAATCCTGTTTCGAAAAAATATATTGGTTATCGTTCATAGAGTGCGGATAAGACTTGCCTAGAACTTTTTCATAAATATCAGGCAACCAGTCTTCGATCTCATGCTTCTCTTGTATCCATATTCGACGAATTTCCTCGAGCTCATCAGTCGAAATTAATTCGAATTCCTCTAGCCCCTTTGGGGCGTTCTCTCTGATTTTCGCTTGCGCACCAAGCAATGCCTCCAGCAGCTCTATTCTGTAACTCTGTTTATACGGGCCATGGATTAGCGATGGCTCTCCGTTTCGCTCAAAAAGATAGACATTTTTATCCATTCTCCGAAAATCTCTATGTCGAAAGTCATCCGAGGTATTGAGTTTTTTTTCCCTCAGTTCAGCTAGTGGTATCATCCACTTTTTATCCTCATCATTTCGTATCATCGCGTTCATTGAACGATCTTTATCAACGAGCGTGCAAACGTAGCAACCGAATCTACTATCACCACAACTTGGCGTTGATTTATCCACAACAAGGGGACATTCTGCGTCTGGAGTTGCGCCTCTATATAAGTGAAAAAGATCTTGGTTACTGTGCCCCCATGGGTTTTCATGCTCCATGAGATATTCCCAAACCTCATCCGTCGTCCAGTCAGCGATCGCCGAAAAAACCCAAACTCTGTCCAAATTAGGGTCCGTGTTTCGATCGAGTAAGCTTCTGGTACTACCCTTCACTCTCTCCATGACTTTCTTGCGAGCGGCACTTTCTGACTTTCTAGTTCCGAGAAACAGAATTGCCTCGCCAGTATCACTGGCAATATTTCGAATAAATTGAGTTGCCGCATTAATCTTTAGTCGACTAGTACACCAACGAAACTTCGGGCGCGGAGCCGGATAGCCTCTCCCGATAAGATTGACCCAGAACCTGTCTTCCAACTTGGGAGTCAGATGGTGCGCGTCAATACCAAGTTGTTTTTTTTGTGATGATTCGTTAATTTTTTTTAACGATCCAGAAACCCAAGCTGCGACAATTGGATTCTCTACTAAGGTGTCTGTAGAAATAACGTGAATTTTTTTTCGTCGATCATCTGATGGTATCTCCTCAATCGCATTCCAAACCAATTGCAGGACAGCTGATGAGTCTTTTCCACCACTGTAGCCTACGATCCAGGGTAGGTCATCGGCGTAGTATAGATCTTTAATTTGATCTTTCACTAAAGACAACTTGTCCGCTAATGCATCCATATTACGAATCACCGCCTAAATTTAGAAAATGTTGTTACTGCTTGAGCCTCATCTGGCGTGACTGATAAACCCAGTTTTTCTTTAATGAAAGCCGATGCCAAGGCAATACTATTGGAAGACTTAGAAATCCGCCCTCCAATCAATACTCTTCCCTCCCAATCTTTAGTATTTGCCCGTTGCCAATTAATTTTATTTAATTTGCCCAACTTTTTGTAATCATTAGCTTTCAATCTCGCAAGTTCGGCTCCGACCCTCCCAAACGCCTGAAGCATTACACCGTGTGAGTGAACGAAATCCCTTCGAATCTCACCAGAGGTCATTTTCGATTCACGAACGAGCCCCCACTCTGGGATATGCTTTGCGAGTTCTGACCAAAAGCGAATCGCAGCTTCGGCGGCTATCTCTGATGTAGTAAATTTTCTACCGGACAACAACTCATTTGTTGCGACATTTAACGAACTCAAAGTAAACAGCTTCCTTGATCTATCCGAGAGGGCAGTTTTATCCAGTTCAACTAGCCCTTTGAATGAATCACACTTAAACGCAACGAGGCGTGCGATTTTTGCTGAATCGTTTCTATGGTCGTACAAAAGTCCCAATGACTTACTCGTCCTCACTGCATATCGATTGAGATCTGCAAACATCTGTTGGCTTCTTGCAAGCCCACGATCTATGAAGAACACAACAGCGATTGTCTCCTCTCCGACATCAGAATTTTCCCTAATCGCCTGCTCTATTGCTGCCCGCCGATGTTGCCCGTCATTTATGATGAACCGGCTTTGCATGTCCACTTGCAGAACCCCAAGACGCTCATATTCATCATCCCCACCAATTGGATTAAATTTCACCTCTCCATCGATAGATGCAGTAAGCGCAGAAAAAACATAATCATTTGGGTTCGACGTTATGTAGTTCGCAATTTCTGGAACCCGATTACGGTTCAAAGAACGTTGAGCCCGTAGCTCAGGAGAGAGCTCCTCTTCATCAAACAAGAAGACTTTTGGGATGAGTTTCAAAGGACACATCGAGACGTAGTAGTCTCGTCCAGCCTGAACGCCTCTGATCGACGGGAAATTGTACTCAAAACGCGCCATTAGTTTGTCTTAAATAATATTTTGTTTGTTATTTTTAATATTGTTGTTTGTTATTTTATATACAAACATGCGTGAGTGTCAAATCATTAAAAACATCATTCAAACTAACCAAACCCAAGGACAAACAACTTATTTTCGAAAAACAATTTTTTTAGGAGTTACCCGGCCACTCTCGTGCGAAACTAAATGATATGCTTCGCGCATTGGTGACTCAGAATAAGAAATGTGAATGGGTCTGCTCGCGCCATAAAAATAAACTCGGTCATAATGCAAATGATTGTGAATCCACTCAACCACCTCAAACATATCTTCATCCTCGACAATAAAATCGCAGGCAGCCCCACCACGAGCGCAGATTAAATTACCTCTCCTATTTCTCTCATAGGACGCATGTTGATCTAATTTTGGAGCAATACCCTTAGTAATTTTCTTAGATAACGCAGTAGAGCAAAACCCATAAGTTAGCTTGATGGGACCAAAATAATCAACTATTGGATCGATCAATGTGACTGCCAAGTCATACAACGCATTGTAGGTTGCTACTTCCGTAGGAATATTCTGAATCTTTAAGCTCCCCTGGGTGTCTCCGCACTCGATGAAACTTCTAAACGTAAAGTTATCACCACAGGGGGAATCTAGATCGGGAATCTCTGTCGATCTAACAAGCGACATCCCGCTCACCTCATACCTCTTTCGCCGCAGCTCTTGATCAAATTCCTCCACTGAAGGACCATAGCCCTCAAAACCAAGCATCCCTAATTCAGTCAGTTTTGCCTCAAAGTCCACTTGATCAACAAACTCTGGAAATTCCTCATTCATGTATAACGACTTTCGGTAAAGGTAGGTCGCAGGGTAATCACCACCGTAAGTGAACACATCGATGTCAGTCGTACGTAAATTTAGCTTGAACCGGCTCTGTAACTTGGGTAATGGTGCCTCTTTAAATTTACTGTACTTCATTAATGAGAGTTTATTTGAAGTAAGATGAACCTTAATCAAATCTATCGATTCGATGTCACCAAAAAGATTGGTTCCACACAAAATATAAGCTCTTAGGACACTTGGCAACCTAGGAACTAAACTAGAGTGTGTAAAAAAAGCATCTTCTTCGAGATGACCAAGACCATTCTCAACGGAGACCAAGGCAGCTTTTCGTAACACATCAACGTCGGACAGACTAAATAGTAGCGCCCTACCGCTTTTCATAGCGTCATTGTAGCTTCCAAAAAATACTTTGATGTCGAGTTTAAGCCTCTGGGATAACGCTCGAAATCTTTTATTCCCAGTAAATTGAGTTTGCGCAAAGAAAACTAACAAATCCTCATACCTTGATCGCTGCGCTTCCTTTATGATTTCATCTCCGTTATCAATCCTGCGAATCAACTCGGCAAGTAATGACTTATAAGATCGAATCTTGATGATTTCTGAACTCTCGGGGAGCTCAAACTTCTCTGGTGGTCGACCGAGCTCTAGCCATCTTTCCCAAATATCTCTTAGAACGTCTGGATGATTCTCAAAGACGCGCTCCAAAACACTTTTCGAGATCGAGGCTCTAACGCGAGTATCGCCACTGTGTGCAAGCCTTCTTCTCCGATTAGATATTTTCTTGAGGGCAAATGCCTCCGCCTGTTCTTCAGATGAAAACACAAAGAATACTCCTGGGCTTACAGGTATCGCCGTTCGATCCAGAACTGATTCAATATAGTTTTTGAGCTCATCTTGGTGAAAGTACTTTTGGAAAGTACCTCGCCCCGTAACCAAACCGTCCGAATAACATAAAAACGTTTCACTTCTAGGCTCACCAACCATTGCTGACACAACCAACAATTCACGCGCAAAACCATACGCGTGACGAAGAGCCTCTGCGCGTTCTTGCGGATCCTCAATAACGTTTATTACGAAACCAAGATTAACAATATCTGCCTCTCGTCTTTCGCCATCGGGGCGAAAATACGGATCCCACCCAAAAGCTTCCACACCATTTTCTAGAAGCCCGGTTACGTCATCTCCCTTACCACAGCCATAGTCAAAAACTACTTTACCCCCCTCCAGATAACCGAATCGCGAAATTGCCTGGATGGGGGCGGAGAATCCATACCGCGTCAATGCGGTCAGGTGCCTCTGAATTGACTGACCTCCCAACTCAAACAGTGCATCTCCATCATTCGAGTCTATGTTCCCAATCGGAACAAGCTGGTTTCCGGAAACAGAATAGCCTTTGTTGGTCAGAAGATGTTCCCAATACTGCCTGTAACCGATGTGCCTGGTCTTGGAGAATAGGTCCAAATTCTCTGCTTCCCTCGTCAAACTCGCAAACTCCTCATAGCGCGAATGATCTTCACCAATAAGCACTTCTTTTCGATGTAAGATTGGTGGGTTAAGGGACTCCGAGTAATCTCGATGCTTGACCTCACCTGTAGCTAGATCAACTAACCAACTAAACTTAAGCTCAGGGAATCCCTCGGAAAAAAAATCTGGGTAATTCAAAAAGGTTATACGAGTAAGATCCTCCTTAATTTTTAGGACGTTATAAGTCTTATCTCTAACAAACTGAAGAGCATGTGCAAGTGCATCTCTCATCTCTCTCGGAAGGTTATCCGCCACGTCAATATGGATGTATAGATACCCGCCAACGTTTTTCCCAACCGCCGGGCTATGCATTATTTAGGTATTTAGTACTCACGAAATTTCTACAAAAAGATAGTTTTAACGGCCTACAAAAATAATTTTTAAGCGGTGAATAGCACAACTTATTGATTACCCGAGTATTCAGAAGAAATTGTACTACTCGTAAAAAATCTGGGAAATAATGTCACGCCTTATAATCGGGAACAGCTTTACCCACTCTTGGTAATCTTTATACGAACAGAC
>Ga0181564_10004159_pt1 | contig 12308 bp, 16 predicted proteins | sample 011ome_24_FD_134512 | JGI IMG/M metagenome (GOLD analysis project Ga0181564, IMG submission 134512) | Coastal salt marsh microbial communities from the Groves Creek Marsh, Skidaway Island, Georgia - 011513CT metaG (megahit assembly) | ecosystem: Environmental > Aquatic > Marine > Intertidal...
AGAGTTTGGCGAGAAGGGTTTAACCTTAATTGGCTCACTAGGCGTTGCTTATGCCCATTTTAAGAATCATCAGGTTTGTAAAGATCTAGACTGTGATACTTGCCACGACTAATATAAAAAATTCTTTTATCTTAGGGCTATTATTTTTAGTAGCTGCTTGTGGAGGTGGAGGCGGATCAAGCTCAACAGAACCAACACAACCCCCTGTACCAGAGATACAGCCAACTATAAACTCATTCACTTTTCTTCAATCAAACAACATTAGTTTAGATGAAGACATAACATTAGAACTATCTAGCAATGGCTCTTCATACTCAGCAACGGTGAGCTCATCTTTAGTATTAACAGATTTGGTTGCATCATTTGATTTTACTGGAAGCTCAGTCTCAGTAAATGGAGTTACTCAGCAAAGTGGAGTCACTCAAAACAATTTTACTAACCCAGTTACTTATAGAGTAAGCAATAGTCAGGGAACATCTAGAGACTATAAGATTGTCCTTGCAAATGATGTTGCTCCAACAATAACTAGTTTTGCATTTGCATCGGGAAAAAATTCAGAGCTTAATCAAGATATAAACTTAGAACTTGATGGAAATACATTCAAAGGCAGGGTCACGCAAAATATAAATATTTCTGAACTTGTTCCTAGTTTTTCATATACGGGCTCATCTATTAGTGTTGATGGGAGTCCCCAAGAAAGCGGGGTAACACCTAATAACTTTAATAATTTAGTTACATATAAAGTTGTAAATGATTTTGGCGATGAAAAAGACTATCAAATAGATCTAACAAAATTCACCGGTCTACCAATCATAAATCTTATTACTGATGGTTCTGTCCAAATTGACTCGAAGGAAGACTATGTTGAAGGTGATGTCAGTCTTGATGGAAGAAGAGATTTTGAAAGCCTAACCGATCTATCAATGAAGATAAGAGGTAGAGGGAACTCAACATGGTTTATACACCCAAAAAAACCATTTCAAATGAAGTTATCTGATAAATCCGCATTTTTAGGGATGCCAGAAGACAAAAAATGGCTGTTTCTTGCTGAATATTCTGACAAAACTATGTTAAGAAACACCATAGCATTTGAATTAGGTTACATGAGCAACCTTGATTGGACACCAGCTGGCGAGTTTGCAGAAGTCTATTTAAATGGAGAATATAATGGGACATACAATATTACTCAAAAAGTAGAAGAATCAGACAATAGAGTGGCGCTAGGAGACACAGGCTATCTGTTAGAGCTTGATCAATTAGATAGAATTGATCCCGATGATGTTTATTTTGAGAGCACGGTGACCGAAAGATTTATTATCAATATTAAAGAACCAGATCTAGACTATGGATCCGAAGAGTTTAGGTATATTGAAAATTTAATAGCCGAGTTTGAAGAGGCGTTGTTTGGAGCTAATTTTCAAGATGAAAATACCGGGTATAAAAATCATATAAGTCTTGAGAGCTTTATAGACTGGTATTTAATTAGCGAGATTACAAAAAATGTTGATTCGCGCTGGTATTCAAGTATTTATTTGAATGCTATGCCAGGAGAAAAGATTAAAATGGGCCCTCTATGGGATTTTGATTTAGCTTTTGGAAATACTGATTATGCAGATACTCAATATTATCAGGGTTGGTGGGTTAGATTTAATCCATGGTACGAGCGCTTATTTCAAGATCCAGCATTTACGCAAATGGTAAAAGATAGATTTACTTATTTTAAAAATAATGAGGATCTAATTATTCAAAAAATAGATATGTATGCAGAAAAGCTAAAATGGGCTCAAGCTGAGAATGATCAAAAGTGGCAAACCATAGGTAAATATGTATGGCCTAATCCAGTGATTTACGATACATATCAAGAAGAAGTTGATCATCTAAAAAATTGGTACTTGGCCAGAATGCAATGGCTTGAAGAAGCTTTTGATGATTTATAAGCTTTGATTGAATTTGCTTAGCTTCTGTTACAGAGCTAATATCTAACATATAAATTTTAGGAATTTAATTATGAAAAGTTTTCTTAGCACAGTTTTATTTTTTTCATTTCTTATTGGGACGCCTATGGTTATTAATGGCCATGATTTAAAGAGCGCTGTTGATAGTATGGATAGAACCGAAGCATTCAAAGTTAGAGATAAGTATAGAAATCCATACGAAACGATAAGCTTCTTTCAAATTAAACCAAATATGACAGTGATTGAGCTCTCACCAGGAGGCGGATGGTACACAGAAATATTTGCCAATTATTTGCATGAACCTGGCAACTTAATAGCGGCTCATTTTGACGCTAATTCATCAAGAGCTTATTTTAAAAATAGCAGAACTAAATTTGAAAAAAAGATAGCGAGCTCATCAATATACAAAAATGTGAGCATTGTAGATTTAAGCTCTCAATTAGCTCCTGCCGAAAGCACTGATGCAGTAGTCACTTTTAGAAACCTTCATAATTGGTTAGGTCAACAGATGGATGAGATATTTTCAGCGAGCTATAAAGCACTAAAGCCAGGAGGTTTGTTTGGTGTAGTAGAACATAGAGCCTTCAATGATGCGACTTTTGAAGAGATGAAAAAAAGTGGTTATGTAACTGAAGCATACGCAATTATGATGGCAGAAAAGCATGGATTTATTTTACTTGAGAAATCTGAAATCAACGCAAATCCTAAAGATACAAAAGATCACCCTAGAGGTGTCTGGACTCTACCCCCAACCCTAAGACTTAAGGATCTTGATAAAGAAAAATATATAGAGATAGGTGAAAGTGACAGAATGACCTTGTTATTCCAAAAACCTTATAAAGAAAAGACATAGGAAATTATAATTTGCCTATGAAATACATGAATATGTATAAACAAAGCCTGATGCTATTTATATTTATAATTTCATCCTGCGCAAATAACAGTATAAACACCAACTTAAGTTATGTTGAAAAAAAGATTAAATACAATAATGAAAGTTTTTTAGTATTCGATAATAAAACTAAGTCAGTTGTTTTTATTGCTGAGCCAAGGGCCAAAGGCATATATAAAAAATCTATATCTGTTGCTAGCCTTAACAATTATGACTCAACCTTAAGCATTGCCAATTATGAGGAAGCCTTGTTTGAATATTTTTTTACTGAGAAAAGATACAATTGTTACATAAGAAAATCTAACTATATTAATAAATCAAACCAAGGATTGAGAGGGTACCAATTCTTTTATACGTGTCCTTAAAAATGAGCATCTAATATGATAAATAGTCTTGATCACCTAATAATTGCCGTTAAAGATCTAGGTCTTGCAACAGAAAATTATAAAACTATTTTAGGTAACGATCCCGTATGGCAGGGAGAGCATAAATCCTATGGCACGGCAAATACCTTATTTAATTTTGAGAATACATATTTAGAATTACTCGCCCCAAAAGGCGAGGGCTTTGGAGCAGATCTTATCAATCATATGTTAAGCGAAGATGGAGAGGGTTTAGCTGGTATAGTTTTATCTACTCCTAATGCTAGCAAGGCTTATAAGTCCTTGATTGATTCCGGATATAATTTAGGCGAACCAGCCGATGGAGAGGGAATAAATTATAAAGACTCAAAAAAAAGAAAATGGAAAAATCTTTTTTTACCGCCCGAGCTTACAAGAGGGATATTTGCTTTTCTGATAGAACACACAGAGGGATCACTAGACCTGCCATCATTTAAAAAAGATACAATTCATAAATTAGACCACCTTGTTATAAATACAAATGATGCGGATGGTTTTATTAAAATATATCAAGAAACCTATGGCATAAGACTTGCACTAGATAAAGTCATAGATGCCTGGAATAAAAGAATGTTATTTTTTAGGCTAAATAAAACAACCATTGAGGTAGTAGAGGATAAACATACCAGTGCGTATGCCGATAAATTATGGGGACTGGCATGGTCTGTTAAAAATTTAAATGAAACATGTGCTCGCCTGAAGCAATCAGGAGTTGAAATAAGCGAAATCAAATCAGGCATTAAAGAAAACACAAAAGTTGCAACAGTAAAATCTCATACACATAATGTTCCAACTCTTTTAATAGAGCATTTGGATTAAAAATATGGAACCAGCTTTATTAAGATTACATTGGCTAGGATTTTTTATCACAATTTTTATGTTATCTCTTAGTTTTTTAGATCCAAGTCAGGATGAGCTTTTGCTACATTTTATCGCCTCTAGCTTTCCTTTATTTATCACTTGGATTTTAAGAATATCTAAAGCAGGCCCGGTTCCAATTTTTCCTTTTTTAAAGTGAAGCTATTAAATTTTTTATTAATTTGGCTTTTTGGCTTCGTTGCTTTGCTCTCTTTTGACTTTTTTTTTGAATTTGTTGTATTTGAGTTTCTTAAGTGGAATGGAACTTCAAAAAATGATTGGTTTTTTATATTGTGGTGGGTTCTTGTACTTATTTGGTTTTTAACAGGGTTAAAAAGTTTATACCAAATCTCTAAAAAAAACGGCTCATAAGAGCCGTTTAAAATTTATTAAGATAAATCACTTAACAGCATAAACCTCAATGTCTACATTGCCAGTTAGAAGATTTAGTGTACCTTGCATGTAATTAATGCCATCAGAAACACTATCAAGAGATTTCATATGGATGACACCCCCATCTCGAGTCCATACACCTTTTAAAATACCTCGTTGCATAACACCATCTGGACTAATTCCTCTTCCATGGCCCTCCCATGTACCAGAACTCTTAATTGCTGGATTAGATGTGAATGTATATGAAAGATAGACCTTTCCATATTGACCTACATCCGCAGATTTACTAGATACGTTGATAGTTGCTTGGTTTTCAGCAACTGTAACAGAATCAATTGTAAAGTTAGCTTTAAAATGATCACCAGTCACCTCAAATGCATAAGCAGATGCTGCTGTTATCATAAGTATTGTTGTATAAATATATTTTTTCATTTTACCCCCAGTTTTTTAATTTAATACTACAAATATATAATTTTAATAATATAAATGAAAATAGTAACAGAATCAGTAAATTTTAATCATTCAGCTAAAGTTGTTTGGGAAATTATTTCTGACATATCGAGATCAGATTGGCTTCCAACTGTTAATAAAATCAGCATCATTGATGATTGCAGAGTTTTTGAGATGGATGGAATGGGCTCAATAAAAGAAAAGATTTTAGAGTGCGATCATGAAACTATGACTTTAAAGTATTCAGCAATTGAAACAAGAACACCTATTAAGTCCCACTTAGCTACCATGCAGCTGACAAGCAAAGGAAATGATATTTGTGAGCTTGAATGGACAACTGAAATTGATCCCGAAGTATTTAGTGATGCTATTTATCAGGGAATGCTTATCTCTATAGAGGGATTAAAAAAAGTTCTTACTAATAAAGACTAAAAATTATTAACTTTATTTACTTTTGATGATTGACATTGATTCATCATTAAGATATTTTCTCTTTCTGTTAATACGTTAAATTTATCTACTGTCTTAATTTATATGGTCGTTAGTTTAAATACCTCTTTTATCGAAGCGTCTTTTTAAAAGATAAAATATAAATTAAATAAATAATAAGGAAAAAAAATGTCAGAGAAAACAACTGGTACAGTAAAATGGTTTAACAACACTAAAGGCTTTGGATTTATCGAGCATGATGGTGGCGATGATTTGTTTGCACATCATACAGAAATACAAGCAGATGGTTACAAGTCTTTAAGAGAAGGTCAAAAAGTTGAGTTCAGCATTGGTAAAGGCGAAAAAGGCCCAAGAGCAGAACAAATAGTACCCCTTGACTAAGAGCAAAAAAACTAAAACCAATACCATAAGCAAAGCAGCGAAAAAACTTTCGTTGCTTAGCCTTTTTTTAGTTTCATCATGTGCAGATTTGATTGCTGAGGCAGTAGTAACTGCTCCTCTTGAGCTAACAATGGAGCTTGCATATCAAGCAGGAAAATCTGTAACTTCTGATGGTGCTCCAAATACTCCAGTAGAACCGGATGATCCTTTTTGCAGCAAAGATGTTTTTTTTATAGCTCCCGTTGATGGTTTGGTAACCAATGATCAAGATGTTTATTTTGAATTTGGTGAATATAATATTTCTATTAACCCAGCAGGAGAGCTTCCTCCAAAGAATGAACATTCATGTTATGTAAGCGGGCATCATCATTTAATCGTTAATGAAGCATATGAACCAACTAGTAATGGCTCAATACCGTTTAAAGAAAATGTATATCATTTTGGTGGCGGACAAAAAACAACAACCATTAGATTAAATCCAGGTAAATATTCATTACAACTGGTACTTGGTGATTATACTCATACTCCAATTAGTATTGGGATGTCAGAGGACAACTTTATTGTCTCTGAAAAAATATTTATTGAGGTCAAAGACTAATTTCTTAACCCTCTTTTTTATCCTTCATTTTTTTCTTAATCATCATTTTGGTTCTCATTGCCATCATATCCTTGCACCAAACATCATAAACTGTTGAATAATCAGCTGCTGTGCTTGCAACAAAAGATGCCTTGGCCCATTCTTTTTCTGTCCATTTTTCACCATAATGCTCACTATGCTCTTCTATCTCTTTCCAAATCTTGTCACTCATCAAAAGTAAGCCACCAATAGCCTCTTTTGTTTCTTTGCACTCTTTTGGTGATAATAAATAATTAGGATGATTGCTTAATTTATCCATTTTTTGTTCTTTTTCTTTATGGTCATCAGCAGACACCATACCAATAGCTAAGAACAAGGATGTAATATAAATATATTGTTTCATAATTAACTCCATATAAAATTTTAGACTTTTTAAAAATAAAAAAGTTCATACTTATAAACAAGATAGCTGATAATATATGAGGCATGCAACTAAAGGTTTATCAAGTCGATGCTTTTGCTGGCTCTTTATTTAAAGGAAATCCGGCCGCTATTGTAATTTTAGAAAAAGAGATCCCAGATGAATTAATGCAGAATATTGCTTTCGAAAATAATTTATCTGAAACAGCCTATGTTTATATCAATAAATCACCTATTGAAATTAGATGGTTTTCTCCAACCGCTGAAGTTGATTTATGCGGTCATGCAACCCTTGCGAGTGCAAAGATTTTATTTGAATACTATTTATTAAATGAAAAACAAATTGTTTTTGATTCAAAAAGCGGTGAATTAATAGTCACAAAAAATGGAAATCTTTTAACGTTAAACTTTCCATCAGATACATTTAAAAGAGTGGATAATTTTGATGCTGTAAATGAGGCAGCACTTACAAACTCAGAGGAGATTTATAAAGGAAGGGATGATTATTTAGTAATACTTAACTCAGAAGAAGAGTTAAGAAACTTAACCCCCAACTATAGTAAAGTATCAAAATTAGATGCAAGAGGCTTAATAATTTCTGCTCCAGGCAATGAAGTAGATTTCGTTTCAAGATGTTTTTTTCCACAACTTGGAGTCAATGAAGATCCAGTTACAGGATCAGCTCATACTCTCTTGATGCCATATTGGTCAAATAGACTTAGCAAAAATACTTTAATTGCAAATCAGATCTCTCAAAGAGGAGGCATCCTTCATTGTGAGTTTAAAGGTGATAGAACTCTAATTTCAGGAGAAGCAATTATTTTTCTAACCGGCACAATTGAAGCTTAATTTCTTTACTTATTTTAGTTAAACTAATTATGAGGAGGGAGAGTCATGCACAAAGCTAAATTTTATGTAATTTTTAGCATATTTAGCATATTTATTAATGCTAAAGATTATGTAATAAGTCCTGGTCCTAATGCATATGAGAGTCTGCAAGAGGCCATGATTTTGATGAGCCCAGGAGATTCAATATTAATTAAAAGTGGAGAATATTTTTTTGAGGACTCACTTTCACTTGATGTTGATAATGCTGTAATAAGAGGCGAAGGCTTAAATGCAACTATTTTAAATTTTAAAAATCAAAAATCTGGAGCTCAAGGCATCCTAGTTACCTCGAATAAAGTTGTTTTAAGAGACTTTGCCGTTATTGATGCAAAGGGCGACGCTATAAAAGTTATCGGTGCCGATGGCATTGCAATGATAAATCTTAGAACTGAATGGACTGGCGGGCCTAAGAGCACTAATGGCGCTTATGGACTTTATCCAGTTGAATCAAAAGATGTATATATTGATGGATGTATTGCAATTGGAGCATCAGATGCAGGTATATATGTAGGGCAATCTAAGAATATTATTGTTAAAAACAGTCAAGCTATGTATAACGTGGCCGGTATCGAAATAGAGAATTCATACTACGCTGATGTATTTAATAACAAGGCTCAGCATAACACAGGAGGCATTTTAGTCTTTGATCTTCCTGATTTGCCTCAACAAGGCGGACACCATGTAAGAGTTTTTAATAATGAAATAACAAATAATGATACTGATAATTTTGCCCCTGAAGGAAATATTGTTGGCGAAGTTCCAAGGGGTACAGGAATCATTGTTCAAGCAAACTCACAAGTAGAGATTTTTCAAAACAATATAGGTGAGAATGATACAGTTAATATAGCCGTAGTCTCATATCAACTTGAAACAGAGGATAAAGATTATTATCCCCACCCAAGCAAAATTCAGATTCACAATAATAGCTTTGGCAGGAGTGGCTTCGATCCTGATTTAGATACTGGAGACCTTTCAAAAATTTTATTTAGTCTCTCAGAAGGCGATATGCCTGATATTTTTTGGGATGGAGTTCTCCCGCTTAAGCAGATGATTTTTGGACAACCTGATGAAGAAAAGTTGGTTTTAAAAGATAATGGCAATGCAACTTTTTTAAGCATTCAGCCAATTCAATATATGTTGTCAGTATTTGATCCAGTTAATAGAAGCACTGAGGAATTTGAAACAGAGCCCAGCCCACTTAGAGAAATAGTCATAAATAGATTTTGGTAAGCTATGCGCCAACTTCTTTATTTAATATTAATAACAAATAGTCTTAATATGTTTGGAGTTGAGCATAATTTCATTCAACAAGACGGTTTTGCTAAAGAGCTTTCTAGGTATAATTTTTTTACTGATCAGCAGGCTCAAGTACCAAACAATAGAGTTTTTTCATATAGCCTAGCTTCAGCTTTATTTTCTGATTTCACAAAAAAACAAAGATGGATGTATGTGCCTGAGGGCTATCAGGCAATTTATAGAGAAAATGGGGTCTATGATTTTCCAGATGGTGCGGCTCTTATAAAAACTTTCTATTATGACGATGATTCTATTAATAAAAAAAATTTATTAGAAACAAGAGTACTAATAAAAAATAATGGTTCTTGGAAAGCAGCATCTTATGCATGGAATGAAGATCAATCGGAAGCATATTTAAAAATCGCAGGCAAAACAATAGCTACCAATTTTATTGATCAAAATGGTGAAACAAAGAGCGTAAGATATAGAGTCCCAAATGTTAATCAATGTAAGGAATGTCATGCTGTTAATGATGAAATTTCACCTATTGGACCTAAAGCAAGGAACATGAATAAAGATATTTATCATGACCAGGCTGAAGTAAATCAAATTGAGCACCTTATTAATAATAAAATTTTTAAAGCACATACCCTAAATGAAAAATTGGCTGTAGACTGGACAGACTTAAGCATGTCATTAGATGACAGGGCAAGATCTTATTTAGATATTAATTGCGGGCATTGTCATATTGAAACTGGGGCTGCAAATTCAACAGGCTTATATCTAGATCTTAATGAGCAAAGAAAAAATCATCTAGGTATATATAAAAAACCAGTTGCCACTGGGAGAGGCAGCGGGGGATTTAAATATTCAATTGTGCCAGGCAAGCCCAGTGAATCTATTTTAATCTATAGAATGAAATCGCTTGATCCAGGAATCATGATGCCTGAATCAGGAAGAGCTCTTGCAGACAAAGAAGCAATTGAAATGCTAGAAGAGTGGATTATAAATTTATAAGTTTATGGAGAAGTAGATGGAAGTAATGGGTATATTGGGTTTCATCTTCGGATTAGCTGCATTCGTAAGACTAGAGACTTTAATAAAAAAATTAAGAGATAAAAAAATAATAGACAGTAACGATGGTGAAATATAAAAATAGGGCCGACTTTGCATCGGCCCTGTGCTATTAATAATGGGGGTATATATTAATAGCGGGGCAAAAATGGACAGCTTCTAATTATTAAAAAGAGGAGTATATAAATAAATATTTAATAACTGTCCACACACAAATCACCCATAATCAGCAACCGCGCGTCTGAGATATATAAGATTTAAGTGTGCCCACTTCAATCAAGATCACAGCAAAACAGCTTGTAGTGAAATTTCTTGATTATTAAATATTTTGGTAAGATTTATGTCAATAACATCATAATTCACTATAAATTCAACGAATTTAGGTAATTAATTATGTAGTTTTATTACAAATTACTAAGAAAAAAACATTATCTATGACTTCATATCATAGAAATAGTATTCTATGGAACATAAGGGAGAGCATATGATTTCAGAATTTCAAAAACCACTAGAATCTTTATTTCATGCAAAATCAGAACCAAGCGAGGTCTTGCATGGGATAGATTTGAGCAATAAAACAGTAATTATTACTGGAGGCTATTCAGGTATTGGGCTAGAAACAACTAAAGCAATTTTAAAGGCTGGTGCAAAAGTAATTCTCCCATGCCGAAGATTAGATGAGGCTAATAAAAATTTAGACCCAAATGATAAAAATCTTATACTCGAATCAATGGATCTCAGCTCTATTGAATCAATAGAAGGCTTTTCAGCATTTATTTCAAATGAAAACATGTCCATAGATATATTAATTAATAACGCTGGAATTATGGCGTGCCCTGAGACAAGAATCGGAGATGGTTGGGAATCTCAGTTTGGCGTTAATCATTTAGGACATTTTTTTCTATTAAAAAAATTAATTCCATTTTTTAATGATGGAGCCAGATTTGTGAGCCTTTCATCAACCGCTCATATTTTTTCTCCAATAAGGTGGGATGATATCCACTTTACAAAAAATAGTTATGATAAGTGGATTGCATATGGTCAATCTAAAACAGCATCCTCTTTAATCGCTGTATATTTTAATGAGTTGATGTCAGATAAAAACATCCACGGATACGCCGTTCATCCAGGCGGCATCTTTACGCCCTTGCAAAGACATTTACAAAACGAAGAAATGGTTGCTTTAGGATGGCTTAAGGAAGATGGCTCTCCATCGGATCTTGCATTACAAGGATTCAAGACCCCAAGCCAAGGAGCCACTACAACTCTATGGGCTGCAACCAGTCCAATGCTTAAAGATATTGGTGGCATATATTGCGAGAATTGTAATGTTGCTCAATTAAAATCCGAATTCGAAAATCCTGAAGCCTCTCGTTATATTGGGGTTGCAGATTGGGCCGTTAGCAAGGAAGATGCAAAAAAACTCTGGGATTATTCAGAAGAAACTTTGGAGCAATGGCTATGATTTCTGTAAAAGATGCAATAAAAAATAGATTTTCTGTAAGAGCTTTTACTGATCAAGAGGTTCCCAAAGATGTTATCAGTAATATCATTAATTTAGCAAAATGTGCCCCGTCTGGGGTTAATTCACAGCCGTGGAAAGTTTATGTGCTTCTAGATGAAAAAAAAGAATTATTAAGCAAAGATGTAATAAATTTATTTGATAATGGTCAGACAGAAGAAAATGAGTATCTCATTTATCCTAAAGATAGACCAGACTGGTATAAAGAAAGACAAAGAGCTGTTGGTTATGGTCTATATAAAGCATTAGGAATAGAAAGAGATGATATTGCAGGAAGGCTTAATCAAATCAAACAGAATTTTAATTTCTTTGGAGCTCCGGTTGGCATGTTTGTGACAGTTGATAGGTCTGTAGGTCCTAATGGATGGGGGCATGTTGGGCATTTTATTCAAAATATTTGCTTGGCAGCAATAGAAGAAGGCATGGGCACCTGTCTTCAAGAGGCATGGGCAGAATTTCCTGAGACAGTAAAAAAACATATCAAGCATTCTGATGATGAAATTGTTTGGTGTGGAATTTCATTAGGTTACCCAGATTTAAATCATCCAGTTAATAAATTTAGGACAGATAGAGAAAACTTGGAAGTTTTTACAGAATTTCTGTAATATATTTTAATAATTTTTATAAAGGAAAAAATATGTATAGTCATGTAATGTTGGGAGCAACTGATATTGAAGCTTCAAAAAAATTCTATGATGCAACTTTAGGAGTATTAGGAGCAAAACCGGGCTTAAAGAATGTTATGAAAGGCATTACTAGATATATGTACTTCCTTGATGGAATGACCTTTTTAATTACTGAGCCACTTGAT